>LSQX01069825.1_pt1 | contig 25287 bp, 21 predicted proteins | sample 654561 | NCBI WGS metagenome assembly LSQX01 (sample SAMN04489861, study PRJNA283612) | anaerobic digester metagenome | isolation source: 4 biogas reactors fed with cattle manure at either 37C or 55C with and... | place: Denmark: Kongens Lyngby | collected 2014 | reverse complement strand
ACATCGCTCATAGCCTTACTTAATCCCATGTAACAGGAGTTGGACTTAGGACTGGTTGCAACCATAACAGCTGCGTGGGCTAATAACAACCTGGCCTCGGGCATCCCGATCATGTGAATGGCCTGTGCGGCCGCAACAGCAACCTGTAGGGCAGTTGGGTTCGCCATACCTACGTCCTCTGATGCGCAAATAATTATACGCCTTATAAGAAATTCGGCGGTTTCCCCTGCATATAGTGCCCTTGCAAGATAGAACAAGGCCGCGTCCGGATTGCTCCCTCTCATCGACTTAATAAATGCGCTTATGTTATCGTAATGGGCTTCGCCGGACTTATCAAAGGTAATAGCCTTCCTTTGGACACAATCCTCAATTGTTTTTATGGTAATGTGAATGCTGCCGTCACTCTCAAGCTCAGAAGTCTCAACAGCTAACTCGATTGCATTGAGCGCGATGCGGGCATCGCCATTAGAAACCTCAGCAAGATATTTTATGGCATCATCATCAGTTACCTGCATGTATTCACCCAATCCCCTTTCCTTGTCAGCCAGGGCTTGTCGGATGATAGCTTCTATATCTGTTGAATTTAAGGGCTTGAGCATAAACACAGAGGAACGCGAAATGAGCGCCTTATTCACTTCAAAGTAAGGGTTTTCAGTAGTTGCGCCAATCAGTACGATGGTACCATTTTCCACAAAAGGCAACAGTGCATCCTGTTGCGCTTTGTTGAAGCGATGTATCTCATCAATAAAAAGGACTGTTCTGCCACTGGGATTGAGCATCATATTCTGTGTATCAGCGACAATTCGTTTTATATCAGCTACACCGGCCGTCACTGCATTCAGCTTTTCGAAGCTTGATTTGGTCGTAGAGGCTATAATACGTGCAAGGGACGTCTTGCCGGTACCCGGAGGGCCATACAAAATTATGGAGGATATTCTATCCGCCTTAATCATTCTGTAGAGCATCTTCCCCTTACCGATTATGTGCTCCTGACCCACAAACTCCTCAATGGTTCTGGGGCACATCCTATAGGCTAATGGTTCCTTTCTATCAGACATAATCCCTCCCGAGCAGCATCCTAATAAAGAGGATATTTCTTACAAAGCTTTTCTACTGCTTGCCTTACATCCTCTGCAGAATTCTCAAAGTCAGTGATGGTTAGCTTTATTAATCTGGCAATTGTCCGCATGTCCTCCTCAAGCATACCTCTTGTCGTAACAGCTGGAGTGCCAATTCTTATTCCACTCGTAACGAATGAACTTAGCTTGTCAAAGGGAACTGTATTCTTATTAACAGTAATACCTACCTCATCCAAAAGGGATTGAGCAAGCTTGCCTGTTGTATCGAAATTGGTAAGATCCACAAGAATTAAATGGTTGTCAGTTCCACCTGATACAAGATTGAAGCCTTCGTTAATAAGTGCACCTGCAAGCGCTTTTGCATTCTTCAGTATCTGGGTTTGATATTGTTTGAAATCATTGGTAAGTACCTGCTTGAAGCTTACTGCTTTAGCGGCGATAACATGCATCAGAGGACCGCCCTGGGTACCTGGGAATATAGCTGAGTTAATAGCCTTTGCATGCTCAGCCTTACAAAGGATCATTCCCCCTCTTGGTCCTCTCAGAGTCTTATGTGTAGTAGTAGTCACAAAATCAGCATAAGGAACAGGATTAGGATGGAGTCCGGCAGCGACAAGACCCGCGATATGAGCCATGTCAACCATGAGATAAGCACCGGCATCCTTTGCAATTTCGCTGAATGCTTTAAAATCAATGATTCTGGGATAAGCGCTGGCACCGGCAATAATTATCTTTGGCTTAACCTCAAGCGCCTTACGATGCAGCGCATCATAATCAATATATCCGTTGTCTTCTCTAACCCCATAAAACTCGGATCTATAATACTTGCCTGATATGTTTTTCTTCATTCCATGGCTCAAATGCCCACCATGAGATAAATCCATACCCAGTATGGTATCGCCGGGTTCAAGCACTGCAAAATAAACGGCTGAATTAGCCTGAGCTCCTGAATGGGGCTGAACATTGGCATGATCAGCACCAAAAATTTCCTTAGCCCTGTCTATTGCCAGCTGTTCAATAACATCCACATGCTCGCAACCGCCATAATACCGTTTCCCTGGATAGCCTTCGGCATACTTGTTAGTAAGGGGTGTCCCTAGAGCTTGCAATACAGCCTCATCCACGAAATTTTCAGATGCTATAAGTTCTATTTTATTTCTCTGTCTATTTACTTCATTTTCTATACATTCTGCTACTTCCGGGTCTACCTTCTTTATCAGATCAAGTTGATACATACCTAACCCTCCACCTTAGCTTTTAGTATTAGATTTTCAAAGAAATAGGCCAAACCAATCGATTTGACCTTATTGTCAGTCTTTGCCGAACAGTGCTAAAATGATTATAAACATTCGAAAAAAGTCTGTCAAGTTATGCTAAAGCACGCTATATAATTCATCGGCCCCTGGTGCCGTAATCCTTTCTTTGCCCTCTTTTGATATTACTATCCTATCTCCTGATAGATTAAGCTTTCCAAATAAAGCAGCTGAAATGCCTGCCTTTTCAAGATGACTGACAAGACCCTTACCATCAGTCGCAGAAATCAGCATGCATCCACTGGAAATCAGCTTATATGGATTTATATTGTAATGTTGGCATATCTTTTTAGTGACGCTTTTGATTGGAATATCTTCCAAAAATACCTCTGCCCCATTTCCTGATGCTTCGCAAATCTCCCAAACTGCTCCAAGTATTCCTCCCTCCGTAACATCATGCATAGCGTTTACACCATATTTTGCAGCTTCGATCCCATCCCTTACAACACTGATGCAGTTCATATAGCTTTTTGCCTCTTCCACTGCCTGCTTTCCTATAAGCCCAGTCAATTCGAGCTCTTTCTCATGGGCAATGATAGAAGCCCCTTCCAAACCGGCATGCTTGGTAATTACAAGATCATCTCCTGCCTTTGCTCCTGATGTTACTATCAGCTTTTCCTTAAGACAACGTCCTAGGGCAGTGCAGGAGATGACAAAACGCGTCACCGCACTGGTAACCTCCGTATGCCCTCCTAGTAGATCAACATTGATAGATGCAGCGGCTGCTGTTAGCTGATCCATAATATGTTCGAGCTCCTCTTCTGTTGCGTCTGATGGGCATAAGATGGTAGCCATTATTCCTAGAGGATCGACACCACAGGATGCAATATCGTTACAGCATATATGAACTGCCAGACGTCCAATTTCCTTTGACGTACCTGTAATGGGATCGCTGGAAAGAACACAGGCATAATTGCCAAAATCAACGGCTGCACAATCCATACCGGTTTTCGGCCGAATAATAACCTCACTGCGATTCTCTTGTATTTTATTTAGAACAAGCTTCTCTAATATATCATTTGGCAGCTTACCTATTTTCATATATCTTCCCCCAAGCAATGTTCGCTTCTGCCTTGAAAGTGCTTCAGACTGTTTTCAAAAGCTACCTTGCATAAGCCAATCTACACTACCAGGCACTTTTCTCTAAATAGTAATCTATCCAGCATTCTATAATGATGTTACTTCTTTAGCTTTTCCTTTACCAGCTGGAATTGATCTCTGGCAGTTTCCATAAGCACTGGATTCTTTCTTGCCTCCGCAGAACCTATAAGCCGACTAAACCACTTAACTGATTCTTCGTAATTACCTGCCCTAAAATTTAGCTCGGCAATCATATATGTACAAGTATTCTCATCTAGCTTGTCCGCCGGAAAGGATTCCGTCTCATAGGTTTGCGAATAAAACTTCAATGCATATTCTACAAACTCAAGCTCCTTCTCTTCTTCATTACCCTTAAACCTATAGAGCCAGGCGATTCGCATACATACCTTTGCCAGCTCACTGGCATTTACTCCACGAATCTGATGACTGATAAGAATAAGCTTAAAGGCTTCCAGGGCATCATCTATGGTTCTTTCCCCCTCAAAGCTTCTCCCCTTCCATTTAGGCATTAGCTTTTCCTTTAAAACATCGCATTCTTTATATGAAATATTGGAAAACTTGTCCGACTGCGCTGCATAACCACAATGCTTACACACCCAGGCATCATAAAAAAGAGGATTGATTGTTTCGTAATGGACACAAAAATCAGAATCTCTCTTTTGTACTTTACACCCACGCGACTTTACTTTTGTTACGCTGATTTTATGCAAGCAAACAGGACACTCAATTTCTTTCGAGTATAAAAATTCATTCATTAGACCCCTCCGGTACTTCTAATTTATTCTTCTCTTATTATATCAAGGTCACTCCAGCATGCCTGGCTCCGTAATGTCGCTTTGATATAAGTCGCTGCTAACCCTGATTTTCCCCTGAATGGGCTTATAATAGTCTTCTGTTAACTTCTGTCTCCATTGAAGCTTGTTATCTTTGTATGCCTCTCTATATAAGACAACACGAATTCCCTTTTTAGCCTTGCGTTCTATTACTTTTTCGCCAAACTTAAGAGTATTATCCAATACTACAATGTCCTGCTTCGGGCTGTAGACACCTATCACTTCTGTCTTAAGCTTGATTAAAAGCCCGTCCTCTCTTTTCTTCCCAAGTATACTTATATCCAATACATTACCATTTACCTGGGCGTCAAGGCAAATAGGCGAATCCAGGTTGTTCACAAATCTAAAATCGATAGACTCCTCTGTAATAGTGGCATCTCTTCCAGGGCTTATATATGAAAGAGTCATGGAATGGTGCTCCCGTTCAATAGCATCAAGCCCTGCCAGAAGAACTGTGTTGTACAGTGTAGAAGATACCTGGCATACTCCCCCACCTGTCCCAGGAACAAGCTCGTTCTTGAAAATAATCGGAGCCTCTTTATATCCGTTTTCATGAGTTCTTGGGCCAAGGGCTTTATTCATCGAAAAGACCTCTCCCGGCATCAGTAGTACATTGTCAATCCTGCTACATGCGAGCTTTATATTATCCGTACGGTTAATGTCACCTTTGTTAAACCTGGTACTGTAATGCGAAACAACACTGTCAATGACCCTTATATCATCATACACTATTTTGGGCTTTTCTTCTTCAACAAGCAATTCAATATTGGCAAAATTTCTCTTCATTAATTGATTCTCTATCAATTTGAGATTTCTGTCAACATCCAGATTCCTGCGCAAGCCTTCTTTTTTATATGAAAACTTTCCGTTTGCAAAAGAGATTTCTGCATTTTCACCGGCAGAATCACATTCCTCCTTTATCCTTTCAACAAATTCTTTCAGCCTCTGTCTATCATAGCTTTGCTCTACCTCAAGCAGCTGTCCATTCCTTGAAAGCAGAACAGCATCATAAACCTTCCGGATCATGTTACCTGATCGGCCTATATCATATGCTTGACTCACTGCATCCTCTACATGATATCTGTAGTCAATATCCTCAAGCCTTACATCCCAGCTATGACTCATATAGTTAAGAGTTATCTTGTCTTCATCGTAATTTTGCTTAATTGTTTCCTCGACGAGCTCTTGTGCATCCTCAGAAGTCAGCCATGATACATCTGCCTGCTCAATTAATATTCCTTTTCTAATCGTATCGCCTGTGTATACATGTGTCAGGATCATCAAGGCTGCGGCAGCAATAGTCCCAATAACAAGCAAAACTAATACAATTCTTCTAGCTGTCTTTCTAAAAGCCTCCGACATTGATGAAAAACCTTTCAAATATATTGAGTGGTACGTATTATCTTCCCTCTACATATTATGTTGCCGGAAATGCTCATATTACATGTATGGTAATTACTCGGTTACGATGATAATCTCGGTATCATTTATAGCTTTTTCAATCATTTCCTCTATATGGAGGTCCTCCTCGCTTTTCTCTGTTTCACTAAGTGTTGGCTTAGTCTTCGGATGCTTTGCTACAAACACTGTGCAGCAATCCTCATAGGGCAGTATGGAGGTCTCATATGTGCCTATTTTCCTTGCAATTTCAATGACCTCATTTTTATCCATGCCTATTAGTGGTCTGAATACGGGTAATGAAACGACCGCATTTGTTACAGCAAGAGCCTGTGGCGTTTGGCTGGCTACCTGGCCAAGGCTTTCACCTGTTATTAGTGCCTGAGCTTCACTTTTCAAGGCGATTCTTTCAGCTATCTTCATCATAACTCTTCGCATGATAATTGTCAGCAGTTCTTCGGGGCACTTATCGTTGATTTCAAGCTGTATTTCGGTAAAGGGAACAATATGGAGCTTAATGCGATAGCAATACTTTGCCAGAATTTTTGCAAGAGATATTACCTTGTCCTTTGCCCTTTCACTGGTATAGGGATAGCTGTAAAAATGAACCGCTTCAATACTCATCCCTCTTTTTGCCATCATCCAACCCGCCGCAGGGCTATCTATACCCCCTGAAAGCAGCAATACTCCCTTTCCGTTCGAACCTATTGGCAGTCCTCCATTTGATGGGATAATATCGCAGTAGATATATGTATTTTCCCGCACCTCAACAAAGAATATGAAATCCGGCTTGTGTACGTCAACCCTTAAAGAAGGTATGTTTTCTAAAAGATATCCCCCAAGCTCCGCACATATCTGCGGAGATTGCATCGGAAAGCTTTTATCTCCTCTTTTTGCTTCAACCTTAAAGCTAATAATTTCAGACTGCTCCTGACATTTTGGGCTTTGCTTGGTGGTTCTTAGCAGGTTTTCTACATGCTTTTGGGCCATTATGAGAGACTGCTTCTTAATCTGCTCAAAATCGGAATCAATCTTTAGGACTATACTTACTGATACTATTCCAAAAACTTTTATTAGCTTTTCAACTGCTTTATCGAAATCAAAATCCTCGTCATGAGGCTCAATAAATATTCTGGCCTGAGAACGTATCACATCCACTTTGCCCAAACCGGACAAGGATTTTCTGATGTTTGTCATAAGCCTGTCTTCAAAAATCGGCCTGTTCAGCCCCTTTAGAATTATTTCGCCATAGCGTACGAGAATAACCTTTTTCATCTATTACTATTCCTCCTCAATTTGTGTCTTCTGTTAATATCAATAGCCGGAATGATTTCATCCAAAGTATGAACTGCTTTAATAACCTCTTCTTCGGTATTAAAGATAGAAAAGCTGAAGCGTATTGTGCCATCAATAATTCCGGATGGAAGGTTCAATGCCGTTAGCACATGGCTTTTGCTGTTCCTACGTGAGGAACAGGCTGAGCCTGTTGAAACGTATATGCCCTTCTGCTCAAGATGGTGTAAAAGCACCTCTGCTTTCACATCCTCGAAAGCGATGCTCAAAATATACGCGGATGAGCCCTCCGGTGAAAGAACATGGTAATCAAGACTGGTTGACTTAAGCCTGTCAATAAAAAGTCCCTTCAGCATAACTACTTTAGCATAGTTGTCTTCAAGCTGCTCAAATGTAAGCTTTGAAGCAAGGCCGAATCCCGCAATCCCAGGTACATTTTCCGTCCCTGAACGCAAGAGGCTTTCCTGTCCCCCTCCATAAAATAATGGGTTTAGCTTAATTCCCCTGGATACATATAATGCACCAAGACCCTTTGGACCATGTATTTTATGGGAACTGACTGACATAAGCCCGATCCCGGCCTTTTCAGGCCTTATACTAATCTTACCATATGCTTGAACTGCATCAACATGAATAACTGTCTTCATGTTGATATCATCGCGACTAGCCGCTATTTGGTCTATCTGCTGAATCACACCTGTTTCATTGTTTACAAGGATAATGCTTATAAGCGCAGTCTCAGACTTGAGCTTTTCTCTCAATTGGTTAATATCCAGCAATCCTTCCTTGTCAACGCCAATATAATCAACATCATAGCCTTGCTTTTCAAGCTGACGGTAAACCTCCAGTACTGAAGGATGCTCTATTTGAGTGGTAATAATATGCTTACCCAATCGTGGATTTGCATCGAGAAAGCCTCTGATTGCAAGATTATTTGATTCAGTCCCGCCCGAAGTAAAATAAATCTCCTGGGGTTGGGCTCCCAATAGATTCGCAATGGTCTCCCTGGCAGATATAATAAGCCTTTCCGCTTCAATCCCCTTTGTGTGGAGCGAAGAAGGGTTGCCATAAGTATTTCTGGCTACATCGGCCATTAGCTTTGTAACCTCATCAAACTGCCTTGTGGTAGCGCTGTTGTCAAAATATATCTCCTGTAACATTCCCTATAACCTCATTTTGTCCTAAAATAAGAAGCTTTGTCAAACCAAGGTTTATTATACCATGAATTTTAAGAATTCATGGTATAATTGTGCATGTGCATTTTCGCACCAGCGAAAAACTTGCACGCACCTAAATTCCGCCGGAGGCGTATAATAACCTCATGTGTGAGGTTATTATACCATATCATGCTAAACTTTTTACAATATTGCGGTTAACCATTTTAGTATGTTAGAATTATTGTTAGCTTATGTTGAAATATAGAAGGAATTAAAAGATAAGAAAGAAAAATGCGGTAATTTTTCATTTGGGGTAACAAAATGTTGAAAAAAAATATCAATCTAATCTTCTGTACTATACTATTCATTCTAGTTATTTCAATATCTATTCTATCCTACACTCAATATGCATTAAGCAATAATATAACCAAGGATGAAGGACAAGCCTTTTCGGATGTCCCCGAGAATAGTTATGCATATATTCCTGTTCACGAGCTGCGAAAAGCAGGTGTAACCAACGGTATAGGCAACAATCGCTTTGGTTTTGGCAGAACCTTATCAAGAGGAGAGTTTGTCACCTTTCTTGCCAGGTTGATGAATTGGGATTTGGCTGAGCCGCCAGTTGGCTCCTTCGATGATAATCGGGATTCAAGAAAGTATTATTATGCACCCATCGAAACAGCTCTTAAGCAGGGCGTTATAGATACTAGTGAAATAACCTTCAGACCGGATGATGACATAACAAGAGAAGAAGCCGCCGTCATGATCGTCAATTGCCTTGGCTATGGGGACCTGGCTGAAACTCTTGCTTACCTGGATCAGCCCTTTGAGGATGTGTTCACAAACGTGGGTGCAATAACTATAGCAAGGGATTTTGGAATAGCCAGCCTTGATACTGATTTCAATCCCTCATCGAGTATCCTGAGAGAGCAGGCTGCTGCCATGCTGATTCGAATGCGCGACGCCATGGACAGGTCTATAAAGGAGCTTAATGGTTTTTATGCGATAAGCTCCTATTCACAGGTTGATATGATAGACGATCTCAGCTGCGTATTCTTCGGCTGGAGTAGACTGAGCCTTGATAGTAAGAATGGAAATATTGTAGTTAATACTTCAAGAAATGAATATGGCTATAATGAATTCAGTATTCCAGAAGGCTTTGATGGGCCTTTGGGTAGAGCAAGGCAAGCTAACACTCCCGCTTTGCTAATGCTCTATTCTTCTCAGGACGAAAAGATTCAGGACCCCCTAACTGGTCTGAATATAGGCATTACCGAATATGTGCTGACTAATCCCAAGGTATACCAAAAGCTAATCGATGATATAATAGTCACATTAAAGGGTTTTGCAAATGATAATCAGAATAGCCAGGGTACGAAAGCTGCTTGCTTCGATGGGGTCGTAATCGATTTTGAGTCCTTGAGAGGTGAAACACTTAAAAAGAGCCTGAATGATTTTCTAAAAGAATTAAAGGCTGCTCTTGACAGTGAAAACAAGAAATTATTCGTTGCGGTTCACCCTCTTTATCACCCTGCGCGAAGCTCTGCCAGCATTGACGGCTACGATTATAAAACGATTGGCGAAATAGCCGATAAGGTTATTCTGATGGCTCATGATTACGATGCCAAGAGGCTTACTAAGGCAGAAATGGAAGCAGGATTCAGCACTACGCCGCTCACGCCCATTGAGGATGTGTATTATGCGCTGCAGGCTATAACAGACCCTGTGAAGGGAGTTCAGGATAAGTGTAAGATAATGCTTCAAATATCCTTCGATTGGACCGCCTGGAAGAAGAAGGACGGAAAAGTACTTGAGGCTGTTCCAGGAAGATACAATTTGGAAAACTTCATGAAGCTGTTGAAATCGGAACAGGAAATCGAATATGCTTATTCTGACAGATACGCCAATCCCTATATTAAATATATTGATGCATCCACCGGAGTTGAAAACATTGTGTGGTATGAAAATTCTCAAAGTGTGATGGAAAAGGTAAAACTGGCTAAGTTCTTTGGAGTTGGTGGGATTTCACTTTGGAGACTAGGCCTAATACCAAATGAGCCTGATGTGTCAGCGAAGAGCTTCGATATGGATATCTGGCAAGAGCTAATGAAGGAAATGGAGTAAACTGATTCCTATGGTGCTAAAGGCAGTTAAGTGGTTGAACCGAAAACTAAGCAATATTTATTATGCATATGGCCTGGTCGCATTCTTTGCACTTATTGCCTATTGCAACAGCTTTACGGTCCCCTTCCTGCTCGATGATTTCGGTTCTATTACAAACAACTATGCTATTCAGAAGTTTTTTGATATTGCTGCCCTCTGGAAGTTCTACGCCAATAGAATTGTTCTTTATTTCACCTTCTCTATCAATTATTTAATCCATGACAACGGAGTTGAGGGCTACCACATTACCAATTTGCTAATTCACATTTTTAATGGCATTTTGTTTTATCTAATATTGAAAAGATTGTTTTCTCTTCCCTACTTTAAGGGAAAGCTTCTTGTTCGATACAGCAACGTAATCTCAGTGTTTGCTGCAATATTGTTTGTTGTCCACCCTATTCAGGTTAATGCGGTGACATATATTGTTCAAAGAACTGCATCGCTGGCGTCAACCTTTTACCTTCTTGCCATTCTTTGCTTCTTGAATTACAGGATGCGGGATAAGTGGCTTCAATTGCTTTTAACCTTTATATTCACTGTGATTGCTATGTTTACTAAGGAGAACACCATAACAATCCCATTTACGCTTCTTCTGCTGGAATTAATGTTCTTTCTTAAGGATGGAAAAACCTCGCCGCTAAAGAGAATTCTTATCTTTTTGCTGCTATTTGCTACCATTCCAATAATTCCGGGGACCAATCTGCTTTTGAAAGGCTACAGTCAAAGCGACCCAGATGTTACCTTTAAGGCCAGCACATCGATGGACAGATTTCACTATTTTTATACACAGCTCAACGTGATACTTCTATATATACGCCTTTGTTTTATGCCGCTTGGGCAAAATTTTGATTATAGCAATGACTTCCCAATGTCTCTTACTATCTGGGACAATTATTCCTACATAGCTTTTTTTATTCTTGTTTTGATTGGGTTATATTCAATTTACGCGATGAAGAGAAATAGACTTGTCTCCCTTGGCATAATGTGGTTCTTTATCGGTCTTTCCGTGGAATCAAGCTTTATTTCCATAAAGGACGTGTATTTCGAGCACAGGCTTTATTTCCCCTGTGCAGGCTTTATCATTTTTCTGATTGGCATGATTTTCTATGAAAGGAAAGGGAAAAACAAGCAAAGGTATATACTAAGGAATCCAATCATTACTTTCGTTCTGCTTTCAATTCTTCTTATACCTCTCTATACAGGACTTACACTGCATCGAAACTATATCTATTCTGATTCAATCAGGCTTTGGGCCGATACAGTTTGCAAGGCTCCTGACAGTGACAGGGCTCACAACTCATTGGCTACGGGCTACCTTAATGATTATGATGAGGGAAAAAAGAACACTGAGTACCTTGATTTGGCTGAGCTTGAGTTCAAGAAGGCTATTGATATGAACAGTAAAAATTCCACAGCACATACTAACCTCTCAAAGGTGTATCTACTGAAAGAAGACTATCAAAAGTGTATCACACAAGCAAGGCATGCTCTGGCATTGACGGACTCTGAATATGCACAATATAACATGGGGTGTGCTTATAAGAAGCTGGGCAAGACTAAGGAGGCTCTGAAAGCATTCCATGATGGCTATAAGTTTAACAATCGTAGTGGCTTTATAGTCGAAGCCCTGGGAGAAACCTATCATGAGATGTCTGACTATAAGAATGCTAAGAAATATTATGAAGAATATCTTGAAATTAACAAGCGATTTGATAATAAAGAAGTCGAAGAAAAGCTTGAGGAAGTTAATAGAATGCTTTCGAAATGATGATAAAGCTAAAGCGCTCAAGCAGCCTACATAGGCATCTTTAAAACATCACCCTCATAAATCATACTATCATTTATATGGTTTGCTTCTTCTATCTTCTTAATGTATTGGCGTAGATCACCTTTGTCATTGTATTGCTTTGCTAAATCCCACAGTGTATCACCACGCTCTACAACAACCGTTGTATATGATTGCCCTGCGTCTGCACTTTGGGAGAAATTCAAAAGAGATATGGATGACAAAATGATTGTAACCATCATCACAAATATATAAAAGCGACCTTTGTTTTTCAACACATATCTTCTTTTCATACTGCTTCCTCCTCAGAACGTTTGTTCTAATTAGATTATATTCGAACATGCGTTCTTTGTCAACAATTATTTTCGAACATTTGTTTGACTTTATAAGTTATTTTTAATATAATTGATTTAACAGAATTTATACGATATTCCAGTATTCCGAAGGAGTGTATGACATGAGTAAAAAGATTAATGATAAACAGCGGCAGATCCTGGATTTTGTCAACAATCAGGTCGAAGAGAAGGGCTATCCGCCATCAGTGCGCGAGATATGTGCCGCCGTTGGCTTCAAGTCGACCTCTACTGTACATGGGTATCTGAGAAAGCTCGAAGAGAATGGTCTTATCGTAAAGGATCCCACTAAGCCAAGAGCATTAAAAGTACTAAATTCTAACAGGGGCAAATCAGATAAAGAAAAATCAATTTCTAAGGATTATTATTCAAGAAAAGAGCTCATTGATGTTCCCATTGTCGGAAAGGTAACAGCCGGCCTCCCAATTCTTGCAGTTGAAAATGTCGAGGACACATACCCCATCCCTGCTGATTTTGTTCAAAATTCTACAGCCTTTATGCTTAGAATACAGGGTGACAGTATGATGGAGGCAGGTATTCTTAATAATGATCTTGTTTTAGTCAGGCAACAGGCTACTGCTCTTAACGGAGATACCGTCGTTGCACTGATTGGAGATGAAGCTACCGTTAAGACCTTCTATAAGGAAAAGGATTATGTGAGGCTCCAGCCTCAGAACAGGTATATGGACCCTATTATTGTCCGAGACAACCTGTCCATACTTGGTAAAGTAATAGGGGTGTTCAGAATGCTGTAAGAGTCCTGCGACTGATAGCTGATGTGCTAAAAGGACAAAGGGGTAGAATAACAAAGGGGTTAAAAGCCCTAACTCAAAAGAGGCTGAGCAGGCATACAATTTGCGTCAGCCTCTTAATGTTCAGATGCCGATTCGTTTCATTCCTGTTTATTATCAGAGAAAATGAAATTGACAGTCTTCATTGGGCTGATTGTAGAAATAGCATGCTTATAGACCAATTGCTGCTTACCATCTGTCTCAAGGACAACAGTAAAATTATCAAAGCCCTTCACCATCCCCTTCAGCTGAAAACCATTTGTCAGATAAACGGTTACGCCGATATGCTCCTTCCTCACCTGATTTAAAAATACATCCTGTAAGTTGATATTTGGCTTGTTCACTTGACAATCCTCCTTAAAGTATTCTTCTTACTTTCCACTGCTGCAAACCACTTCTTACTTTCCATTGCTGTAAATTAATAGTAAGAATTAGTTTCATTCTACAAGATTAATCCATGTGTTGCAATACACTCCTGAACAATTTTTTCTGCAAGGCCTTTAAAATCAGAGTTTTCGTCGACCTGCAGCCATTTTATTTCCTGAATTCTTCGAAACCAGGTTAATTGTCGTTTTGCGTATCGCCTTGTGTTTCTCTTCAGTATGTAGATCATTTCATCAAGGGACCATTCGCCCTTCAGATAGCTTATTACCTCCTTGTAGCCAATGCCCTGCATCGATGTTTCGCCTTTGTCGTAGCCCATTTCAACCAGATTTTCTACCTCACCTATCAAACCGCCTTCTATCATTGCGTCCACACGTGCTTCAATTCTATCGTAAAGCTTTCTTCTTTCCCAATCAAGTCCAAAGAGTATATATTTGTATGGAGGCGGATCTAGTCTTGATACACTTGAATGCTCAGATATCGTCTTATTAGTGTGTGTATATACCTCGATTGCTCGTATGACACGCTTTGTATCGTTTTCATGTATCCTGGCTGCCGCCAGATGATCAATGGCCTTTAGCTTATCATGTAAATAACGGTTTCCCTTTTCCACAGCCTCCTTTTTTAGCGACTCTCTCAATTCTTTGTCGCAAATGGTTTGGGAAAAGCTGATATTATATAACAATGAATTAATATATAGACCAGTTCCACCGGCTACAATTGGTCGCCTACCCTGTTTAAGAATTTCCTTTATATAATTAAGGGCCAGTTCGCGATATTTTGCCACGCTGAAGCTTTCATCGGGATTTACTTCATCAATCATGTAATGGCTGATACCAGACATTTCCTTTAGATCAGGCTTTGCGGTTCCGATGTTCATATGCCTGTAAATTTGCATTGAGTCCGCGGATACGATGCTGCCCTTTATCAGCTTTGCCAGTTCAATAGATAAACCGGTTTTGCCGGATGCCGTAGGGCCTACAATAATAATTACAGGCTCCATTTAGCAAAATACCCCCTCTCTGATTACCAATTGTACCCAGTAGGTCCTTAGTTTATACTATCCTTTTGAACAACTTTTCAAGCTCATATCTTCTTAATCTTAGTATTGCAGGGCGTCCATGCGGACACGTATAGGGGTTTTTCAGCGTGGACAGCTTGTCCAATAGGGCCGAAACCTCCCTTTCATCGAGTCTTTTATTTGCCTTTATTGCCGACTTGCAGGCAATTGTATATAATGCTTCATCAGCAAGGACACTTTTTTCTCCATTACCGCCATCCATCACGAAGTCAAGTATTTCAAGAAATAGCTTTCCAACGTCAACCTCTCTTTGAGCAAAGGGCACTGCGCGCATAATGATGGAATTAGCTCCGAAGGCCTCGTAGCTAAACCCAAGCTTTTCAAAAAATGATGCTTCGCTTATTGCAAACTGGTATTCACTTGCAGTCAGCTCAATAGGAACAACTGAAATTAACATTTGAGATAGTGGCTTGTCCTTAGCAAATGCTTCCTTCAGTTCTTCATAACATATACGCTCATGGGCGGCATGCTGGTCAAGTAAAAACATCTCATCGTCGCCTTCCAAGAATACGTAGGTAGAAAAGGCTTGTCCTATTATTCTGGCGCCGTTAAAAAGCGAAGTGGAGGGTACCAAAGAATCATCTTCCTGTGCTGTGTAAGCAGCTTCTGATTGTGCTAAATTAACAGCTTCCTGTGCTGTGTAAGCAGCCTCGCCCTGAGCTGGATGACCTGATATGGCCTCTTCCCTTTTTTTGTCCAGCTCCTCCTTCACTCTCATGAACTCCTGCTGCGAATATGCCGGCTTACTGGCCATGCTATCATTTAGCATATATGAGTTAGTCGATGAAGTCTTCGACGATGGATACCTGGAAGCTCCTTGTAAGGGCTTTTGTGAATAGCTTGAAGATCCTTGGTCATTATTGCTATAATACTTATTAACTGGGCTGTCCGGTAAGGTTCTGATTGTTGACTGAGTCATAAGAGTACCATTTATGGCGTGGTAAACAGCACGGAATATTTCCTGTTCATTGGAAAACTTCACTTCCATTTTAGATGGATGGACATTTACATCAACGCTTGCAGGATTCAAACGAATATCCAGTATAACAAATGGATGCTTATTCTTCATAAGAAAGGTTGAATAAGCTGAATCAATTGCCGCAGTTATTGTTTTATTGCGTATATACCTGCGGTTTATGTAAATGGACTGATGGGATCTGTTGGAACGTGCGATTTCCGCCTTTCCTATGAAACCCTTGATTTTTGCGACCTCATCCTGGTAGTTGACTTCCATGAGCTGCTTTGCAACTGCAGCACCGTAAACACTAAATATAGTACTTTTCAAGTCTCCATTTCCCGGTGTGTGCAATACTTTCAACCCATTATTAATCAATTTGAATGATATGTCGGGATAACAAAGAGCTATTCTAGTCAGCATATCTACAGTGTAACCGGCCTCAGTTGAATCCTTCTTTAGAAATTTGTATCTGGCAGGTGTGTTAAAAAATAATTCGCTAACTGTAATTGACGTGCCGACAGGACATCCTATCGGCTTTACATCTAAAACATTCCCGCCTTTGACTTTGATTGAAACACCCTGAAAGGAGCTCTTTACTCTCGTTGCAAGCTGCACGTCTGATACTGCCGCTATGCTGGCTAAGGCCTCTCCCCTGAAGCCCATGCTGTTTATCGATTCTAGATCGTCTGCTCTTCTTATTTTGCTGGTGGCATGTCTTTCAAATGCTATTTCCACATCGTCCTCTGTAAGTCCACTGCCATTATCAATCACGCGAATAAAAGAAATACCCCCATTGCGTATTTCAACACTTATGCTATTGGCACCTGCATCAATGGAGTTTTCAACCAGCTCTTTAATAACAGAGGCGGGCCTTTCGATCACTTCACCTGCGGCAATTTTATTGGCAGTATTCTCATCGAGTATAATAATCTTTCCCATGCTCAACCCCTCCTGGCTTTCTTTTGCAGATCATATAGGACATTCATTGCATCCAGAGGTGTTATCGTAGAGATATCGATTGCTTTGAGCTGCTCTAAAACCTCTTTGCCCGTCTTATCGTCTTTGCTAGCTGCATAAAACAAATCCACCTGTCCTTCGAAAGGAATATTCCTGCGTCTTGTCTTGTATTTACTAATATCAGCTGCCTCAAGCTCTTTCAGCAACTCCTTTGCTCTGTCTGTTACAACCTCCGGGACGCCTGCCAGCTTTGCTACCTGAATTCCGTAGCTGCCATCAGCCCCACCACGTATAATCTTTCTCAGAAATATAATGTCGTCTCCCTTTTCCTTCACAGCAACGCAATAGTTCTTAATGCCTTGCATCTTGTCCTCTAGCTCCGTTAGCTCATGATAATGAGTAGCAAATAGCGTCCTGCTCCCCACCTTATCTTTATTCGAGATATACTCAATGACAGCCCAGGCAATGCTTAGCCCATCAAAGGTGCTAGTCCCTCTGCCAATCTCATCAAGTATCAGCAGGCTTCTTGACGTAGCATTCTCGAGGATATTTGCCACCTCAGACATTTCGACCATAAAGGTACTCTGACCCGCTGCAAGATCGTCGGATGCCCCGACGCGGGTGAAAACTCTGTCCACAATACCGATTTGCGCAGCACTTGCCGGCACAAAGCTTCCAATCTGTGCCATTAGTGCAATTAATGCCACCTGTCTCATATATGTTGATTTACCGGCCATATTTGGTCCAGTAATAATTGACAATCTATTTTCATCCATATCAAGATAAGTATCGTTTGGTACAAATTCGCCCTGCCCAAGCATCTTTTCAACAACAGGATGTCTTCCGCCTTCTATTTTAATTACTTGCTTATCATTCACCTCAGGCTTGCAGTAATTCTCCCGATCGGCAGTCTCAGCCATTGCACTTAGCACATCCATCTGTGCAAGGCAGGCCGCTGTCCTTTTAACCCTACCCACCTGAGAGGCAATTTCCTCCCTTATTTGCGTAAATAAATTATACTCAAGATCAATAATCTTACCCTCTGCGCCCAGAATGCTCTCCTCCATGTCCTTGAGTTCCGGCGTCACATATCTTTCACAGTTGGCAAGAGTCTGCTTCCTGATATATTCGTCAGGGACAAGATGAAAGTAAGATTTAGTAACCTCAAGATAGTAACCGAATACCTTTGTAAACCCTATTTTCAGATTCTTTATACCGGTCTTTTCCCTTTCAGAGCTTTCCAGCTCTGCAATCCACTGTTTCCCGTCTGTTGCGGCTCGTCTTAGTCTGTCCACTTCTTCATTATAGCCGGACTTTATAATTCCGCCTTCCTTTATGGTCACAGGCGGGTCCTCGATTATTGACCTGTCTATCAGCTCCGTAACGTCTTCAAGCCTATCCATCAAGCTGCTGCTTCTTAAAATAAGCGGTGAAGTACATGTTTCCAAAATGTCTTCAATGTATGGTATTTGCACCAGTGAGTTCTTCAGTGCAATCAGGTCTCGGCAATTCGCACTGCCCAAGACTATTCTAGCAATCAGCCTTTCCACGTCATATACTCTCTTAAAAAGCTCCCGCAGCTCCATTCGCACCATGAACTTATCCTTTAGCTCGGCTACGGCATCTAGTCGCTCATTAATGTCCGCAATATTAATCAGAGGCATCTCCAGCCATCTTCGAAGTGTCCTTGCTCCCATTGAGGTCATTGTCCTGTCAAGAACCCAAAGCAGTGAACCATTGCGTTCTTTCTCACGCATTGTCTCGGTAAGCTCGAGATTTCTTCTGGTAGAATGGTCAAGGGTCATGTATTCTTCCAGCTTGTAAGGAGTGATTTTCTGTATGTGTTCAAAACCCGCCCTGTGAGTCTGCTCAAGGTAATACATCAATGCTCCGCTGGCATTGGTGCAAAGCTCTTCGCTCTGTTCTGAAATTGGATTTTCGCCAAGTATTCGAATTAAGGTCTCTTGTGCATAGCTATCTTCGAAATACTGATCCTCAAGGGCAGAAATGAATGCGTTAAATCGACTTTCAAGCTGCTTCATGGTGTCCTTCAAGTCATATAAGGACTGATTTATAAGGACTTCAGATGGATCGAATTTGGTTATCTCATCAAAAAGCTTACTAACTGTGTTTCCCCATGTGATTCTTGTAGTGAGGAATTCGCCTGTTGAGATGTCCACAACAGCCAGGCCAAACATTATGCCCTTTGCATAGACGCATACTAGATAATTATTCCTTTTCTCATCCAGCATGGACGAATCAGTAACAGTTCCTGGAGTTACAACCCTAACAACCTCTCTTTTTACAATCCCCTTTGCCAGGGCTGGGTCCTCAACCTGCTCACAGATTGCCACTTTATGGCCCTTTGAAATAAGACGTGATATATATCCATCCACAGCGTGATAAGGCACTCCGCACATTGGGGCACGCTCATCAAGCCCACAGTCGCGGCCGGTAAGAGTTATTTCCAGCTCGCGGGAGGCAAGAATAGCATCATCAAAGAACATTTCATAGAAATCACCCAACCTGAACATGAGGATGCAATCCTTGTGTTGCTCCTTCATATCCAAATATTGCTGCATCATTGGTGTAACAGGCATTACAACAACCTCACTTGTCATGACTTTGTGTCTATCTAGTCTATTCCAATAATCGGCTTGTCTCTACGCTTCCTAATCGGCCTGGCCCTTTAATTGGCATCTTTGCTGTGTAAATTAATGTGATCCGCATCCCCCGCCACAGGAAGAGCATTTTGAGGGCGAACAGGCTTCTCCTGTTATAGCGAAGGTAATCACGTCGTTTATGCTCTTCACAAGCGAATCAAACTGATTTTTGGCTTCAATATATTCTGATGTTTTGGGATAAGCATTTATCTCATTTTGCTTTTCCTTAAGCAGATTTGTTATATCCTCAAGCTGAACCTCGCTATTGCCTTCTCGTGCCGCCTTAATCAATTCAACCTGCAGCAATCTTTGGTCTTCAAGAAGCGCCATCCCACGATCGTCGCTTTCCAGTATTGCTTCAGCCTTTTTCAGTCTCGACAGCTCCTGGGAAGCCACCAGCATTTCACCAAGCTCACGTGCTTTCACCAATATTTCATTCATATAATCCACAAATCCTTTCAGTTTATTTTCATCTGACTAATCACAATATGCCCTTCTAGTGTACAAGGGTACCTTCTAGTGACCATGTACCAGTGTTATCTATAATCACATTAACAAGCTGTCCCGTCAAGTCAGTCTTGCCTTTGAAATTAACTATTTTGTTTGTTCTCGTGCGTCCTGTCATCATGCTGAAGCTGTTCTTACTTATCCCCTCAACCAATATTTCAACACTCTTTCCCGCAAGCTCCTCATTTATCTGTCGACCAATGCTATCCTGTAATTCTAAGAGTGCGCCAAATCTCTTTTTCTTAACATCCTCAGGTATCTGATCCTGCCTTTTCGCAGCAGGAGTGCCTGTTCTCTTCGAGTAGAGAAAGGTGTATACATAATCGAAGCGGACCTTTTCTATGAGATCAAGCGTTTGAGCAAAGTCCTCCTCGGTCTCTCCCGGGTATCCCGTAATTATGTCGGTTGTTAATGAAATTTCTGGGATTTGTGACCTTATCCTATCCACCAGTTGGAAATACTGCTCGCGAGTGTATCTCCTGTTCATCTCGCTTAGAATTCGGTTACTTCCTGCCTGTATGGGGAGATGCAGATGCTCGCATACCTTTTTGCATTCCTTCATCGCAAGAATCAGTTCATCAGTCAAATCCTTTGGGTGAGATGTCATGAAACGAATCCTCTCTATCCCCTCAAGGTCTTCCAGGCTCCTAAGCAGTAGTGCGAAATTGCTTCCATCCTTCAAATCGAGGCCATAAGAATTAACATTCTGACCAAGAAGAGTGATTTCCTTGTATCCCTGGTGCCCCAAAACCCTTGCTTCATTAATAATATCTGAAAGCTTTCTGCTTCTCTCACGTCCTCTTACATAAGGAACAATGCAATAGGAGCAGAAATTGTTACAGCCATACATAATAGTGGTCCAGGCTTTAACGCCGTGATCCCTTTTGATTGGCATGCCTTCGGCAATATAGCCATCAGAATCGCTGACAACAGCAACAGGCTTTTCCGAGTTCAATGTCATATAAAGCAGCTCGGGGAATTTGTAGAGATTGTGGGTGCCAAATACCAGATCAACATGCCTGTACTTTTTGGTAATGACATCTACCACATCCTTTTGTTGCATCATGCAGCCGCTTACAGCTATGATCAGTCCGGGCTTGCGATTTTTAAGGGCTTTGAGCGACCCAAGATGCCCATATACCTTTAGCTCTGCATTCTCCCTGACACAGCAGGTATTATAAAGAATAAGGTCTGCCTCCTCGATAGTCTGGGTGCGCATGTATCCCATAGCCTCAAGCATTCCCGAAAGCTTTTCGGAATCATTTTCATTCATCTGACAACCAAAGGTGTTGATAATATATTTTTTATTGGCATCCGGGTTTTTTTCCGCTACCATCTGTAAAAAAGCATCCTGCTTTATCATTTCATCTTCAGTGACTAATATGTTCTCCCTTGTATCCAAACTGTCTCCTCCATAAATTTTCATTGGCTAAAGCAAATGCTTAAGTTATAGTTGCTGTTGCAATTATATCATAATATGGATTTATTCATGATAATTACTTGATACTTCCCCACTCACATGTCATCTTTAAGCTCATCAATTTTCCTATTGATCTCGTCAACATTGACATATTCCCTGGTTAAATTCGTTAGCTGATACTTCTGCTTTAGCTCCAATATCCTCTTAACGCTCTCTTCTATCCTATCTTGTGTAATTATTCCATCCTTAACCGCAGCCTTCACTGCACTAATTGCAGACTGCTGCTTGTCGTAGCCATGGCATATTAGGATGATATCGCTTCCCGCGACAATCGACCCAACAACAGCATCCTCTATATTATAGTTCTTAGTGATTGCGCCCATTGTCATGTCGTCGGTGACTACAAGACCATCGAAGCCCATATCTTCCCTTAGAAGATCAGTTATAATTGCTTTTGAGAGTGTAGCAGGGTTTTCAGGATCGATTTTAGTCATAAGGATATGAGCAATCATCACAGCGTCGGTCTGATTGTCAATAGCCTCTTGAAAAGGCACCAATTCAAAGCTTTTCAACCGTTCCAAACCATATTCGACCCTGGGCAAGCCTATATGTGAGTCAACAATAGTATCACCATGACCCGGGAAATGCTTCACAACTGAAATCACACCATTATTTCTTATGCCCTTCATAGCTTCTATGCCAAGGCTGCTAACAATCTCAGGCTCGGACCCAAAAGACCTGTCACCGATTACCGTGTTTTTCGGATTGCTCCATATATCAAGCACAGGGGCAAAATCCATATTGAACCCAAAAGCCTTAATCTTATGGGCAAGTAGAGCTCCTAACCTATAAGATAGGTCTACACTGCCGGCTTCTCCTATGGACATGGAAGAAGGAATATCCTTTATCTGAGGCGGCATTCTGCTGACCTTCCCGCCTTCCTCATCCACCGATATGAATAGAGGTATATGATTACTATTTATAACCTTGATAGCATTTATCAGTCCCAGTAATTGAGAGGGGTTCTTAATGTTTCGTTGAAATAAAATAACACCCCCAACATGATTGTCCACTATCATGCTCTTCAAAGCATCATCTGGCTGAGGGCCTTCAAATCCTACAATAAACATTTGACCGATTTTTTCATCTAAGGTCATTCTCTCAACCATTTCAAAAACACTTTCCTTCTCGCTGGCTTCAGCTTCACTACCATCAGGTTCATTGCTTTCGCCATCAGTCAACTCTGTGCCTGTCTGGGGTTTTGCTGCCTCCTTGCTCTTAGTACCCTCTATGCTGTCTATGACGTCCTTACCTGCTGCATTGTCTATATCGTCGGCTCCCACATGTCCTGCCAAGTCATTATTCTTGTTCCCACAACCACATGACATGAACAGCAATGCCGCCGTAATCATGACAATGATAAGCTGAATTACTCTCTTCATGCCTTACTGCTCCAAATCAACATTATGTTCATATTTTAACACTTGACCGGACAAAATCAACCGCTATTGTGCAATTGACAATTTGGCCTGCTGTGCGATAATGTTTATGTATTAACAATATTAATTCATTACAATAAAATAGGAGAATGAAAACATGGATCAAAAGGAAAATGAAAAATTGCTTGATCTTTATAAGGATTTAAGAGTTGCAGATATCCGCGATGGTATGGATTGGATGGGCTACCACCATTACGGCACCGTGGATTACAGCATCAAACCCCTTTTCCGCACACGCGCAGTTGGAATCGCAAGATGTGCACGTTATCTTCCTTATGAAGGGCCTTTGCCTCGTTTAAGTCCCGAAGAGTACACAGAATGGGTGAAGTACTACTACTCTGAAGTGTGCTATGACCCATGGACAAAGGATATTCAGCCAGGCGATTTTATTTGTCTCGATGTTGCCGGCATAAATGTCGGTCTGATTGGCTCAAACAACTCCCTTGATTGCAAAAAGAGGGGTGCTGTTGGCTTCCTGCTTAATGGAGGTGGAATAAGAGATACAGATGAGGTTATACTGCAAAAAATTCCTGTTTGGTCCAAATTTATCTCACAACCGATGGATCAGGCAAGAATCCGCTATCTCGAAAAGGATATCCCTATTGCTATCGGTGGTGTTGCAATCTATCCAGGCGACCTTGTTGCAGGTGACGGTGATGGTGTCATAGTAGTACCGCGCAAGGTAGCAGTAGATGTGGCAAAATATGCCAAACGAGAGCTTGATAATGATAAGGTAGGTCGCAAGCAACATTATATTGATCTTGGTATTGAGCTTGACGATACTGTAAAATAAGGAGTAGATAATATAAAGGATGCCGGAGGATAAAAGCATTTGTGACCCTTACTCTGCCAGCATCCTATAATTTTTTTCTAAAACTTATATATTTTGCTGTCGATACAAAGCTGTGCACGCTCTCTGGTTCTATCGTCCGATTGTAATGCCTCTTCCATAAACTCAGGGTGCTCTTTCAGAAAGGCCTTCATGGATTCACGGGGATTTGCAATATACTTTAGAAGCATATCATATTGACCCTTGTTGATAAGCTCCATATCAAGAGCGCTGCGGAAGAATTTCCTATCAATCGATGTTAAGGCAAAGGAGCACACATCGTTTTTCTCAAGTAGCTCGCCCCCGCCCTGCAATCTGTCGATAACGACAACGCTACATTTCAATTGGCCGCAAATGTTCTTGATGGCAGGTATCCAGGCTCTTTCATAGCTTGAGGCCTCGGTTATCAAATCGGCAATGTGGAGCACATTAGCCCCATTAATTGAGATGGCAGCATCTGTCTGACCGTCTTGTGTAATTACCGTGCTCAAATCCTTGTATATTGTAATATGCGGTTTATCAAGCTTTTTTGCCAGAATGAGCGAGAAATACCAATCTCGTCTTTCCCCGCCGGAGATATAAGTGATGCTTTCTAAATCAATGTTGTTTCCCACAAACTCAAGCATGCTGTCTATCAAGCCCTTAAATATCCTGTCGGAATTGTAATTGGCCTCAATCAGCGGCAATAGCTTTTCCGGACAGCTCAGTTTATCAGCCTTAAACGCATCAATCTTCTCAAGCAGCTCAAGAGCTTTCTTCTCACTCCCATATAGAAAATGAGTATTTATATAGTAGGGGCCAATAGTACCAGAGGTGTACCAAAAAGGTTTGTTTTCAGGACAAACCCTGACGGCTCCTGTTTGAAACAGCCAATTGACAAGCTTTGTATCAGACATCTACTCCCTCTCTTCCTTTTTACTAAACTTTTTATTGTATTCTTCCCACCAGGGCTGGTTTACTATTGTTCCCAAATCACTACCCAAATGGGAGGCATCGCCTTCAACTACAGTGGAAAACACACCATCCTCATAATCTATTATTGTTATGGCAGTGTTATCGCACCAGGCTACATTAATCATTTCTTCAAGGGTGCAGGCTCTGAAATGACATATCAGTGCACGTATAGCAGTGCCATGTGTTACTATGCAAATATTCTTTCCAATGTTCTTCCCAATAATAAGCATAACTTCGTCCAGAACACGCCCCTGAAACTCTTCCATAGACTCGCCGTTAGGCATCTGGTGCTCATGGGGAGAATTCTCCCATGTGTTATAAGCTTCAGGCCATCTTCTTTCCAGTTCAGTCCAGGTCAGGCCCTCCCAATCCCCTCCGTTTATTTCCTTCAGTTGATCAGTTTGCGTCACAGGCAGCTTCTTGACTCGGGCGATATATGAAGCGGTTTGCATTGTTCTCTTTAGAGAGCTGGAATAGATGATATCAACATCAACATCGGATAATGCTTCCGCAACCCTCTTTGCCTGAAGATGCCCTCGTTCGGTGATGGGTGAGTCAGTCCATCCATGGAAATGCCTTGACCTGTTTCCCTCTGCTTCAGCATGCCTAACAAAAATCAATCTTGTTTTCATCATCGCTCCATTATCCTTCCATCGTAATAACCTCAAGCTGGAAAAAGCTCTTACTACTTCTTATTCCCATATTTAGCATGTTGAAATCACGTGTTCAATTCAAGCTTGCCGCTAATGTCCGCAATGCTTGTTAAAC
>LSQX01336687.1_pt2 | contig 25294 bp, 14 predicted proteins | sample 654561 | NCBI WGS metagenome assembly LSQX01 (sample SAMN04489861, study PRJNA283612) | anaerobic digester metagenome | isolation source: 4 biogas reactors fed with cattle manure at either 37C or 55C with and... | place: Denmark: Kongens Lyngby | collected 2014 | reverse complement strand
ATAGTGTTATACCAAATTCTGTAACTAAAATAGGTTATAATCCATTTTTCGGCTGCACAAGTCTAACTGCAATCACCATTCCGGATTCTGTAACGACAATTAGGAATTCTGCGTTTGCCGGTTGTACAGGTCTAACTGAGGTCACAATCCCGGATTCTGTAACAGACATTGAATTTAATCCATTCTGGGGATGTTCCGGACTTGAAGTTATTGAGGTTGATAAAGACAATCCAGTATACTATTCATCCGGAAATTGTATAATTGAAAAAGAAACAAATACACTGATAATAGGTTGCAAGAACAGTATTATCCCGGATTCTGTAACAGTATTAAGTGGTTTTTCTGGTTGTACCGGTTTAACCGAAATTATAATCCCGGATTCTGTAACAGTATTAAGTGATTTTTCCGGTTGTACCGGTTTAACCGAAATTATAATCCCGGATTCTGTAACGGAAATTGGAGAGGGTGCGTTTCATGATTGTACCGGTCTAACCAAAATAACAATTCCGAATTCCGTAGAGAATATTGGTGAGCAGGCATTTGTGGGTTGTACAGGGCTATCCGATGTATATTATACCGGAACAAAAGGAGAGTGGTATGAAAAGAGTTTTTACTGTCATTTTGATTCGACGGTAACTATTCATTTTAACTTCGTCCCCACCGAAAAACCGACGGACAAGCCTTCCGAAACACCTACTGAGGGCGAGAAGTCCGAGTTTAACAAGCTTCCCGTTAAGGTAAAAGTAAGTGACGAGCATATTAACATTGCAACGGGCTTAACCGTTGAGCAAACGAAAGAAACATTTAAGGAATTTATCGTCAATATCCTTGATGTAAACGGCAACAAGCTTGAAGAAGGCGGTGCAATCGGCACAGGTACAGTAATTGAGATATACGACGGCGAAAAACTTGTTGAGAAAAAAGTTGTCGTATTCAAGGGTGATATAAACGGCGACGGACAAGTCAAAACCACCGATGCAAGAAATGCATTAAGAGCCGCCTTGGGACTTGATACACTCAAAGATGTTCAATCCCTCGCAGCCGATGTCAACAATGACGGTAGTCTCAAAGCCACCGACGCAAGATCTATTCTTAGAGGTGCAATGGGACTTGATGAAACAGCCGCTTGGCTTGGTTGATAAGAGCTCTCTAATTTAGAATCACATTCGATTTTTGCTATTGAATCGATCAATGAAATTTGCTTAAAAATCAAAGTTCTCTCAGTTTTTACTGGGAGAGCTTTTGCTTTTTCTGAAACATCAAAAAAGAAATCACAGATTTTAATCTGTGACTTAAAAACTCAAAATGTAAAAGAGAGCAGATGAAGGTTGTTTAGTTGAGCCATTTATAGTTATAGGTAGGGATAGTAACAAGTGTTTAAGTGACAAAAATGGGGGAGAGTTTTATATGAGATAAATTCCATAAATTTCAGAACATATTATTATATTTCAATTTTATATGTGTTTTTGTCCAGATCTATAGTAACAGTTGTCCCGTCTGCGTAAGTAGATTTTTGTTTGCGGTAGCTGCCGAGAAATTCATGTTTAACCATCTCTTTATTGTATAGCCTTGCTTGTAATTCACAAAGAGGAGCAATGCGTTCAAGCTCTTTTTTCAATTCTTCATCGTTCATCATTTCAATGTCAGCTGTGCGGTTATCGGTTCCTATTTTGCGAAGTGAGTTGCCGTAAGGATGAATATAGGGCATACCTGCATTTAATGCACCGTATAAATCTCCGTCTTCACCTTTGGGAATTCCCCAATTATTAAACCAGTTCCAAGGGAGTATTACACAATCATGATAAACAAGGTTTCCGAGAGGAATGGGAATTCCCACCGCTTCACCGTTTTCAAGCGGGACAAGCGCGTGAGGTCCGTGATGGACAAGAGCAAAATGGTTGAGAAGTTGCATTCCCGGCTCTTCCGAGGACATAACAAACCCTTTTTCATTAAGATAATCAAAGCATTTCCCGCGAAGTTTCATGCTTTCTTCTCTTGTTATTCTATGCTCCTTGTGGAAACATTCATCTCCCGGAACAATTGAGAAAACATCAAGATATGCTCCCTGAACATCCACCCCGTGTTCTTCAAGTTCCGTGTAAGTTTTTTTAACTGCATCAAGTGCAAACGAAGAACAGAGATAAGTGTGTTCACCGCCGTCCCATATTGAACAATAGGGATTTGAACCGTCTATATTAGTCATAGCCTTGTTTTTATCGAAAACGGGACTGTCATAGTAATAATCTCTGTATTGGTCATGCAGAGCAAACACATAACCAAGCTCGCGACTCACAAGAGAAAATTCTTTGAACCCCTCCCATCCGCCAGCTTGTTCACAGGGCGGAAGTATATACGGGTGATTGTTGTCATAGCCATCCTTGCCCCAGCCGTCGGTGTGAATATAGAGTTTTTCAAGACCGAGAGATTTTAGCTTTTTAATCTGTTCGGCACGTTCGTTGAAAGTGGCATAAAGCATTTCATTTGTGCCGTTTTTATCATAAAACTTTGACTTTTTATTGATTCTAGCGAAAATTTTGTGATGTAAAACAGGTGCACCGATTATATTTTTAATGTTTGGATTCTTTTTAATCTTCTCATCAATGGTTACAAGTTGATTTCGTTGAAACAGATAATTTCGATAGTCCTTTGCAACGGTATTATAATCACCATTTTCATGGAATATAAAACGAATTTTTCTTTCATATGACAACTTGCCTAATGACGAAAGCCAATAAACTGAGTTTATAAAAGCATTATGTTTTCCGGCTGAAGAAAACATTGAGGCATCGTAAGGAGTTTCGACAATGGCAGTAAAAGTATGACCGTCGCACACTCTGCCCCATATCGGCATATAGCAATCCCCTGTATTTATCGGGCGTTTAAGAAAGTGTTTATAACCAAATATTACCAACCGATTCTTTTTGTAGCTATCCGGAAGAATAAATCCCTGACGCATCGGGTCAACGTGATAAGAGTCTTTACCTTTTGTCTTTGAATTAAAAGGTGCGGGAAAATATACCGCCTGAATATCATATCCCGTTTCATTTTCTGCCTTCAAAGAAAAATCAACCGTATTTTTATCGGCAACCTCGGCAGTACAAACAAGAGTAAAGGGAAGTTTCTTGCCAAATGCAATGAAGTCGGAATACCGTGTAACGATTTTCTTTTCTGTAATATCACTTTGCTTTTTTAATGCTGACCACAAAGGACGAATTGTACTTATATATTTTTTCCCGATTTTTTTGCGGATTATTATGTATGGTTTTCTCCCATCACTAACCCACGAAAAACCATTGTGAACAATCTCATAATTCCCATTAGTTTTGTTGAATTTAATCTTAATATCCGAATTTTTCATAAAAAAACTCCTTTTTCGCAATTCTGAAATTTAAGTATAACATACAACGCATTAAAAAACAAGGTTAAAAATTAAGTATTAAAAAGGTATGTGCAAAAAACGGGATGTACTATGCCAATTAAAGTTATTCACAATGTTCTGATTAACTTTCAAAAACAGAAAAACATGCCGGAATAACACAAAACATATAGACTTTTTAATACAAACATGTTATAATTAAAAATAGAAGATGATAAATTTGTCTTATATGAAATAATATAAATATAGCATTAAGGAAGGAGATTTATATGCTGTTTTTTCAAAAAGTCAAAAATTTCATCTGCATTATGTTATGCTTGATTATGGGTGGAAATTTCTTTCCCGGATTACTTAACTATTTGAGAGCAGGTAATGTTGATATGATTAAAAATGACCATACAAAAATTTTTGCAACGGAATATACCGAATTGGTGCCGTATGCGAGGGAACATGAAGATACAATAAGTTGGTTTGACGGTATGGTCAGCGGTAACGGTGAAAACGGTGTTGTTTGTGCCGGTTCACCATATAGCGACAGCCATATTTATCAGAATATCCACTTTATTATGCCCTCAAACGACCCGCGTTATACTCCGGATGAAGTTACGGGTGAACTTCATGAAGCAAGACAGGCTGTTATCAACGGCGATGCTTCTTGGGATGTAAACGGCAGACATTCAACGTATTTTTACGCATATCATCCTGCTCACGTTTTAAGACTTGATAGTGCAAAGATGCCTTATTACAACTATATTCGCTGGACGGATTATGAAACGGCAGAGGTTGGCGTAAAGTATACCGATATTCTCGGCACATGGCAGAGAACAACCTTTTCGTCAAGAGAGGATAATGTTACAATTACCAAGATTTCAAAGTCAAGTCTCGGTTCAAAAATCAATATGACACTTTCTCTTGCTGACTGCTGGTCGTTACGTGGCTTCGGCAACGGCGATGAAAAAAATATGCAGTACAAAAATTGGTTGATGATGGTGCAAACTATATTGCACAAATTGCTCACTACCCTTCTTATGAAAACAGTGAACTGAAAGATGGCGGTTATTGCGGATTTACTAAAGTCATTGTAATTGACGGCACAAAAGAACGAGTGGTTCTTGACAGCACCAACGACAGCGAAAATGTGGCAACAGAGCAAAATGCTGCTATTAAAATTTCCGATGCGAGCGAGGTTTATCTTATCACAAAGTCCGACAGAACTTTCGATATGGGAAAATTTGAAGATTTCAAAGATACTGAGAATTATGCACTTTTGGATGAAATAAATGCTTATACCACTGCCGTTGCAGAGAAATATACCATTGACGGCAAGTTCGATTATGATAAAGCCCTTGCACCTCATGCCCAAAAACAGTCCGCACTCTTTAATTCAGTCAAATTTGATTTGGATACTGACGGCAATGAAGAAGTAGCAAACGAACATCTTATTATGTTCCAGCAAAAAAGCGAAACTCTTTTGCCGACACTTGTCGAAAGAGCATACAATCAAGGCAGATACGCTCAGATTTGCTGTGCCGGTACAACTTTCCCGCGTCTTTGCGGTATGTGGACTGGTGAGTGGAACAGCGGTTGGAGAGGTATATACACAATGGATGCTAATGTAAATCTTCAATCATCGGGTATGAATACGGGCAATATCTATGATGCCGGCGAAAGTTATATTAAATTTATCCTCAAACAGATTCCGGATTGGGAGGAAAATGCAGCCAAGACCTATGGTATGACCGATGCTATTCAGGTTCCCGTCAATACTGACGGCGACAGAGCGATGATGGTTGAATACAGTCGCTGGTATCCCTTCCAATATTGGAATGCGGGTGCAAGTTGGATGCTTCTTCCCATCTATGAATTTTGGCAATGCTACGGCAATAGAACTATTGAATATAACGGCGAAAATCTTGACCTTGAAAAAGACGTACTCTTGCCGCTTCTGACAAAGCAATCAAACTTCTGGGAACAACTTTGTACTCCGGAATATTTTACTGATACCGACGGTAATGCTAAATACGAAGAAGGAAAAACAGAACTTCTTCCCGGAGAGAAATATCTTATAATTCCTTCATACTCTCCCGAAAATTATCTCCTCGGTGATTATGATTCAACAATTACGGCAAACACAACCATGGATATTGCCGCAGCCAAAGACGGTTTCAGAATGACCATTGAAATGGAAAAAGTTGTTAAGGCTGACGGCTATGAGGAAAGAATTGCAAAATGGGAAAATCTTGCAAGCCTCCTCCCGGCATACAAATATGATGATAGCGGTGCTCTTTGTGAATGGGCGATGAAAGAATATCAGGAAAACAACAAACACCGTCATATAAGTCATCTTTATCCTGCATGGCCAGCCTTTGAAACTCAGGGAAATCAGGAGTTGGTAGATGCATGCAATCAGGCTATTGAAAATCGTAACATAGAAAATAAAGGTGAAGATGATACCGCATCACACGGTTGGGTGCACAAGGCTCTTGTGGGAGCAAGACTTAAGAATGCAGATTCATGTTATAATTCACTTATGGCACTTATGGCTGATAATATATATTACACTTCGCTTATGGCTGACCACTATACTCATAACAGTTGGGGAGTATTTTGTACCGATACAACCATCGGCACAATCGGTATTATCAATGAAATGTTGCTTTATTCCAACGATGGCATTATCGATGCTTTACCTGCAATTCCTGACGAATGGAACGAAGGCAAAATTGAAGGTCTCCGTGCAAGAACAAATGCAGAAGTTTCTCTTGAATGGACAGCCAAAACCGTAAAAATCACTATCACTAGCGACAAGGCTCAAACTATCAAAGTCAGCGTCTACGGCGGCGAAGAACAGACATTATCCTTTGCCGAAGGCGAAACAAAAGAAATTATATTGTACAGATAAAACAGTTGCTATGGCTTTTCCTCTTGACAAAAAACTTGTCAAGAGGATTTGTGTTTATTAAATATTTAACAGCAACAAACACTATATTATTATCAAACGTTCATCGAAAGATTTTGAACCTTTTGTAATTTTGTTACTGACAAAAGGAAGAAAAATATGTAAAATTATAAGAAAAACACAATAAAGACATAAATTTGTTGTATTCTGACATTAGGGGGTGTTATAATGCAAAAAATGTTAATTGCAGATGACAACAAACAGATAACGTCTATTTTAAGTGAATATGCAAAAAAAGAAGGTTTTGATACAATCATAGCCACAGACGGACAAGATGCCATAGATAAATTTGAAAAATACAGTCCCGATATTGTTCTGCTTGATGTAATGATGCCACTCAAAGACGGTTTCAGCGTGTGTCGGGAAATCCGAAAAACCTCAAATGTGCCTGTGATTATGGTAACGGCACGCGGCGAGGATTATGAAAAAATCATGGGGCTTGATATCGGGGCGGATGATTATATCGTAAAACCCTTTTCGCCAAGCGAAGTTATGGCAAGAGTGCGGGCTGTTCTCCGTCGCTTGAAAAATGCAGAAAAGCAGGAGCTTGTTTTTGATAATCTGACAGTCAACCTTGATGATTATACCGTTTTTGCGGACGGCAATCAAATAAATCTGACAAAAAAGGAACTTGAGATTTTATGGACACTCGCCACCAATAAAAACAAGGTTTTCACAAGAGATAATTTACTTAATTCCCTATGGGGCTATGATTATTACGGCGACAACAGGACTGTGGACAGTCATATCAAACGCCTGCGTGCAAAATTAGACGAATACCCTCATCCGACTTGGGATATAAAAACAATATGGGGTGTCGGCTATAAATTCGAGGAGTTGACCGATGAAAAATAAAATAGCGTTGAAACTCAGCCTGTATTTTGCCGTTGCCCTGCTTACTTTCTCGGTTATTATCGGCAGTGTGTTTATGACTATTTTCAAAAATCATACCGTCGAAATTCACAAAACCGAACTATCCGATCGGGCGGAAAAAATCGCCTCAACCGTGTCGGAATATATGGATATAAATAATAGTCAAGGTAGCGGTCATGGTAACGGACAAAGCGGAAGTCAAGGCAGCGGTTACGGTGCTTATTTTCGTTTTATTCAAGATATTGCAGGAGCGGATGTCTGGATTGTGGATGAAAACTTAAATCTAATTACCGCCGGTCAAGGTATGAGTACAAAACAGACGGTTTATGCCGACTTGCCGGAAAATGCCGACAAACTTGTGCAAGAAGTTTTTACGGACAAAACCGTATTCAGCGAAGATTTCAGCAGTCTGCTTACGCAACCCGCCTTGACGGTTGGAGTACCGATTAAAAGCAATGGCGAAATTATCGGAGTTGTACTCTTACATTCTCCCATACACGGAATTAACGAGGCGGTTACTGAAGGGAGAAAAATCCTTATTATAAGTATCGTAATTGCTCTGTTTCTTGCATTTTTACTCTCTCTCTGGCTGTCCAAAAAATTCACACAACCCATTATCAGCAAAGAAGCGGAAGATGCTTTACGACTTGAAAAAATCCGCCGTGATTTTGTGGCGAACATATCACATGAATTAAAAACACCGATAACGGTTATGAGAGGTTCGCTTGAAGCACTGGTTGAAGAAATTGTATCCGATCCCGAAACCGTCAAAGAATATCACAAACAGATGCTATCCGAAACCTTATTTTTACAAAGACTGGTCGGAGATTTGCTCGATTTGTCAAAATTACAAAACACAGATTTTGCTATTGAAAAACAGGAATTATCAATGTGTTATTTGCTTGATGATGTTGTCCGCAGTGTAACTCCGCTTGCCGATAAAAAGAAAATTTCCATTAACACAAAAACAGACGGCAACTGCAAAATGCAGGGTGATTACGGACGACTTCGTCAAATGCTTATGATTGTGATTGACAATGCAATTAAATTTTCTCCCGAAAACAGCAATATAGAAATTGAAATGAAAAATAGAATACTTACGATTAAAGATTATGGCGTGGGTATCCCGCAAGAAGAACTGCCTAATATATTTGAGAGATTTTATAAGTCCCGCTCGGAACAAAACAAGACAGGCACAGGGCTTGGTCTTGCCATTGCAAAGCAAATTGCTGACCGACACGACATAATTTTAACAGTAAAAAGCGAAGTGGGAAAAGGTACGGAATTTGTCTTTAAAATACCACAGTAACAGAATATAAAAAACACAGTTTTGCCATAATGTCTGTGTATAATAGCATCATCAAACACGGAGGAGGTGAAATTGAAATGAAAAAGTTCAAGAGAATTTTGATGTTAGGCACAATGACATTGGCAATCGGTGCAACGGCACTTACATCATTTGCAGCAGGTCCGAGACGTAGCCTTGATGACAAAAAAGCAAGGTTAACCGCTCAGGTTGAAGCAGGCTCAATGACACAAGAAAAAGCAGATGAAATCATCGCTGCTATTGAAGAAAATCGTGCAAACTGCGACCAGACAGGTAGTGCTAAAATCGGTCAGAAAATGGGAGCAAGATTTGGCAGTAACGGTCAGGGACAAGGAACGGGCAGTGCTAATCGCGGACAAGGAACAGGCACCGGCAGAACAGCCGGCGGAAAAGGTTCAGGTCAAGGCGTTTGTAACGGCACAGGGCTTAGAGATGGCTCATGCTCCGCTCGATAGTATATAATCCATTGTAAATGTGTTGAATTTCTTCGTTAAAACTCAAGTATTAATTCTATTACTATGCAAGGAATAGATTTTACACAGATCTAAAAATAGCAAAGAAATTTTGACCATGTAATAAATATTCCTCTCTGCATCAATGACAGCGAGGAGTATATTTTTGAAAATTCAGCCTCATTGGATAATTCAAGAAGCAAGATTCAGAACAAACACCTATTGGCAGGCGAGTCGGGTTATATGTTTTATCCGAGCCAAGTTTCCGTTTCGTCAAGCCCCATTGCACCTCTTAATATTGCTCGTGCGTCGGTGGCTTTGAGCTTGCCGTCGTTGTTTACGTCAGCGGCGAGGATTTGAGCATCACTTAAATTATCAAGCCCTAAAGCACCTCTTAATGCATTTCGTGCGTCGGTTGTCTTGATTTTCCCGTCGCCGTTGATGTCCCCTTTGAATATAACTGTTTTTTTCTCGATAAAGTTATCGCCATCATATATTTCAATCAAACAACCCGTACCGATTGCATTTTCATCACCAAGTTGATTTTTATCAGCATCAAGTATTTTGACGATAAATTCGTTGAGAGCCTCTTTAACCTGACCGACGGTTAATTCCTTGGCAATATTAAGATACTCACCGATTATTTTAACCTTAACGGGAAGCTTGTTATAATCTAAAATCTTTGCTTCTGTTGGTTTCTCGGTGGGAGCCTCAGTAGGCTTTTCCGTAGGTTTTTCAGTCGGTGCCTCTGTGGGCTTTTCTGTTGGTATTTCTGTCGGTTTTTCGGCGGGAATGAAGTTATAGTGCATAGTTACGGTTGAACCGAAATCATACAGATTTCTGTGTATCCACTCATCTTCCGTTCCGGTATAATAAACATCGGTCAATCCCGTACAACCGTTAAATGCTTCATTAAAAATTATCGTTACGGAAGCCGGAATGACAATTTCGGTTAGTCCCGTGCAACCGGAAAACGCACTTTCTCCGATATGGGTAACAGCATCCGGAATTGTGATTTCGGTCAGTCCTGTACAATCCATGAAAGCCCTGTGCCCGATTTCTGTTACGGAATCCGGTATGGTGATTTTGGTCAGACCGGTACAACGCAAGAAAGTAAGCATGTCAATTACCGTCACGGAATCAGGAATTGAAATCTCAGTTAAACCGGTACAATCATAAAATGCAGCAACCCCTATTTTCGTTACGGAATCTGGTATTGTGATTTCGGTCAATCCAGTACAACCTTTGAAAGCATCGTCCGCAATCATTGTTACAGAATTCGGGATGGCACTGTTTTTGCACCCTAAAATCAGTAAATTTGTTTCTTTTTCAATCAGACAATTTCCGGAAGAATAATATTTTGCATTATTATTGTCAACATCAATAGAGCCAAGTCCCGAACAACCGCCGAATGCGCCTGTCCGAATTTCCGTTACCGACTCCGGAATTGAAATTTCGGTTAGACCGGTACAACCTTCAAAGGCACGCACGTCGATGATTTTTGTAAAATTCGGTATAATACTGTTTTTACAGCCGAGTATCAGTGTAGCTGTTCCTTTTTCTATTATACAATTTCCGGACGAATGATACTTTGTATTATTCTCGTCAACCGTAACGGATTCAAGTCCTGAACAACCGATAAATGCAAACTCGGCGATTTCCGTTACCGACTTGGGAATTGTGATTTCGGTCAGACCCCTACAATCGGCAAATGCAAATTCCTCAATTTTTGTTACGGAATTCGGAATGACACTGTTTTTACATCCTGCTATCAATCTGTTTGTCCCTTTTTCAATCAGACAATTTCCGGAAGAATAATAATTTTCATTGTCTTTGTCAACCTTTATGTATTCCAGTGCCGGACAACTTCTGAATGCACTTGAACCGATGAACGCAACCGAAGCCGATATTTCAATATCGGTCAGACCTTTACAATCGCCAAACGCTTCGGGACCTATGCTCACAACTGAATCCGGAATTGTGATTCCGGTCAGGTCGGTGCATTCGATGAATGCACTGCCTGCAATTGTTTTTGTTCCGTCTTTGATTGTATATGTATGCGGCAATTTATTGCTGTCAGCCGCCAATAAATGCTTGCCGTTATACAATAAACCATCTGCTGTTCTGTTCAATTCATTTTCATAATAAGGCGTAGCAAAGAATACGAAAGCACCTATGCGTGTTACGGAGTCCGGTATAGTGATTTTTTCAAGCATTGAACAACTTTCAAACGCACTGTCCTCAATGACTGTGACAGAATCAGGAATTATTATTTCAGTCAGTCCCGAACAGCCTAAAAATGCAAATTGACAAATTGTTGTTACCGAATCGGGAATAATGATTTCGATCAGATCGGTACAATTATCAAACGCCCCTCCCCCGATCGTCGTTACAAAATTACCGCCCAATGTTTTAGGAATTTCAATCTTGCCACTGACAGATTCATCACAGTCGATTATTGTAACTGTGCCGTCCGTAACTTCATAAGTCAGATAACCTTCTGTTTCTGCAGTTACGGTCAAAGCAAACGGTAAAGTCGTGATAAACATTGCAAGCACCATTAAAACTGATAACAATTTTTTCATTACAGTCTCCTTTATAACTAAATTTATAAAAGCAAAAAAATTTTCAAACAGTCATCGTCAGTTTCCCTGACTGGCATAATTATAATAATATCAACCTCCAAAACTAATGATATTAACATACTCTAACTATAAAGCACTTTCAATCAAAAGTCAACTGTTTTTATGGGGTTTTTGTATTATTTCTTTATATTTTATGTAAATCAGATTCTAAACAATTGAGAAAAATTGCATCAATGAATTTACCCTTAAAAGTTTAATTGAGAAAAAAACAAATAAAGAAAAAGGGCTTCTGAAGTCAGTATTTGACCTCAAAAGCCCTTATTTTATTAAAATCTGTAAGAATATTGATTTTCGCTATGATACAGGTATCAGTTTGACAGCATTGATGATGACGGGATCGTTATTGCCCTGATAACGTAGAACCTGAAGGTAAATTTCAATATTATCAATATGAGAAGCGGTTGTGAAAGTCAATTCAAATTGACCGTTTTCCGTTACCACTTCTTCAATGTTAGTATAACGCCCATTGTAGTCGTTGACACCGAATTGAAGTTCAGCTCCACAAGATGCAACATTAACAATCAGGGTATATGTCTTGCCTTTTTCAACAGTTATTTCCCGAGTTAGTCTGTCAGTGTCATTTCCGGACGCAAGAGTTGCAAAGCCGTTATTAATAACGGTGCTGCCGGAAGTACTCCAACCATCAGAACCATTAGCAAAGTCACCGTTTGAAATCAAGTTTTCATACGTATCTTCGGGAGGATCCGGATCAGGTTCGGGTTCGGGTATCACAATGTCTTCCTCGGTTCCTTCTCCTTCTACCAGTGAAACATTTTTGATGATAACAGGTGCACTGCTTGCTTGATAACGCAAAACTTGTAAATACACCTCAACAGTGTCTATGTGGGAAGCAGTTGTAAATGTCAGTTGAACTTTTCCGTGCGAATTGGTAGATGTTTCAATATTGGTGTACCGTCCGTTATAGTCATTGACTCCAATCTGGAGTTCAGCTCCACAGGACTCAACATCGGCGGATAGTGTGTAGGTTTTACCTTTTTCTAATTGTACGGTTTGTGTCAAACGGTCAGTGTTGGAGCCGGAGACCAATTTTGCAGAACCTGTCGTTATTTCTGTGCCACCGGAGATGTTCCAGTAATCGCCGGCATTGGCGAAATCTCCATTAATAATGTATTCCGCGGTTTCTTCAGGTATTTCCGGAGGATCCGGGATGGTTCCCGGGTCAACGGGGTCAACTGTAGATGTATTTCCGTGTTTTCCGCTTATGACGGATATGTTATCAACGTATGCCGGATTTCCTTCTTGATATCGTTCAACTTGGACATAAACTACCATATTGTTGCAGTGTTGTTCGGTTGTGAAAGTAATATATTTCTCACCGGAATTATTGAAGACTTCACAAGTATTAGCAGAGCCATTTGTTTTACGGGCTCCCAAAGTTACCTCAGTACCATCGGAAACAATATCAGCCTTCAAAGTATAAGTCATTTTTGGCTGAACATTTATTATTTGAGAGAGTGTACGTGTTGCGGAGCCTGTGTTCAGCTTGCCACGACCGTCAACAACAGTAGCTTCACCGTCAATAATCCAACCTTCCGTGCCTGCGGAGAAATCACCGTTAATGACATGCTCATAATTCTCAGCTTCAATGTCCTCGGGGAAAGAATCAGCAGCCCAACCATCTTTAGGATAGGTTTCGTTACCGATGGTATCTCCTGCCTCACAATAAGGAGTAATCCTGACAGAATCAATTTCAAACACTGTCGTGTAAAAATCTGCGGTTCCGGTCCAGCCGGTATCTCCGTACGTATCATTATCGCTGTCTATAGAAGACGGGAACCAAATGCCAATCCATAAGCGACTGGCATTAGTGGGAATGTACTCATAACTTGTATAAAGCAGTTCACCATCTATATAGAAATCAACACGAGCCTGTTCAGTTTCATCACCGGTGTGCCAATCAAAACGGAAGGTGTGCCACTGATCGTCATCAAGAGCATTCGGCAGAGTATGGAAATGTGAATTGCTGCGGTTCTCCATAACATATGTGTTAAAACGAGCTGCATGGAAAGTCGGTGTGTCAAAATCAGCATTTGCGGTAGGCAGTTCAATATCAATCTCGTGATTTACAACTGCATATGCACCGGTTTGGTCAGGAAAAGCATTGTATCCTGCAGAACCTTTTGGATATTCTTCATATTGGAAAGTCCAAATAGCGGAGCACGCACCAAGTTCTGGTGCTATTTTTGCTACTACTTCGTAGCTGCCGGAAGCATAGTAATTGCGGGTTGCAATAGCTGCACCGGTTCGTATACCGCCCGGTAAGTATTTGTTGCAGCCTTGAACATCACCTGTATACAAGTTGCCATGACCTTCTAACTTTAGTGTGCCCTCTGAAACGGAAACATTTTCAGGGACAACGCCACCATTCCAGCCTCCCCACATCTTCTCTGCAATCAGCCATTTGCTGGTATCAAGAGAGTCGCCGGAAAAGTCATCATAGAATTCCTCGGTCTGTCCTGCCTGGTTTACATTTGGAACCGGTGTTGCGATTACAGCGGGTGTAAATATGGTAACAATCATTACACAGACAAGAACAGTACTGACAAGTTTCCTCATTTTCATAATAATCGCCTCATTTCTTTTATTTTTAATCTTGTTTTACAGTAAATCGTATCAAAAAACAATTGTGAAATTAATGAATCAGCAGAATAACATATGAAGTTCATTGCTACGGACAAAGAAATATCAGAATTCTTTTAAGTGCAGAAATAAATATTCTTATCTTTATATCGTTTGCATTGCTTTCATGTTACTTCTACATATAATTTTATACCATATTTTTTATAATTTGTCAATAGTAACATAGAAATTTTACTACTCTTTTGATAAATAAAAAGGTTTTCAAAGGTATGTAACAGTTAATTTCAATGATCCGTTTATGATTTTTAACAAAAAACCTCGCTGAGCAATCAGCGAGGTATATTTTATTTTGCTAATGGTAGTTTTACTGTTGCCTTGAATAAATCACCGTCAATTTCAATGCTGAATTTTCCTCCTTGAATTTCAGCAAGACTTTGTACTATTGACAAGCCAAGCCCGCTGCCTTCTGTTGTTCTGGCTGTATCACCTCTGACAAAACGTTGCATCAGCTGCTCAGAAGTGAGATTAAGCGGTGCTTTTGAAATATTTTTAATGGTAATAATTCCATAGTACTGATCTTTACAAATATCAATGTATACTCTGGTATTTGTTTCAGAATACTTTGCAGCATTAGACAAAAGATTTTGTAGTATTCTTGCCGTATGCTTGCCATCGGCATATATAATGATTTCTTCGTCCGGAGCATTAGCGATAATCTCATTGCCGTTGTTCTTTAAACGGTCAGCATTTTCACCCGCTGTTTGAAGAACTAACTCATAAAGTTTAAGTTGCATAGGCTCAACTTTTATATTTCCGGTGCTGGCTTTGCTTGCCTCAACCAAATCATCAATAAGTACTTTTAATCGTTGAGATTTTTCACTCAAAATATCAATATATTCTTTTTCAGTCGGATTTTCAATATTACACATTTTGAGTAAATCAGTATATGTTATGATAGAGGTAAGCGGAGTTTTCAAATCGTGAGAAACATTTGTAATAAGCTCTAATTTTGTGCTTTCCTCGCGAATTGCTTTGTCGACTGCAACTTGCATACCGTCTCCGATACGATTTATTGAGACAGCAGAGTCACGTAGATATTTAGGAATAGATTCAATATCGATTTTTGTATCAATATGTCCATTTGCCAATTTGTAGGACGCATCAAAAATCTTGTCAACCGATTTGACAATATGATAGAAATACAATAATACAACTGTATTAAAAATAAGATCTAAAGCCCCTAAAAAGTATATCCATGAACTATTGCTACAAATTGTTGCGGAGATTAAAAATGTAAACACGAGATTTATGATAATATAAATTGCACCAAAAACGAGAACACTTTTGTGAAGAACATTAAGTTTCATGTTAAATAATCTCTTGAGAAAAGCAAAGAATCTATACCAAAGATTATTTTTTATGAGTGTTTTATTTCTGATTTGGAATATCAGCGATAAGACATAAGAAAGAAGCAGAAGAATAGATATACCGAAAATCAAGACGGTACCAATTATTAAGGAGATTGTAATAATGAAGCTGTCCGGTAAATAGCTAACCTCACCAATCGCAAATAATAAAAACAACGGAAGAGCAATTACAAGAACGGCTGTAAAGATGAATTTAATGTCATTCGGTATCTTTTCATAAAAAGGAATTTTATCAATGTTTTTTCCGTAACTTGTGAAGAGTATTAGTACAAGGATAAAAGATATTGCTAACACCGCTACAGACAGCTTTAATATAAGCATTGAATTATTCGGAATTATTGAATGAGTTGTTTTTATATTTCCTACCGCTGTTCCATTATCATGAATTTGAACAATGATAAGCTTTGAATTTGTGTTTTTTAAGATGTCAAGAGTACCAACGAAAGAATCTTCAAAAGAATTTTTGAATAAGTCCTCGAACGGATTGTCAGATGAAAAATCAATTATTTTTCCTTTTTGTTCTCCTTCAGAATATTCGAAATAGTACTTTTCGTCTTTTGCGACAATTTTCGCAATTTTATCAAACTGTTTCAAAACATCTTCATTAACATTACTTACTACATAATCATTTGAGTGCTTAATTTCTCCGTCATCTAAAAAATCCGCTTGAATATTTGAGCAAAAAGTGTTAGTAGTACCGTTAATGAATATCATACAAATACCGTTATCGCGAGCAAAAGGACTATGCATATATTGATAATAATTGATTTGTTCGTAGTTATTATAGTAACTTCTAACAGCATCTGTCGTTTGTGAAAAAGCAGAAAGTGAAGTTTTAGAGTATATTTCCGTGATTAACTCAGAAATAGAAGTTAAGTACGCTTTTACACTATTAGAGCCGGAAGATGCTGCAGTAACACCTTCTTCAGATTCTTGAAACACTTGATCATTAAATACTTCTGTGATTTCTGCGTTTAAACAATAATCCTCATACATTAAATCAAACAAGGCATTAGCATTATAATGCGAATTTTCATCAGCGATTGACAAGCAAGTTTCTAAATACGGCTTTAACTCAGCAGGGCAGTTGTCATAAAGATTTTGCAATTTCTCAGTCTGTTTAAGTATGTGTTCAAATTCATCTTTAATTACATAATCGTCGATAATTGTAGAATAATCAAAGGTATTGGTGTATCCATCATTTATCAGAAGATAGATTGATTTTTCAAAGATATGACTATCGTGATAATCTCCGTCAGAGTTAAATATCGCCTGTCCCAAAAATCCTAATACACCACCAATAAGCCATACAAAAGTTAAAACAACAATTGTTATTGATAAGATTGTTTCCTTAATTTTTTTCGATTTTGTATCCAAGTCCCCATACCACCTTTAAATATTTTGGGTTTTTTGTGTCAATCTCAATCTTTTCACGGATACGAGCAATATGAACAGTTACGGTTTTCTCAGTATAGTACGAAGGTTCATTCCAAACAGCTTCATAAATTTGTCCGGTTGTTAAAACCATACCGGCATTATCAGCTAAATATTCCAGTATTTTATACTCAGTTGCCGTAAGATAAACTTCATCACCGTCAACAGTAACCTTCTTTGCATTTTTGTCAATAACTAAGCCGTCAATAACAATAATATTCTTATCACTAATTGGAGCAGCACCTAAAGAAGTGTATCGACGAACCTGCGATTTTACTCTTGCCATAAGTTCAAGAGGAGAAAACGGTTTTGTAACATAGTCATCAGCACCAAGCCCCAGCCCGAGTATCTTGTCAGTATCTTCCGATTTAGCAGAAAGCATAATAACCGGTATATTATACTTTTCTCTTATACGTCTGATCGTTTCAATTCCGTCAAGCACCGGCATCATAACATCAAGAATAACAAGATGAACTTCGTTATTCTCAATAAGGTCTAATGCTTCTTTTCCGTTTTGTGCTTTTAATGTGTTATATCCGTCCATTTTAAGATAAATCTCAATGGAATTTAAGATAGCGACATCATCATCACAAATTAAAATGTTCATATTGTTCTCCGTAAATGTTTGATTGAGTGTATTAAGTATAAAACTGTAAAATTAAAATGAGGCAAAGGTATTACTAAGATTTTGTTAAGATTCTGTTAATTAAATTATTAGTTTTTTAAGTTGCTTTTGTACATAATTGAATTTTTTTGCATTTTGAGCAGTTTTTGCGTTAGTACGCCTTCTCTGTTAATATTACAGCTTTTTGCAATGAAAATCAAGGGGTACTTTATGAAATCACTAAATACAGATTTAGAACAAGCACCATTTTGCAGTAAAAGAAAATTTGTTTAGCAGATGAGTTTTAATTCTGCAGAATTTTTCCTTTTCCGCTGTTTCATTATATTTTTTTAATTTGGATAATTATGTTGACAAAATTTGCTATTTATTATATAATATGGCTACAAATGCAAACAATAATAAGCGGTTAGTGCTGTATAATATATTAAATCGGCTTTTGATTGTGAAGGCGATGTGTTTTTGTGTATATGGGTCTTTACAAAAACGGAACGGATAATATTGTTAATTAGCATATGTGATTTGACTGTGCGAATAATAAATGATACAAACAAATTAGGGAGTAATAAATTATGGCTGTAATAAAAAGGGAGCAGGAAAGAGATGAGTTGCATCGAGCGATTTGGGCAATTGCAGACGAACTTCGCGGTGCAGTAGACGGATGGGATTTCAAAAACTATGTTCTCGGAACGATGTTCTATCGCTATATTTCTGAAAACCTGACAAGTTACATAAATTCCGGAGAAGAGGCTGCGGGCAATTTAGGATTTGATTTTGCAAAGATGACGGATGCCGAAGCGGAAGAGGCTCGAAAAAGTCTGGTTGAAGAAAAAGGTTTCTTCATTCTGCCGTCTGAACTCTTTTGTAATGTAAATTCAAGGGCTGACAATGACGAAAATCTTAACGAGACATTGGAGCGAGTGTTCAAAAATATAGAAGCCTCTGCAAAGGGTTTTTCTTCCGAAAACAGTTTTGCGGGCTTGTTTGATGATTTTGATGTAAACAGTAACAAACTTGGCTCTACTGTTGCAAAAAGAAACGAACGCCTTGCCAAACTTTTACATGGTATAGCAGATATGAATCTGGGTGATATGAAATCCCACGACATAGATGCCTTCGGAGATGCCTACGAATATTTAATGACAATGTATGCCTCCGGTGCGGGCAAGTCCGGCGGTGAGTTTTTTACGCCTGCAGATGTTTCTGAATTATTGACGAGATTGGGCACGGTGGGAAAAACTGAAATCAACAAAGTTTATGACCCTGCTTGCGGTTCGGGTTCTTTGCTTTTGAAGGCGGAAAAAGTTCTCGGCAAAGATGCAATCAGAAACGGTTTCTTCGGACAAGAAATCAATATCACCACTTACAACCTTTGTCGTATTAACATGTTCCTGCATGATGTCGGATTTGATAAATTTAACATTGCTTGTGAAGACACCTTGACTGCTCCGCAACATTGGGATGATGAGCCCTTTGAGTTGATTGTTTCAAATCCTCCATATTCCATCAAATGGGCAGGCGATGATAACCCTCTGCTGATTAACGACCCTCGTTTTTCTCCTGCCGGAGTTCTTGCTCCTAAGTCTAAAGCCGATCTTGCTTTTATTATGCACTCTCTTTCATGGCTTGCAGCCAACGGCACGGCAGCCATCGTTTGTTTTCCCGGTATTATGTATCGTGGCGGGGCAGAGCAGAAAATCAGAAAATATCTGATTGATAACAACTTTATTGACTGTATTATCCAGTTGCCCGACAACCTGTTTTTCGGCACTTCCATTGCCACTTGTATAATGGTTTTGAAGAAGGGAAAAACTGATAACAAGACATTATTTATTGATGCTTCCAATGAGTATATAAAGATAACAAATAACAACAGGCTTACACAGGACAACATTGATAAAATTGTAGCTACCTTTGCTGTCCGAACGGAAGAAGCACACTTTTCTCATTTTGCAAACTATGATGAAATAGTAGAAAATGACTACAATCTTTCAGTTTCCACCTATGTTGAGCCGGAGGATACAAGAGAAGTCATTGACATAGTGAAACTCAATGCGGAGATTGAAGAAATCGTAGAAAGACAGCAGAAATTGCGGGAAGAGATCAATAAGATTATCGCAGAAATCGAGGTGTAACGATGAGCAGGCTGGATGAATTGATACAAGAATATTGTCCGGATGGAGTGAAAAGATACAGGATTGATGAGATTTGTGACATAACAAGAGGAAGAGTTATGTCGAAAGATTATATTAGAGATAATGCAGGTGATTTTCCTGTATACTCTTCACAAACAGAAAACGATGGTGAATTAGGAAGAATAAGAACATTTGATTTTACGGGAGAGTTCTTAACTTGGACTACTGATGGAGCCAACGCAGGAACAATATTTTATCGTAGGGGAAAATTCAGCATTACCAATGTATGTGGTTTATTAAAAGTTAAGGTTGATTTTCTTTATACAAAATACTTGTATTACACTTTAAGTGTTGAAGCACCCAAATATGTAAATAGAGGTATGGGAAATCCAAAACTTATGAGTAATGTTATGGCAGGAATAACTGTCCCCCTCCCACCTCTTGAGGTGCAGCGTGAAATTGTCCGTATATTAGACAATTTCACGGAGCTTACAGCNNGGAGCTTACAGCGGAGCTTACAGCGAGACAAAAACAGTATGAATATTACCGCGACTCCTTATTGTCTTTTGAGAAAATGGGGGGGGTACGACAGGTTAAACTTGGAGATATTGCAACAGACATATTCCGTGGTTTCGGCATTAAGCGTGATGAAGTCACGGAAGAAGGAATACCATGTGTGAGATATGGAGAAATATACACAACCTATGATACTTGGTTTGATACTTGTGTTTCTCATACAAAATTAGAATATGTTTCTAATCCTAAATATTTTGAGTATGGAGATATTCTTTTTGCAATAACAGGTGAGAGTGTAGAAGATATTGCAAAATCCGTTGCTTATGTAGGAAATGAAAAATGTCTTGCTGGTGGGGATATTGTTGTTTTGAAACACAATCAAAATCCTCGTTATCTTGCTCATGTACTTGCTACACAAGCTGCAAGGAAGCAAAAAAGCAAAGGAAAGGTAAAAAGCAAAGTAGTACATTCAAGCGTGCCATCCATTGAGCAAATTCAAATTCCACTTCCATCTTTGGAAATTCAGGAGCGTTATGCAAATGTTCTTGACAACTTTGAATTTCTTTGCAATGACTTAAATATAGGTCTGCCTGCCGAAATTGGAGCAAGGCAAAAACAATATGAATATTATCGTGATTTGCTCTTGACATTTGCAGAGACAGGTGAGATAATCTTTAACAGACAGACAGACAGACAGACAGACAGACAGACAGACAGGGCATAATTAGGCTTATTCAGTATGTGTTTGGATATTGTCCGATGACACTTGGTGAAATTGGAAAGATCTCGATGTGTAAACGAATTATGAAACATGAGACAAGCACGAAAGGTGAAGTTCCTTTTTTCAAAATTGGAACTTTTGGTGGAAAGGCAAATGCTTATATTTCATTAGGAACTTTTAAGAAATACAAATCGCAGTATTCCTACCCGAAGAAAGGCGATGTTTTGATTTCCGCATCTGGTACGATTGGTAGAACTGTTATATTTGACGGAAAACCAGCATACTTTCAAGATTCAAACATTGTTTGGGTAGATAATGACGAGAGTCAAGTTTTGAATCGTTTCTTGTTTTACTACTATCAACTTCAACCATGGCAAATTTCTACGGGTGGCACTATTGCCAGATTATACAATGACAATATCAGCAGAACAAAAATTCTTGTTCCATCTATTGCGGAACAAAAACGCATTGTTGCCATTCTTGACCGTTTTGATACTCTATGCAACGATATTTCTGAAGGCATACCTGCCGAAATTGAGGCAAGGCAAAAGCAGTATGAATATTATAGGGATAAGTTGCTGACATTTGAAGAAGTAAGCTAATTAAAATTGATAAAATTGGTCTTAAAGAAATATAATTATCGAAGTTGAAAAATCTTAATTAAAGAAATAAACAGACAATTTGAGTTTTTTCGTGTTGATACAGTTGTTTGGAAAGTACAGGTGAGAAAATGAGTCAATATAACATAGTAATTTCTACTTCTGAGAGTACGGTTGTATCTGAATATGAACCGCAACAAATTCGTTCTGACAGTTACCAAAGTGAAGCGGCTCTTGAAAAAGAAGTCATCCGTTTGCTGACTGAGCAGGGATATGAGTATATCAACATTCACAATGAAAAAACTCTTATTGATAATCTCAGAAGGCAGTTGGAACTTCTGAATAACTATACTTTTACTGATGATGAGTGGAAACGCTTCTTCACTGAAACGCTTGCAAATGCAAACGAGGGCGTTGTTGAAAAAAGTAAAACCATCCAGACCGACCATGTCAAGGTGCTTCGCAGGGATGACGGAAGCTCCAAGAATATTCAGCTCATAGACAAAAAGAATATACACAACAATAATTTACAGGTTATCAATCAGTACGTGGAAACTGAGGGTAATCATGAAACACGTTATGATGTAACCGTTCTCGTAAACGGTCTGCCGCTTGTGCATATTGAATTAAAACGACGTGGTGTTGCTATCCGTGAAGCCTTTAATCAAATCAAACGCTATCAGCGTGATAGTTTTTGGGCTGCAAGCGGACTTTATGAGTATGTTCAGATTTTTGTTATATCTAATGGTACACATACAAAGTATTATTCTAACACAACAAGAAACAGCCACATTAAAGAATTAAGCGAATCTGAAAAAAGGAAATCTAAAAAAACAAGCAATAGTTTTGAGTTTACTTCTTTTTGGGCAGATGGTAACAATAGGGTAATTGCAGACCTTATTGATTTTACAAAGACTTTCTTTGCAAAGCATACGATTCTGAACATATTAACAAAGTATTGTGTTTTTACAACCGAAGAAATTCTGATGGTTATGCGTCCCTATCAGATTGCTGCAACCGAGCGTATTCTTAATCGCATTGAAGTTGCAACCAATTATAAGAAAATGGGAAAAAAGGATGCCGGAGGATATATCTGGCATGCCACGGGAAGCGGAAAAACATTAACTTCTTTTAAGACTGCACAACTTGCTTCTTCTCTGCCTTATGTGGATAAAGTTCTTTTTGTGGTTGACAGAAAAGACCTTGACTATCAGACCATGAAAGAATATGACCGTTTTGAAAAAGGTTCTGCCAACAGCAACGCTTCCACAAAAGTATTACAAAGACAACTTGAAAATCGCAACGCAAAAGGCGGTTATCATGATTATAAAATCATTATTACAACAATTCAAAAGTTAGATAACTTTGTAAGGAATAACAAAGGACACGAAGTTTATAATAAACATTGTGTTATTATTTTTGATGAATGCCATAGAAGCCAGTTTGGAGAAATGCATGCTAAAATTACAAAAGCATTTAGAAAATATCATCTTTTTGGTTTCACCGGCACACCAATTTTTGCTGCCAATGCAGGCAGAGGCAAACACCTGAATTTTATGACAACACCACAGGTTTTTGGCGACCAGCTTCACAGTTATACCATTGTTGATGCCATCAATGACGGCAATGTTCTTCCGTTCCGTATCGACTATGTGAACACTGTCAAAGAAAAAGAGGACATCAAGGATAAGAAGGTATCAGCCATTGATGTTGAAAAGGCTATGGGTGCACCGGAGCGAGTTCAGGAAATTGTAAAGTATACGCTGGAACATTTCGACCAAAAAACCAAACGCAACAGTTTTTACTCATTGAAAGGCAAGCGAATGGCAGGATTCAATTCGATTTTCGCTGTCAGTTCAATTCCTATGGCAATGAAATATTACAAGGAATTTAAGAAACAGATTGAGGAAAGCAAGCGTCAATTTACAATTGCCACGATTTTCAGCTATGCTTCCAATGAGGATGATCCTGAAGATGTCTTGCAAGAAGAAAGTTTTGATACTGAGGCACTTGATCAGACTTCTCGTGATTTTCTTGAAAGTGCTATTCAGGATTACAACGCAGCATTTAACACGAATTTTGACACTTCTTCCAACAGATTCCAAAATTACTATAAAGACGTATCAATGCGAGTAAAGAACCGTGAAGTTGATTTGTTGATTGTTGTTAATATGTTTCTTACGGGCTTCGATGCTACAACACTCAATACTCTGTGGGTGGACAAAAATCTTAAAATGCACGGACTTATTCAAGCCTATTCCAGAACAAACCGTATACTTAACTCTGTCAAAACTTTTGGAAATATAATTTGTTTCCGTGACTTGCAACAAGCAACGGATGATGCAATAGCCCTCTTTGGTGATAAAAACGCAAGTGGAATTGTACTTCTTAAGAGTTTTGAAGATTATTGGAACGGTTACGATGATAATAACGGGAAACACCACCCCGGCTATATCTGTATGATTGAACAATTGGGGGAAGAGTATCCTTTAGAAATTCCAATTATTGGCGAAAAGGCAGAGAAAAATTTTATCAAATTGTTTGGTGCTATCCTTAGCATGAGGAATATACTTTCATCATTCGATCAGTTTGCAAAAATGGACATTATAACTGAAAGAGATTTGCAAGACTATCAAAGTAAATACCTTGACCTCTATGACAAATACCGTAGAAAATCTACGGGAGAAAAAGAAGATATTATTGACGACATTGTTTTTGAAATTGAGCTAATCAAACAAGTTGAAATCAATATCGACTACATACTGATGTTGGTTGAAAAATATCACGAAGGAAATTGCAGAGACAAAGAAATCCTTGTTTCTATTCGCAAAGCGGTTGAATCAAGTTTACAACTCCGCAGCAAGAAAGAACTTATCGAAGCTTTTATCGACAGAGTTAATGTAAATACTCAGGTTGCTTCTGACTGGCGTAAATTTGTTTTAGAACAGGAAGAATCAGATTTAGCTGAAATAATAACAAGCGAAAATCTTAAGTCGGAAGAAACCAAGCGTTTCGTTGCAAATGCTTTCCGCGACGGAGCATTAAAAACAACCGGAACTGAAATTGACAAACTTATGCCACCCGTATCCCGATTCGGCGGTAGTGGCAGAGCCGAGAAAAAACAAGGTGTCATTGAAAAACTAAAAACATTCTTTGAAAAATACTTCGGTCTTGGAATTGTAGAGCTAAAAGCTGAAGAACAAGAATGAAAAATTGCACGTGAAATTTAGTTGTTTATAAAGTAAAATCTCGGTTGTAGAGATTTATCAACGCTTGCTATTATGGATACATTATGAAAATGTAACATTCCCTACTAAAATTTTTTTTAATAGCATTTGACATCAAACAATTTAAAAAGAAACAATGGTAAAAAACAATCTGCCCCCAAAAGTTAGACACTTTTGGGGGCAGATTAGTGGGGAAGTTTTGTAATTTCTAAAACCAATAAAAAAGAAGTCACAGAGGGAAATCCGTGACTTCAAAAACTCAAGAATGGCTTGATTGCTAGCCTTTTTTCGCATATTTGCGAAAATCGGATTGTATCAATCTTGTAGTCTTTATATGGCAGGGGCAGAAGGACTTGAACCCTCGGCACGCGGTTTTGGAG
>LSQX01294244.1_pt1 | contig 25298 bp, 16 predicted proteins | sample 654561 | NCBI WGS metagenome assembly LSQX01 (sample SAMN04489861, study PRJNA283612) | anaerobic digester metagenome | isolation source: 4 biogas reactors fed with cattle manure at either 37C or 55C with and... | place: Denmark: Kongens Lyngby | collected 2014 | reverse complement strand
CTCCGACGGCAACGGCTCTTTCGCAGAGCGTTCGCAGACGCTGACGCCTCAGACACGCGGCGGCCCCTCCCAGTTCGGCGCGCCCCCCTACCCTCACCGCCGCTCCCACAGCCTCTGCAATACGCCCTTCGCGGCATTCTCATAGATCGCGTGCCACGCCTTGTCGAGCAGGCACTCGGTCGTCTCATAGCCGCGGAGCGCGTAGTCCTCTTCCGGCGCTCCGTAGTGGATGTAGCCGTTCGTGAAGGGCGAGATGAAAGTCCACCGATGCGGTGAGGCGGCCTTGAGGTTCAGCCCCACCTGCACAAGAAGCTCCGCCGGCGAGGTGACGATCGCGCAGTCGCCGATGCGCAGGCCCATCACCTCCGCCTCGATCGTGTCCTCGCCCGATTCCTCGTTCAGCCGCTTGTGATGCTGCAGCGTGCCGATGTTGCTCTGCAGGCGCGCAAGCTTCTCCATCGCACGGATGTTGTGCAGATACCTGTCGAGGTTGTGCCGGTTCAGTTCATCGAGCAGCGTGAACTCGTCGCTGCCGCGCGCTTCCGCCTGCATGTAGCGCCAGCAGTAGTCCGCGGGCCACTCGGGGTTGAGCCGGTACTTGAGAAACAGCGGCAGGAAGGAGCGGAAGTTGAGCGTCATGCCGACCATCGAGTGAAGCAGTTCCTGCTGCTGCTCCTCAAGCTCGGCTATGCGCTCGTCGCTGTCGGTGCGCCGCGGGAGGCGGATCGTCTCCGAGACCACGTCGAGCCTGGCGACTCCAGTCTCGATCTTTCCGAGCGCCTCCAGCGTGTTCAGGCCGAGCATCCTGCCTAGCGGCGAGCAGTCGCGCGGGTGATCGAAGTCTTTGTAGGTGACCTCCGTCACATCGCCGCCGGTGCCCTGGAGAAACAGCGCCATCGCATCTCCGCCGAGACAGCTTTCGATGACCTGAGAGGCGAAGCCGGGGTAGTTCGCGGTCACGTAGTTGCCCGGCACACCCACCAGCGGGTGGCAGGCGTAGTTGTAGACCACCGCGAGCGGGCTGCCGTCGGCGCGGTCAATGCGGATGATGCCGATCTCCGGGTCGATCGGGCCGAGGCCCGCGACCTCATCGTCGGGCGGGCAGGGGTTGGCCTGGCGGATCGTCCAGCCACCGCCGTCGGTGGTGCGAAGCGTGCGGTTGATGATCCAGCGATCCTCGTGGCCGACGCCGATGCCGATCGTGACCTCCTGCATGTCTTCGGAGGCGCGGCGAACGGCGTCGAAGGTGCGCGCCAGCTGCTCATCATGCTCGACCAGCATCGGGCCGGGCGTGTGCGTGTGTGAGGCATTGACGAGGACGTTCGCTCCGGGGATACTCAGTTCGCTCTCGATGCGCGCGCGCAACTGCGGCAGGAACTCGTCGCTGATGTCGCAGATGCCGCCGATGGCGACCGCATCCATCGCGAGGATAGCGACGCGCGTGGCGCCGTCATCGAGCACCAGCGCCTTCGCAAAGAGCGGGTCGGTGACGATCATGCGCGGGTCCTCGGTGCTGATCTCGCTCTTAGCGACGCCTGCGCGGAGTTGGCTCAAGTCGGCATCTCCTCTCGGAGGATGGAATCAGCGGGCGGACCTGCGCGTCTCGGTGAACGAGGCTCAGATGCCCCGCCCGCGTGATAGTATGAGGTGTAACATGATCAGAGACTTCGCGCTGCAGGTTTCGCTGCTTTCGAGCATTGTCCTCTTCTGCTGCGCCGGTGGATGGGCACAGCCGCCAGCGGGGGAGTACGCGTGGGTGACGCCGGCCGTGCAGGCGCCGGGCGTCGAGCAGCGCGTCTTCGACAGCGCGACGGTCGGCTGCCCCGTCAGCTACCACGTGTACCTCCCCGATGAGTATGCAGCCGAGCCTGAGCGGCGCTTCCCGGTGCTCTACTGGCTGCATGGCGGCAGCGGGTTCAGCGGAACCGCCATCCGCGTGATATCCCGGCACTTTGGCGACGCGATGAAGGCGGGGCTGATCCCGCCGATGATCGTGGTCTTCCCGCACGCACCGGCGGGGAGCCTGTGGGCGAACTCCAGCGACGGCAGCACACCGGTGGAGACGATCTTCATCGAGGAACTGCTGCCGCATGTGGACGAGACGCTGCGCGCCGTCTCCTCGCGCGACGGGCGCATCGTCGAGGGCTGGAGCATGGGCGGCTACGGCGCGGCGCGCTTCGGGATGAAGTTCCCGGAGCTATTCTGCGCCGCTTCTTCGCTCTCAGGCGGACCGCTGCAGCAGGAGTTCACCAGCGCCCCACGCGTCAGCGAGCGCCGGCGGCTGCAGGTGCTGCGCGCGGTCTGCGGCGGCGACCACGAGTACTTCCGCGAGCTTAGCCCGTGGCGGCTGGCCGAAGAGAACGCGGAGGGGGTGCGCGAGAGCCTGCTGTTGCGCGTGGTGATCGGCGAACAGGATGAGATGATCGAGGTCGCGCACGACTTCCACGCGCACCTGCAGGAGGTTGGCATCCCGCACGAGTTCACGGTCGTGCCCGGCGCGGGGCACGAGTCTATGCGCGTGCTGAACGCGCTCGGCGAGGATGGCTGGGCGTTCTACCGGCAGGCGCTTGGAGCGATGTAGAAGTTTGGCACAATATCCTGGACAAACTATCAGCGCGCGAGTATAGTTTTGTCTAGCCTTTTCGGGATTCTTGCAACACCCTTTCGCGTTCGTTTGTCAACCCGCTTGGCCTCACGCCCCTTGAGTAGCAATGGCAACGGCCGATGCATCTGGACCGCAGATGCGTCGCTCGGAGCGACGTACGGAAACGCCCTCCGCCAGCGGGATCTTTGCGCGAAGGAGGGAGTGGAAGCCTCGGAGGATAAGTACCGCGCGTCGCGTGTGAGTAGCTACGTGCGGGAGGCGGACCATGAGAGCGATCCTGTGCGCGTTCATCCTTGCGACTGTCTTCGCTGGAGCCGCTGTCGCGCAGACAGACTACCCGCTGATCGGGGCGCCTGTGTCGCTTGCCGACGGCGAGGTGCGCATCACGCCTGCGGAGGACTGGGCGCGTTCGGTCGAGGCGCCGCAGTACGCAGCCGACCAGCGCCTCGTGCTGCACGTTGACGCGCGCCTTGACGCCGGGCCCACCGGAGGCGGCTGCAACTGGGTGCTGCAGGCGCTGCTCAATGGCCGGCTGCTCGACGAGGCCGTCCGAGCGCCGCGGCTCATCAACAAGCCCCCGGACTTCGATCTCCTCGGTAGCGACTATCACTTCGATTGGTACGCCCGCCATCACCAGGCGTGGATGACGCTCTTCTCCGGCGACTGGGATCGCGACATGACCGACGCCGCCGCCGACTTCGGCTTCCTGTGGGATGTCACCGGCTTCGCCGCCCCCGGCGAGCCGCTCGAAGTGCGGGTCGTTTACGCGCAGAAGAACCTCCCCAGCGTGATGGGCAAAGAGGCGCCGGTGGTGGTGCGCGACGCGTGGCTCGGCGTGATGAGCGCAGCCGATGTGCAGCGGATGCGTGCCGAGGCGATCGCGGGCGGTCAGTCTCCGCAGGCGGTGCCGATCGTAGCCGAACTCCCTGCCGACGCGCCCGTGGGGGAGCGGCCCTACGAGATCGAGTGGTCGGGGCGCGAGGAGAACCCGCCCGCGCAGGTGAGCTTCGAAGACCTGCGCGGCTGGACGGCGTCGCTGCGCGGTGAGGCGGAGGTATCGCTGGGGGCATCGCGCGAGTATCGCATCTGGCGCGAACAGGTGCTGGAGGTGGCGATGCAGGGTGGCGCGACGAACGCGACGCTGGAGATCCGCCCGCCGGAGCCGATCCCGATCAGGGGCGAGTGGGACGCGATCGACCTGTGGGCGAAGACGGATCTCGCCGGAGGCCTGCACCCGACGCGGCCGGTGCTGCCGGTGATCGTGGTCGAGGACGCGCGCGGGGTTGAGCATGAGATCGAACTCAGCCAACTGATGGGGCGCTACTGGTATGTCTCACACGCGAAACTGCAGCCGGAGCAGGCGGAGCGGATCGCGTATCCGGCGAAGTTCGCGGCGCTGGTGCTCGACCGTGTGAATCAGGGCGATCTTGCCGCGCGGGTCACCAGCCTGCTGCTGGAGTCGATCGCGTTCTATGACGAGCAGCGCGAAGCCTTTGCGGAGAACCCGCGCCCGGCGCAGCCGACGTTCCCGACCGGTGAGGATGCGCTGCTGCCGACGCCGCCGGAGGGGGAGTGGCAGAAGACTTACGAGCACGAGTTTGGCTTCGACGCTGCTGACTGGTCGCTCTTCTATCTCACGTACCCGGGTCAATCCGGCCCTTTCTCGATCCCGTGCAAGCTCACCCGGCGCGAGCCGTTCAGCGAATCCATGCTCGTGGTCCTGCACGGCGGCGGCATCCTCTTCGACACGCCTGCCGGGCCGGTGCTCACCGACGAGGACAACACCGAACTGCTCGAAGAGAGCAGTGAGGGGGAGGTGCTGAGGACCCGCTGGCGCTTCTCGGCGGAGGGCGTCGAGGCGGAGTTCACTGTGGACTACCGCATCCGCGGCGCGACGCTGGTGCTCGACGTGCGCTGCCCCGGCGGCGCTGCGATCGGAACGCGCTTTGGCGTGGTCCGCGGTGTTGAGAAGGCCACCGAGGTCCCCTACCTGCAGATGGGCACGCCGCCGGGGCCGCTGGTGGCCTACAACGATCACGTCTTCGTGAGCGCGCTCTACGACTGGCCGAACAGCGACTTCTCGATCAGCCTCGTGAATCCCGATCCGAACGCCGAGGGCGGCGTCTCGATCAACGAGGGCTCCGTCTACACGCCGCTGACGGACGGCAAGCGCCGCGACCTGCATGACCGGATCATCGTGACCGTCGCGCCGGAGTTCGAGCAGGTGCTGCCGAACGTGCCGCATCCGCGCGCGAAGAACCTCGACGCGGCGGCCGAGCGTATGTATGTGATGAGTTCTGGGCCCTCGCCGGTCATGTGGCAGACGATGAAGCGCTACGGTCTGGAGCACGTGATCGCGATGCACTTCGCGGGCGTGTGGTGGCGCGGAGCGGGGGAGGGCTTCTCCATGCGCCATCGGCCCCGCCCGGAGATGACCATCGAGGAACTCGCGGCCTACCGCGAGGAGGTGCGGGCGCTCGGCTACGACTTCGGCGTGCTGCTGGAGTATCGCGACTTCTTTCCGCTCAACGAGTGGTGGGACCCGAACCTGCTCTCGCTGGAGCCTGGCGGTAGTTGGGCGACCTCCTGGTCCGGGCACTACGGCAGTAAGCCAAGCGCGATGCCGATGCTCGCCGAGCGCACCGCTGCGCTGATCGAGCAGCGCTATCCGCTCGATGCGGTCTACATGGACACGCACACGAACCGGGCGCTCACCGCCCGCGACTACGAGGCGGGCGTTCCGGGCGCCGGCAGCGGGCCGATGCAGGCGCTCTTCAACGGCGAGTGCATCCTGCGTGTGCGCGACAGCCATGACGCGATCGTCTGCTCGGAGGGCATCTACCGCTGGCTCTACGCCGGGCTCTCGGACATGGACTACGGGACGTGGCCGATACGCAGCGTACTGCCCAGCGAGCGTGACATCCTCCCCGACTTCGATCTGCTGAAGATCCACCCGAAGAACATCGGCACCGGGATGGGCTACAATCCGGCGGCGTTCTTCGGGCGAGACTCCGAGGCGATGGCACCGTTCTACTCCGATCCCGCCGAGCGTCTCGCGCCGGATGCCTACTATCAGTACCTCGCGGCCACCATCGCGCACGGACACAGCCCGATCCTCGGCTACTCGTACTTCCCCCCGATGCACCGGATGATCCACTACTACGCGATGCTGCAGGGCCCGGCGCAGGAGTGGCTGACGGACACCGTGGCGCGCATCGAGCGCCATGACGGCGAGCGCTTCCTCTCGACCGGCGAGACCATCCGCAGCGACGCCCTCGGCACGGGGCGCATCCGGATCACGTACGAGCATGGGATGGTCGTCTGCGTGAACTACCACCACGAGCAGCCGTGGGAGGTCGCGGTCGGTGGGAAGACGTATCTCCTGCCGCCGATGGGCTGGGTGGCCGTCAAGGGCGATGAGATCGAGAGCTTCAGCGCGCTGCTCGATGGCAGGCGCGTGGACTACGCCCGCTGCCGGGACTACACGTATCTCAGTTCACCGGAGGGCGAGAGCAGCTACGGTGGCATCACCGTTGATGGTGCCGTCTACCTGCTGCGTGATGGCGAGGCGCTGCGCGTGATCCCGTGCGGGCAGCTTGGGAAGTGGCAGTCGGGCATTGGCCGCTTCGGCTACGATCGCGAGATCGTCGAGATCCCCGCGGATCGCGGTACGCCGGTGCTTCGAATCGATCTGCGTGAGGTCGCGCCGGTTGTTGCGGGCACGGTGCCCGGCGGCGTGCTGGACGTTCAGCCGAACGCAGCTACGGTGGACTACCTGCTCGCGCCGTAGCGGGTGGCTCGCAATACCTCCGGCAGGCCCAGCGTCATCTTCGGCTGCGCAGGCGGCGGAGTGATGGGCTGATGCACAAGACCGATGCCCATGGGGGTGGCTGCCTCCGGTGCGGCCTCGGCTGGATACGCTCCGATCATCACGTTGTAGCCCATCGGCTCCAGCGACAGGCCGCCGGTCGTGGCGCAGAGCCACAGTCGTTCCGCCAGCGGGATAGCAGCGGGCGCATCAACCGGGATGTTGTACGGTCGCGGGCGCGCAAGTTCGCGCTGCACCCACGGCCTCGGCTGATCGGGCGCTGCGTAGCCGAGCGGCACGGGCTGTGATGGCTCGCCGGCAGGGGCAATGAAGCCGGCGACCGGCCGGCTCATCGGCCATGTCTGCGGCCCCGTCAGTTGCAGATGCCCCGCTACGTCGCGGTCGAGAAAGTTGTAGACGCGCGCGTTCACCACGTGCCCCGGCCCCGGTTGGGCAAGCATCCCCTTGGTGATGATGTCGGCCGTCTCGAACTCGCCGACGGTGAAGACGCGCAGGAGCTTCGGCCGCTCGACGCCGGTGAGCGCATGCGCCACTCGGACGTGCAGCGTCGCCGCCCACCATGCGCCGCGGCTATGCCCACCGCTTTGTCGCACGTGGTCGAGCTGATCGAGCGCGCGCTCAATCAGGCGGTTGGCAAAGGGGCATTCGGCCCCGCCGTGCTTCTCCGCGACGCGACTGCGAATGCTCTGCGCCTGATTCAGCGTCTTCGCCAGATCATTTCGACTAACGTTGTTCATCCGCCTCCAGCGCTCACCGAGGCCATCCGCCATCGCTCCCACCTGCTCGCTGAGCTTCGCGAGACGCCAGATCGTGTTGGTATGCAGCGGGCGCAACTCACCCTCCGCGCGGGCATTCATCGCCGCCCGGAGCATGCCGTCACCGATCGCGCGCTGCACGGCGAAAAATGCCCCGGCGCCTTGCGATGGGTTGCGGCGGACCTGCTGGTTGGCGTCGGCAACTGCCGCGCGTAACCTCTGAGCGAAGTCGGGCGCTACCACCGCGGCGGCATCGGCCTCCAGCGTGTCAATCCAGCCCGAGTCATGCGGGCTTTCATGCCCGAGTTCGGTAGTGAGCGCCCGCTCGATTGCGCCCGAGATCGCGTCGGGCACCGATTCCATCGACACGTTCACCACTGCCACTGCCTCAGGGGTGAGATCGAGCGCGGCAGTGGGGCGATCACCGATTCGGGTGCTGCCACCAAGCGCATCCAGCAGGAATGCCGATGGCGCGACCTGAAGCGACACCTGCTCGGGTTCGGCCTCGGTCCATGCGACAGCAAGCGGCACGCCGTCGCGCATGAACAACTCGACATGCGCACCTTCGGGCGCAGGCAGAGGCCCGATGTAATGCGCCGATTCCAGCAGCCACCGCGTCAGCGCAAAGCCTACGTATGCGGGCCGCGGTTCGAGGCCATCGCCGACCGCTCGCGCCATGCCGTAGGCAACATCGCGACCGGAGATCACGCCGCCGGTGCAGCTTGAGCGGACGAAGTGGCGTTCATCCATCGCCCTGAGCGTCGCGTAGAGTCTGAGGATGAAGCCGGGTTCGCTTTCTGCGCTGCTTCCGTGGAAGTCGCATTCGGTGAAGGCGCTGTCGCGCGGAATGCCACGGGCGATCAGCGCCTGCGGCATGTTGCGGTACCAGTGCATCAGGTCATACTCGGGGCGCGCGCCGTGCGGGTGGTACGCGATCCGGTCGAAGTAGTCGCCAACGCCCGCGTCGCAGGTTAGGTTCATCTCCGTCATGTGCCCGCAGGAGCCGTAGACGACCGGCACCCTGCCGTGGCTGCGCACGGTGCACCACGCGATGCGCAGCATGTCGAGGTAGCGGTCCCAACTGCCGAAGTAGAAAGCCGCGTCGGCTTCGCTCCAGACTTCCCACGCAACGACCAGCCTCTTGCCCGCGCGTGGGAGAGTATCCGAGGGCTCCGCGGACTCCGCGGGGAGTTGGCGCGATGCCAGCCGCCCCGCCATGGCGTCAATGAAGCGGTACCACTCCACCGTCCCCTCCGGCTGCCAGGTGTACGAGGGACCGGCGATGCCCCGGTCGAGGTCCGCCGGGCGGGCGGCGTAGTGCGCGGGAGTATGCCCGGTCAGCACAGTGAGCTGCATCCCGCGTGCTTCGGCCAGATCCGCAACCGTCTCCACCCACGGAAGCTCGTACTGGCCCTCGTAGCGCTCGACGGACGTCCAGCCGAACTCCGCGCGCATCTGCCGCGCTCCGGCCTGTGCCGCGAAGTCCCACACCACGGGGCTGGTGTTGGCGCCGCCGATGCCGAAGATGCCGCTGTAGGCGCCCCGACCCTCCTCCGGGTCCGGCAGCACGCAGAACGGGCGCGTCGTCTCCCCGCCCTGCTCGAACTGCAAAGCCAGCGTGTAGTAGCCGACGCCGACCGCCGGGCTCACGCGCAACGTCGAGGCGCCACCGCCGCCGAAGCGAGCGCTGCCTGAGGCGCGCATCGCGCCCCGGTGATCGGTCACTGTCCATGTAACGTTTTGCAGCGGCAGGTCGGATTGCACGGTGAATCTGATCGGCTCGCCGGCGATGAAGCTTCGCGCCGGGCGGACTGTGCTGATGCGGCATGGATCTGTATCAGCCAGGCAGGCCACGGTCGCCGCGAGGGCCATGGCCGCGATCATCACACTCGTCGCGCTTCTGCGGGACATTCATGGTGAGCCCCTTCTTCCCGTTGCGATGGAGGGCGCCTCTGCGCGGCTGGGGTGCCGGCATCGGCGTTGTCCAGTGGGTACATCGGGAGAAGCGCGTGCGACATTGAGCAGAGCTGTCAGTCGCTCGAAGGTTGACCGAAATCGCGCAGGGCAGTACTATCCGCCGAAGGCACCACCACCGGCATGGACGACCCAGGAGGAAGCTGCATGCGGATAGGCGGGGCGCTGTTTCATGAGTACAGCACACCCGAGGAGTGGGCGCAGGTCGTAAAGCGGCACGGATACTCAGCCGCGTTCTGCCCGGCAATCGCGGACGATGGAGACGAGGATGCGGTGGAGGCGTGGGAGGACGCTGCGGCAGCGATGGACATCGTTATCGCCGAGGTTGGGGCGTGGGGGAACAACCCGATCAGCCCTGAGGAACAGACCCGGCAGGCGGGGATCGAGGGCTGCTGCCGAAAGCTCGCCCTTGCGGACAATATCGGCGCCCTGTGCTGTGTGAATGTCGCCGGCAGTCGAGGGGATGGTTGGGCGGCGCCCCATGATGACAACCTGACGCAGGACACGTTTGCTCTGATCGTGGAGAGCGTCCGCGAGATCATTGATACCGTCCGCCCGGTGAGAGCATTCTACACGCTGGAGACGATGCCGTGGATGTACCCCGATTCGGCGCAGTCATACGCGGCGCTGCTCGCCGCCATTGATCGCAAGCATTTCGCGGTTCACCTCGACCCGGTGAATCTCGTCAACTGCCCTGAGCGCTACTACAACTCAGGCGCGATGCTGCGGGAGTGCTTCAAGCTCCTCGGCCCGCACATCGTGAGCTGCCACGCGAAGGACACCATTCTGCGCGATGAACTGACGCTGCACCTGAGCGAGTGCCGGCCGGGGGCGGGCAACCTTGACTACCGCACCTTCATAGGCGAGGTAGGACGCCTCGGGGATGACGTGCCCGTGATGATCGAGCACCTCAAGGACCCGCAGGACTACCGTGTCGCGGCCGCGTTCATCCGCAACATAGCGCAATCCGAGGACGTGACGGTGGTCTGAGCGACGCGACGAGCGCTACGTCCAGTCGAGCCAGTGATACTCCCACGGGCAGTAGGGGAGCGCGGCGGCGAGACGATCCTGGTCCCCGCGCTCCTCATTCGCAATCGTCAACAGGTCCGATGCCACCGCGGCGCGGATGTCCAGCCGCCGCATCAGCATGCGCTGCAGCAGCAGTTCCTTGCCCTCGATGGTGATCTGCCGCGTCGCATCGGGCGCTTCGTAGATCGTGTGCTCGAAGCCCGGCGCCCAGATGTCAACCTTCAGGCCCGCGAGCGCATCAATATCTGCGCAGACGCGCTCGAACTGCCGCGCCGGGGCGATCGTCTGCCCCATGATCATCGTGTGGCGCAGTCCCTCCTCGAAGCCCATCTCCCTCATCAGCATCCGCCACGGACTGTCCACACAGGCGATGGTGCTGACCGGGAGATTGCGGCTCACGCCCTCCGCGCAAATACCGCGGAGCGCCTCGCGCACGGCCTCATCGCTCTCGCCGGCGATCTCCATGATGCGCACCGAATCGTCGCTGCGCGCGGCCGTACGTACCGACGCGATGCAGTAGGCCTCCAGCGCACCCTCGGCAGGGTAGCGGATGAAGAGGATGTCGGAGGGGATGACCGTGAAGATCATCTCTGACAGAGCGCGCTCCCAGTAGCCGACCTCCCGCGGCACGAAGCCGCCGTAGGTGCCGAATGCGGCATCGAAGACGCGCAGCAGGTCGGCCTCGGCGGCGATCACATCGTCAATGCCGCCGACGGCGACATCCGCCTCGCCCGCGTCACCGAGCTTCCACGTCAGCGGGCGCATGTACACGAGATCCACGTGCCCGGTCTTCTCGTAGAAGCGGTAGCCCGCGCTGCGCTCGCCGCCGCGGTAGACCATCAGCGCCTCAGCGCGGTCGGCGAGGAAATCCCGCGCCGCGTCAATTATCGCGTTGCCCACTCCGCGCGAGCGGAAGTCCGCGCGCGTGCCCACCGCGTGCTCGAACGCCGTGTTGATGACCTTCCCCGGCGCCACCTGGAAGCGCCGCTGGTCGAGAGGGATCGCTCCGATGGGTATGCCTTCGAGGAAAGCCATCGCGGCGGTGTTGGAGGGATAGCGCAGCCAGTCCTCCTCGCTGATCGGTGGGAAGATCGCGTTGCGGACCGAGAGCATATTGCCGATCTCATCGGGCCAGAGCATCTCGCGGCAGAGCATGTTCTTCATGGGCGTGTCCCTCCTTGTGCGCGGGAGTTCGCCCTCCGCTGCGGCAACCCTCCTCGCCCCCCGCGGGCGCCTGTGATATACTTGCCCCACGCATCCATGAGGACGTTGCGAGGAGTTCCGCCGACATGAGCACGACCGATCCGATCGCCGTGGCCAAGGACCTCAAGCTCCGGCCCGGCGATCTTGTAATGAGCGACTTTGACGGCACGATCACCAAGCGCGATACAGGATGGGTAGTCTTCGACACCCTCGGTCTCAAGGAGGCGTGGGACTGGGAGTACCGCTGGCGTGACCGCGAGATAAGCTCGATCGAGTGCCTCGCCGGGCAGTGGGGGCTGGTGGACCTGAAGCCGGACGAGATGCTCGCGCTGATTGATACGCTGGAGACAGATGAGCGGTTCCCCGAGTTCGTGACGCGGGCTCGCGCCGCCGGCGCAGAGGTGGTGGTAGCGTCTGACGGACTGAGCTTCTACCTCGACCGCCTGCTCAAGCGGATGGGCTTTGAGATCTGCGAGGGCGACCCGGAGCCGGGGGAGCGGCGAGACTGCATCACTCGCTACGTCAACCTCGCCGAGTTGACGGATGAGGGCGTGAAGATCACCTTCCCACACTCGAACGAGGGCTGCCTGCAGTGCGGCAACTGCAAGACCGCGCACCTGTCGCGGCTGCAACTGAAGTATGACCGGGTGATCTACATCGGCGACGGCTACTCCGACCGCTGCCCGGCGCTGCAGTCGGACATCGTCTTCGCCAAGCACCACCTCGCGGACCTGATGACCGAGCACGGGGTGGAGTACATTCCGTTCGGGAGCTTCGGCGACGTCATCGAGATGACGCTGGAGTAGGGGCCGCCGTTGCCGTTTGTCGTTGTGGCCCTCGCGCCCTCGCGAGGGGCGGCGCGAAGCGCCGCAGTCGTTCGAACGGCAACGACTGTGCACCGCGCGCAGAGAACCGCAACAACGAAGCGGCGCGCCCGGGGATGGGCGCGCCGCCGCGCATTCTTTCGGCGATCTCTCGCCGGGGGGAGCTACTGAAGGCGCTGCAGTGCGGCCTGCGCCTCCTGAACATCCTCTGCGTCGCCGCCGATGCTGATGAAGGCGTTGAACTCCTGGATCGCCTGATCCTTCATCCCCATGTCGGCATATATCCACGCCAGCACGCGGTGCGCCTCGCCATTGTTCGGATCGGCCGCGACGGCCGCCTCCGCCTGCTGGCGTGCCACGGTGTAGTTCCCGCCATGCTTGGCCTCAAGGGCCTCCGCTACTATCGCTGAGGCGTCGCCACCGGCCGGTTCGCCCATCTCGCCCATCGGCTCTTCCATGCCGGGGTCGGCGGGCATATCCTCGCCCATCCCGGCCGGAGGACCGCCCATCTCGCCACCCTCGGCGGGCATGGCCTCTCCGCCCTCGACAGGCATGGCCTCTCCGCCCTCGGCGGTTTCCTCAGCATCTCCGCCACCACCGAACAGACAGCCCTGCAGCCCCAGGATCACGAGAAGCCCGAGGATGCTCAGAACTACCAGCAGGAGATCTCGTCGGCTCATAGTCGCTCTGCTCCCTTGCAATGTATCCGCGCTGTTGCGCGGCCCGCCTGACCCCGCATCAGAATTCGGGTGCGGGAGCCGGCATCGTCTGCTCGTCCTGCACGGGAGCCGCCACGAGGCAGCGTCGGCATCTTCTCCGCCCTCCCGCAGCTATCCTCCCCATCTCACGATCTGCTGCTCGCGCCTTTTCCGGCGTCAGGTCACCTTGAAGCGCCGGTCCAGTTCCTCCCGCGCCATCGTGATGATGATCGGGTCGCCATGCGGGCAGATCGCCGGCGTCGGACTGGCGTTCAGCGCCCGGATGAGCTCGTGTATCTCCCGATCCGTCAGCGCCTGCCCGCGCTTGATCGCGGCATGACAGGCCACCGTTGCAAGCAGCCGCTCCTTCCCCTGCGCCCGCTCTGACGATCCCCACTCGGTAAGCTCCTCGATCACCCCGCGCAGCGCCTCCTCGGCGCCACCATTGACCAGACTCGCCGGGATCGCGCGCACGATGTAGTTCGCGCCGCCGAAGGGCTCGATCTGAAAGCCCAGCGCGTCAAGCTCCCGTCGATGCTCCTCCACCGCCGCAAGCTCCGCCGGGCTGAGTTCCAGCGTCATCGGCAACACCAGCATCTGCCGCGCCACCGGCCCCTCCCGACCGGCGATCTGATCGGCAATCACACGCTCCGCCGCGCGGTGCTGGTCCACCAGCAGCAGGTCCTGCCCGGCCCGGCAGGCGATGTAGGTCGCCGCCACCTGCCCCAGCGGCTCGAGGCGGTCCTCCAGCCCGAACTCCTCCTGAGTCTCGCCCCGCGTGAACTCCGCCACCGGCGGCTCCTCATGCACCTCAAGGCCGTCATCGCGCTCATCCACCGCCTCCGCGAACGGGTTCACGCGCAGCCTGCGCGCCCGCGCCTGCTGCGCCACGTCCGGGCCTTTCCAGCGCCCCGCACCGCCCGCCTCAAGTCCGCTGCGGGCGGGCATCCGCCCCGGCCGCAGCCCCGCCTGCTCCAGCGCCTGCTCCACCGCCTGCTGCATCAGGCTGTGCATCTCGCCGCCGCTGCGGAAGCGCACCTCGATCTTCGTCGGGTGCACGTTCGGGTCAACAAGCTCCGGCGCAACATCCACGTTCAGCACGCAGAGGGGGTGCTTGCCGCCCGGCAGAAGGATGCCGTAGGCCTCGTTCAGCGCGTGCCCCAGCGACATGCTGCGCACGTAGCGGCGGTTCACGATGAAGACCTGCTGCTTGCGCGAGGTGCGGGTAAGCTCCGGGCGGCTGACGTAGCCGTGGATGCGCACCGCTCCTGTGTCGAACTCAACCGGCACCATCTGCCGCGCGATGTTCGACCCGTGGATCTCGGAGATCGTGGAGCGCAGGTCGCCGCGTCCGGGTGAGGTCAGCAGCACCGTGCCGTCATGCACGACCTTCATCGCCACATCAGGACGCGCCAGCGCCAGCCATGAGACCCACTCGACGCAGTGGCCGCGCTCGGTGGCCGTTGTGCGGAGGAAGTTCAGCCGCGCGGGGGTGTTATAAAAGAGCTTCGCGACCTCCATCGTGGTGCCGGGAGGGCAGCCGATCGCGCGGGCATCGGTGATCTCCCCGCCCTCGATGGTCAGCATCGTGCCCTCGTCGGCATCCTGCTGCCGCGTCGTTATGCGGAACTGAGAGACCGACGCGATGCTTGGCAGCGCCTCGCCGCGGAAGCCCATCGTCGCGATACGCGCCAGATCGTCCGGCTGGGCCACCTTCGACGTGGCGAAACGCTGGACAGACAGCGTTGCGTCCTCGGCATCCATGCCGCAGCCGTCGTCCACCACGCGGATCAGGCGCCTGCCGCCCTCCTCCAGCGTGACCTCGATCCGGCTCGCGCCGGCATCAAGCGCGTTCTCCACCAGTTCCTTCACCACGCTCGCGGGGCGCTCTACCACCTCGCCCGCCGCGATCCGGTTAGCCATCTGCTCGTCAAGTATCTGTATTAAGCCCATCGTGCTCCTCGGCTACAGCTCACATGGTCATCATGAGGCGTCACCTTCGCGTTGCCAGCGTGATGGTCCTGCATGAGGGGGAGGTGAATCGTCCTGCCACGGTGTAACAGTAACGGCGCTGACCGACACTCGATTGATCGTGAGGGGATCGCTCATGCTGGGAGTCGCTCTCGTCGCAAGTGCCCTGACCGGAACATGGCTCGCCGACCTGCCGAAGGAGATCGTTTGCGAGGGACAGTATCCCTACCATCTGCAGGGGGTCGCGTGGAACGGCGTTGACGCGATCTACTGGAGCTTCACCACGCGACTCGTGAAGACTGACCTCGAAGGCAATGTCCTCGCCGATATCGAGGTCCCGAGCCACCATGGCGACCTCTGCGTTGCGAATGACCGGGTCTACGTCGCCTGGTCGAACTACTTCAACCGCCCCGACGCGGACTCGAAGGTATACATCTACGATGCGGACCTCGCGCTGCTGGAGATTGTGCCGGTCCCGGAGGCGACCTACGGCGCGGGCGGGATGGACCATCAGGACGGCCACTTCTTCATCATCGGCGGCCTGCCCACGGAGATCGAGGAGAACTACGTCTTCGAGTACGATGGCGACTTCAACCATGTCGAGACGCACGTGATCCCCAGCGGTCACACTCATCTCGGCATTCAGACCGCGTTATTCCACGACGACCACTGGTGGTTCGGCTGCTACTCGCGCGACGGCAACCCGGGCCTGCTGATCTGCGACGCCGACCTGAACCTCGTTGGCGGGCACGCGGTGTCGCCCTCGATTGGCCTGATCGGCTGGGGCACGGGGCAGTTCATGATGGCGAAGCACTTCGGTGAGAAGTACCAGGCGAAGCTGATCCCGATGGTGGCGGATGAAGAGAGCGGGCTGGTGAAGGCGCCGAAGTAGGTTGGAGCGATACTGCCAAACTACGCCGCCTACCACTGCTCGCAGCGCAATGCAGCGATCCTGCTGAAGTGATTGTCGCGGGTAACGAGCACGGCCTGCGCCGCCATGGCGCAGGCCGCGATCCAGACGTCGTTCTCCGGGATCGGGAAGCCGTCTCCGGCCAGGAATGACTTGATCTCCGCATAGAGATGAGACACGGCCTCATCGCATACCTGAAGCTGCATAGTTCCGCTGAGTGAACGCACAGCCGCTTCATTCTCAGCCGGACGCGAGGAACGTCGCGCCCCGTAGAGCAGTTCGCCCAGCACCGGAACGGGGAGCACCACTGCCTCCGCTTCACACCAGCGGGTGGATATCTCCGGCTCGCCACGCAGCACCGCAACCAGTATGTTGGTGTCGAGCGCGTATCTACCAGCTCTCCGGGTCAATCTGCTCGCAACCTTCCTCGATGGCCTTTTTCATCTGCTCGGCATCAGCTTCGCTGAGTCTCCCGATCGCGCTGCTCCAGCGGCGGATGGGGCGGCGTCCGCCCAAGCGCTTCAGTACGTCGAGCAAAGCCCGGAGGTTTTCCTCCGGCAGCCGGTCCAGCAGGTCATCGAGTTGTTGTCTGTAGACGGCGCTCATGCTTCATCACCTGCCTCACTACCATGCAGCGTCAGGGGGGATTATACCCGATGACTGCGATCAAATCAGCCCCCATCCCTTACTCCGGCAACTCTGCCTCCTCGAACGCAGTCACTGTGATCGTCACATCAACCGGCGCGCCATCGCCTGAGGGGACGCCACGGAAGCCGAACTCGTGAAAACCGCCGGCGTTCTCGCGCACCCAGTCGAGGTCGCCCTCCACCAGCCCCGTGGCAGCCTCATCCGTGGCATCAGCCATGTCCGGCATCACGAAGAACGCGTAGATCGTGGACATCGTCCAGCCGCCGGGCAGGTTCACCAGCCGCAACTGCAGCTTCCCGTCGCGGATGTAGCGCGCGGTCTCAAGGCCGCGGATCACATACGCGCCGTTGCGGCGATTGGTCGTTCGCGCGGCCTCGTCCACCAGCGTCGCGACCGCCTCGTATTCGCCATCCGGTCCCATCAGCAGAAGCTCATGCTCGGGGTTGCCGTCCTCGCCATCAATGTCATTGGCGTACATCCAGATCGCGAAGGTCTCGGGCATATCGCCGGCGGCCGCGGGCGGGGCATTCGGGTCGATCCACTCCAGCTTTGTCACGGCTCCCGCGCCCTCCATCACGTACGGCATAGCGTCCGCCAGTGCATGAGAAGGATTGAGGAAGCGCTCGACATAGTTGCTGATGCGGTCGCGGAAGCAGTTGTCATCAAAGTGCGCCTCGAGGTAAGCGCGCACATCCTCCGCCCTTGCGTCAAGCTCCGGGTCGGGCTCCCCCGATGTCACCCAGCGGGCATCTGCGAGTTCGCGCGCCGATGCGAGGACCGCGTTCATGTAATCCATCGAGACCTGAACGTAGCCCAGCACAACCTCCTGCTTCGCAACGCGCGCCCGCACATCATCGCCCTCCGCAAGCTGCTGCGCCCGCGCAAGTCGCTCGCGCTGCTGCGCGAGTAGTTCATCGGTGAAGATCAGTGGGAGTTGCGCGTAGTCCGCCGAGAGGTGTACGTCGGACGCGATCGCCGCCTGCTCGTACGCCTCGTGATAGTCGCGCATCGGCTCCCACGCATCGGCGTACATCTTCCGGTAGTAGTCATCCAGCAGCGCGTCCACGTCGAGGTCCGCGTCCCAGACGAGCTTGCTCGCGATGTAGTAGTTCAGCCCGATCGTCCACCAGTTCTGCGAGTACTGCGTGTAGATGCCGAAGACGCCGGCATCGCGCAGCCACGGGATGTCCTCGCGCATGGCGTGGATGATCGGGAAGGGAAGCTCAAGCGCGGCGACCTTGTAGTAGTACTCGTAGAGGCAGAGGCTCGGGTAGATGCGCCCCCACGCCTCCATCGAGGCGCGGAAGTCAGCATTCACTTCGCAATCCGGGTCGCTGATCGCGTGGTTGTGACACCAGCCATGGCAAAGCTGCCCGGTGGTATTCCCCGGCACGCTCAGCGTCTGATCGAGCGGTGCGAGCAGATATGCCGAATAGATGCCGGTCTTCACGAAGCGATCCGGGTGGCTCTTGAGAAGCTCTCTCGCGCAGGCGTCGTAGAACAGCGTCATGCGCCGTGAAAGCGTCCGCTGCTTCTCCGGGCCGAGGGCGGCCCAGCCACCGTTGATCTCGGCCGCCGAATACTCCGTCGCCTCATCGAGCGCCACGCAGTCTGCGCACTCGCAGAAGCCGAGGCCGTCGTTGGGGAAGAGCGTGATGACATCAATATCCGGGTCCTCATCAAGCGTTCGCCGCATCGCCGCGACGGTCGCCTCAATGACCTCGGGGTTGGAGGTGCAGAACTGATTGCGATGATTGCCCTCGAAGAGTCGCCGCTCGCCTCCGATCTCAGCGAACCACTCCGGGTGCTCCTCAAACTGCTCCTCCGGCGGAATGAAGGTGCGGAATGTATGCGCGGAGCGGAAGATCTTCATGCCGAGGCTTTCGTCCGGGAGACCCACGTTCTGCCTGCTGCGCAGCGCCCACTCTCCGCGGCCGATCCAGCGCATCCGCAGGTCCGGCGTCTGCGCCTCATCCATCCGCCCAATCTCGATGGTAGCCAGCGAGGGCACTACTTCCCCCAGCGGATCAGGGTTGAACCAGCGCACGCCCAGCTTCTCCTCGAGGAACGCGTAGACCGCGTAGAGCGTGCCGAGATCATCCGGCCCGAGCAGCGCAGCGCCATCCTCATCGGCATACATCAACAGACCCTCATCGCCGAGCGCCTCCGCACGCCCGATCAGGCCCTTCTGCCGCGCGAAGTTGGTGCGCCCGACGAAGACCGCGAAGCCCTCGGCGGCGGCGTCCTCGCCCATCACGGGCACCTCCGCGCCGGAGATGCGCGTGAGGTATGCCTGCAACTCCGCGGCTGCCGCCTGTTCGTGTGCGGACGCATCGGCGGCGGTGACGATCCTCCCGATCGCCTGCCCGTCACGCACCAGGGCCCCGACCGTCTCGCCCATCGGCGCGTACAAGTCGGCGCGTGCGGAGATGGCGAGGAGGATCAGTGCGATGCCCATGCACGTTACGCGTATCATGTCGGCCTCCGAGGATAATGCGTCGTCAATCCATCCGTCGGGCGTCGTAACCTTTCCCGGCGAGCTGGGAGAGCACCTCGCCCACGTGATCGTGCCCGCGTGTGCCGAGGACGATCTCCACCTCCGCCTGCCCGAGTTCGAGGTCAACGCTCAGGCGGTCGTGGAAGATCTCGACGATGTTCGCGCCCGATTCGGCGATGGCGTTCGCCAGGTGTGCCAGCGCCCCCGGGCGATCCGCAAGCGTCACCTGCAGCCGCACCGCGCGCCCGGCCTCCACCAGTCCGCGGTCGATCACCGACGCGAGCGTGGTCACGTCCGCATTCCCGCCGCTGATGACCAGCACCACCGTCTTTCCGCCCAACCCCGAGCAGCAGTTATCCAGCGCCGCCAGCGGCGTCGCGCCTGCGCCCTCAGCCACCAGCTTGTGATGTTCGATCAGCTCCAGCATCGCCCGCGCAATCTCACGCTCCGACACCGTCACCACGTCATCCACGAGTTCGCTGATGATCGCGAAGGTGTTCGCGCATGGGCTGCCGACCGCGATCCCCTCCGCGATTGTCCCGACCACCGGCGTCGCCGTCAGTTCGCCGATCTGGCAGCTTTGATACATCGATGGCGCGTTTGCGGCCTGCACGCCGATGATCGAGGTCTCCGGCCGCAGGGTCTTTACGGCCGTCGCGATGCCGGAGATCAGCCCGCCGCCGCCGATGGGGACGATCACGCAGTCCGGCTCACATTCGTCGAGGATCTCCAGCCCGATGGTGCCCTGGCCGGCCATCACTCGCGGGTCATCGAACGGGTGGACGAAGTATGCGCCCGAGGCCTCCGCGAGACGGTAGGCCTCAGCCTGCGCCTCATCGTAGCTGGCGCCATGGAGAATGACATGCCCGCCGAGATCGGTGGTGCGCTGGACCTTCGTGACCGGGGTGATCTCCGGCATGATGATGGTCGCCTCAACGCCCACGGCTCTCGCCGCAGCCGCCACACCCTGCGCGTGATTGCCCGCGGAGGCGGTGATGACGCCATGCGCGCGCTCGGCCTCGGTCAGTTGCAGAATGCAGTTCGACGCGCCGCGGATCTTGAACGCGCCGGTGACTTGCAGGTTCTCGCACTTGAGCAGCACGTTGCAGCCGAGGCGTTCGCTGAGGCGGTCGCTGGGCAGCAGCGGCGTCCTGCGAGCAATGCCCCGCAGTCGCTCCGCCGCCGCCCGGATGTCATCAAGGGTGATCGTCATCTATCTGTCCTCCCGACTTGCTCTTCCGCGGCAACGATCCCGGCGGGGTACAAGCCCCCGCCCTACAACGGCGCCTTCCGCCCACAGTACCCGGAGTCCATGCGCCCTCGCATGGACACGTTCCGCGCAAGGCGATTCGGCCGCGCGGCCGTCGTGGTCGTTGTAGGACAGGCTTTCCAGCCTGTCAGTCGTACCCGCAAACCGGCGACCGCCTGGCAAACTGCGGGCCGGTCAGCGACCGGCCCGTCCACCGGCAACGGCTGACGGCTGCCCCGCGGCGGGGTACAAGCCCCCGCCCTACAACGGCACCAACAACTAACAACTAACAACTCCCCCCTGCCGTCATTCCTCCGCCTTCTCCCTCAGCCGCACCAGGGCCTCCAGCGCCTGCAGAGGCGTCATGTTCTGCGGGTCGAGCGACTTGAGTTCCTCCACGATCGGGTGCGGGGCGGCCTCGAAGAGCTGAAGCTGCACGGTCTTCGCAACATGCGACGCAGCGCCCTGCGAGGGCCCGATCTCTGTGCCGATGTCCTCGCGCTCAAGCGTGTGCAGCACTTCCTTCGCGCGCTCGATCACCGCGTCAGGCAGCCCCGCAAGCCGCGCCACCTGAATGCCGTAGGAGCGCTGGGTGCCGCCGGGCTCGATGCGCCGGAGGAAGGTGATGTGATCGCCCTCCTCGCGCACCATCACCTTGAGATTCTGCACCTCATCGAAGAGATTCTCAAGCTCATTGAGGTGGTGGTAGTGCGTGGCAAAGAGCGTCTTCGCACCGATCTGCTCGATCAGGTGCTCGGCCACCGCCCAGGCGATCGAGACGCCATCGAAAGTCGAGGTGCCGCGGCCAATCTCGTCGAGGATTACCAGCGACTGCGCCGTCGCGTTGTTCATGATGTTTGCGGTCTCGTTCATCTCCACCATGAACGTCGAGCGCCCGGTCGCGAGGTCGTCAGACGCCCCCACGCGCGTGAAGATGCGGTCCACGACGCCGATGCGCGCGCTGCGGGCGGGCACGAAGCTCCCCATCTGCGCCATCAGCGCGATCAGCGCCACCTGCCGCAGGTAGGTTGATTTGCCCGCCATGTTCGGGCCGGTGACGATCTGCATCTGATGGCCGTCGCGGTCGAGCAGCGTGTCATTCGGCACGAACGGCTCCTGCCCCGGCGCGCGCTCGACCACCGGGTGCCGCCCTGCGTGGATTACGATCTCGTCGCCCGCGTCCACCTCGGGGCGCACGTAGTCATACTCGATCGCCACCTCCGCGAGGCACACCAGCACGTCAATCGCCGCCAGCGCGCGGGCGGTGGCGAGCAGCGGCTCGGCATACTCCGCCACCTGCGCCCGAAGCTCGCAAAACAGCTCATACTCCATCTCCTGCATCCGCTCTTCAGCGCCGAGGATCTTCGACTCCTGTTCCTTCAGGTCGGGCGTGATGTAGCGCTCGGCGTTGGTGAGCGTCTGCTTGCGGTCGTAGTCCTCCGGGATGAGGTGCGTGTTCGCGTGCGTCACCTCAATGTAGTAGCCGAAGACCTTGTTGTAGCCGACCTTAAGGTTGTCAATGCCGGTGCGTCCGCGCTCTTTCGCCTGCAGGTCCGCGATCCAGCGCTTCCCGCCGGTGGCGATGTCGCGGATCTCGTCGAGGTCCTCGGAGTAGCCGCTCCGAATGATCCCGCCCTCGCTGATCTGCATCGGCGGGTCATCCGCCAGCGACGCGTCAAGTAGCTCCGTCACGTCATCGAGCGTGGAGATCCGCTCGCGCAGGTCCGCCAGCAGCGTCGCCTCGCACTGCCCGAGCAGCTCAACAAGCTGCGGCAGCCTCCGCAGCGACTCCCGCAGCGCCACGAGATCGCGGGCATTGGCGCGGGCGGCGGTGACACGCGCGGTCAGTCGCTCGATGTCGTAGACCTCGCGCAGGTGCCGCGTCAGGTCCTCAGCGGTGACGCGATCGCGCACCATCTCATCCACCGCGTCGAGGCGCTCGTTGATCGCCGCCGGCTCAAGCAGCGGCTGGAGCATCCAGTCGCGCAGAAGCCGCCCGCCCATCGCCGTGGAGGTGCGGTCGAGCAGCGACAGCAGCGAGCCCTCCCGGCGGTTCTCCCGCAGCGTGGTGGTGAGTTCGAGATTCCGCCGGGTGGCGGCGTCGATCACGAGGAACTGCTCGGTGGAGTAGGTCGTGATGCCCGACAGGTGCGGCATGCCCTCAAGGTGCGTTCGCTTGAGGTAGCCCAGCGCGAGGGCGGCGGCTGCGACCGCGGCCGCCATCTCCTGCAGGCCGAAGCCGTCGAGTGAACTGACGCCGAACTGCTCCTGAAGCTGCTCGGCGGGGGAGAGGAACGCCCCGCCCGCGCCATCGGCAATCGCCACCGGGACCTTCAGGTTGCGCTCCAGCAGCATGCGCAGCGTCTCATCCGCGGCGAGGTCATCCGGCAGCAGGATTTCCGTCGGGGCGAGGCGCGTGGCCTCATCCACCACCGCCGCGAGCGCCGGGTCAATGCGATCGGGCCCGGTCTCGGGAAGCTCGGGCCTGTCAGGTTCGCTGCGCCTGACGGCCGAGGGTTCGGTCACGAGGAAGTCGCCGGTGGAGGCGTCCAGCGCGGCGATGCCGTAGCGGCCTCGCTCGCGCGCGATGGCGAGCAGGAAGTTGTGATCGCGCGTGTCGAGCAGCGAGTCCTCGACGAGCGTCCCGGCGGTGACGACACGCGTCACATCACGCCGCACCAGTCCGGTGGCTTTCCGCGCGTCCTCGATCTGGTCGCAGATGGCGGCGCGGTGGCCGCGACGGATCAACTCCGCGAGGTACTTGTCGATGGCGTGGTAGGGTACGCCGCACATCGGCAGCTTGATGCCTTCGCCGGCGCGGCGGGAGGTGAGGGTGAGTTCAAGCTCGCGGGCGGCGATCTCGGCGTCCTCGCCGAAGATCTCGTAGAAGTCGCCCATCCGGAAGAGCATCAGCACATCCGGGTAGCGCTGCTTGGCCTCATGCCACTGCTTGAAGACGGGAGTGAACTTGCTCGGGTCGGGCAAGAGCTTCGTCCTCCATGTTCCAGGTGTCGCGATCGTCTGTGTGATTGTCGTTTGCCGTTTGTCGTTCGCACGACGGTAGAGCAGACGGTTATCGCTGTGCGTGGGCCGGGGTGGAACCTGATCCCGCCCTGGCGGGCGGGATCACCCTCGCTGCGCGAGGGCGGCCCCTCCTACGACAACGGTCGTTCGCGGTCACCCGTCGTTCTCCCCCCTCGTCCCGCCCCACCTCGCGCAGCGAGGTGCAGGGAGAGGGGGGCCGGGGGGGTGAGGCCGCCGTTGCCGTCGTCGTCCTCGAACGACAGCGCCGTTTCGCGCCGCCCCTCGCGAGGGCGCGAGGGCCACAACGGCAACGGCTCACGGCGTCACACCCGCTCCCCCGTCCACCCCCACAGGAAGCCTTTCACCGCGCGCACGTTCACCAACTCGCCGATCAGCGACTCCTCGCCGGGGAAGATCATCAGCTTGTTCTGCCGCGTGCGCCCGCGGACCTTTCCCGCCGACTTCGGATCGGCCTCCTCCACCAGCACCTCGAAGACCTCGCCCTCGGTCGCCACATTGATCACGCGCGAAGTTGCATTCTGCAGCGCCACCAGCTTAAGGAGCCTGCGCTGCTTCTCTGCGTTCGAAACCTTCGGCTCCATCGTGGCAGCACGCGTACCGGGGCGGTCGTTATACTTGAACATGAACGCCTGGTCGAAGCGTATCTCCTCGAACGCCCGCAGCGTCGCCTCGAAGTCCTCCTCCGTCTCGCCGGGGAAGCCCACCATCACGTCCGTGGTCACCGACATCCGCGGCATCGCCTCCCGCGCCGCCTCGATCAGCGACCGGAAGTGCGCATACGTGTAGCCGCGTCCCATCGCCTCCAACACCGCGTCCGAGCCAGCCTGGATCGGCAGGTGCAGGTGCTCGCAGGCGCTCGGGAGCGAGGCCATGGTTTCAATCAGGTCCTGCGTCATGTCCTTCGGGTGGGAGGTGGTGAAGCGCAGGCGGTCGAGTCCCTCGACGGCATCCGCCTGGCGCATGAGTGCGGCGAAGCTCACGGGTTCGGGGAGGTCGTGTCCGTAGCTGTTCACGTTCTGCCCAAGAAGTGTGACATCCCTGCACCCGCTCGTGACTACGTCGCGAACCTCCGCGATGATATCCTCCGGCCGGCGGCTCTGCTCTCGCCCCCGCGCGTAGGGCACGATGCAGTAGGCGCAGAAGTTGTCGCAGCCGTAGATGATGTTGACGAACGCCTTGAGCTTTGAGGCGCGCGCGGCGGGAAGGCACTCGGCGACCGGCCGATCCCCGCCTTCGATGAATGCGCAGCCGCTGAGCCGCTCCTCAAGCGCGCTCTGCAGCATGTCGTAGCATCGCGGGCCGACGACGATGTCGGCACCGCGGCGGCGGAGTTCATCCGCATCGATCTGCGCGACACATCCCGTTACGACGATCAGCGGCCCGCCATGCGGCCCGCCGAGCTTGCGCAGTTCGCCGAGGCGTGAGTAGACCTTCTCCTGCGGCTTCTCGCGCACCGCGCAGGTATTGAGGATGGCGACTTCGGCATCGGCGGGGTCATCGCAGGGCGAGAGGCCAATGCCCTCGCAGATCCCGGCGAGGGTCTCCGAATCGCGCTCGTTCATCTGACATCCGCTGGTGTCGATCCAGTAGCAACGTGGCATGATACGAGTATAACATGCGCGAAGGGCGGACGGCAAAGGCGGGGGAGGAACGGTGCATGCGGCGCGGGCCTCACCCCCCGGCCCCCCTCTCCCTCGTGCATAAACGACATGCCCTTCGGGACGAGGGGGGGAGGAACGGCTAACGTCTCGACCGTCATGTGGCACGGGCGCCCGTGGCACATGAGATTAGTGGGGTTCGTGTGAGTCGTAGTCGTAGTGGCCTCGCGCCCTCGCGAGGGGCGGCGCGAAGCGGCGCTGTCGTCGTGGACGGCAGCGGTGGTGCGGGGGACGTGTGTGGCGCGGTACGTGTCCAGGCGAGGGCGCCTGGACTCCGAGCGTGTTTTGCGTGGGGGAGGAGTCGGAGGAGGGTCGCCCTCGCGAGGGGCGGCGCGAAGCGGCGCTGTCGTCGTGGACGGCAGCGGTGGTGCGGGGGACGTGTGTTGCGCGGTACGTGTCCAGG
>LSQX01069700.1_pt1 | contig 25299 bp, 23 predicted proteins | sample 654561 | NCBI WGS metagenome assembly LSQX01 (sample SAMN04489861, study PRJNA283612) | anaerobic digester metagenome | isolation source: 4 biogas reactors fed with cattle manure at either 37C or 55C with and... | place: Denmark: Kongens Lyngby | collected 2014 | reverse complement strand
GGGCCATCATCAGGGATCTTGCATTGGCGACATGATAGAGGCGATCTTGGGGATAGGGGTCGGCTTTCAATCCCCTGCTGCCTACCCCGTCCACCCACGAGATGGCCTGTCCGGGCGTGTTGCTGCCATAGGGCTCTATGATTTCGGCGCGGACGCGTTCCCGGCGGTCTACTGCGAAAAGAAGGAAGCGTTTATGCCTGTTATAATCGGGACCCGGGTAGAGCGGGTTGAGCCATGGCCGATCACGCCCGACCGTGCGTGCAGGCGACCCCAAAGATACGCGGGAGCCATCCGCCGAGATGATGAGGGATTTCTGGGCAAGCTTGATGATTCCCTCAAGCCTGGTATGGGAGTCGGCGCCAGCATGGACGGATATTATGCGGTGCCTCCACTCGAAGTAGGTGTTTGTGGATATACCTACTTCTCTGGCGGCTGCTCTCACGGAGAGACCCTGGATCATGCAGAGGCTCAAGTTCAAGAACACTGGGCAGTGGATGTAGCTCGCCGCGCTGCGCCATGAGGGGGCGCAGTCGCGGCGAGCCTTTCATTCATCGACTGTCTGCGAAAGACATGATGCATAATGGATCCGAGGGTAACCGGGGCAAGCTCCATATGGGTCACCGCCTGGGAATGAGTGCCCACACATGACCATGGCCGTCAGATCTGCGTCAACCATAAACTGGGGCACTAGCCCGGATGATATACAGATCTGACCCTCTATCACATCGCTTTGGTTGTAAGCTCTCCTCTCCTCACCTTGCCCAGCACGTTGAACGCCTCTACAATCATCCAGATCTCGAGAACGATGATGATTGCGTCTATGGCCGTAAGCAGCCAGTTGCCCTGGCTGATGTACTGGAGCAAGTTTGCCACCATGCCCCATGTGGTGATGATTATCATGAAGATCATGGGCACGGCAGTGTACGCAGTCGGCCGCTTATTCTCAGCTAGGTACACTGTGACAGTCAGTAACGCAAGGCCGGCTAGAAGCTGGTTGGTTGCGCCGAACAGTGGCCAGATCACGTTCGCGCTCCCACGGAAGGCCAGCAAGTAAGCGCTTACTACCGCAATGAGTGCAGCGATGTACTTGTTCTGCATCCAGTCTACCTTAATATCTGCGCCGAATTCAGAGATGACGTAACGCTGCAGACGTGTGGCTGTGTCTATTGTTGTGCTTGCAAAACTCACCATGAAGACTGCCAGGATGTTAAGGGACAAGGCTTCAGGGATCCCGAGCGCGCTCACTATCCTGGCACCGCCTTCAGCGAATGTAGGCAATGTTGGAATCTTAGCGAAACTTGCATATGTCTGCTGCCAGGTTTCCGGTGAAACGCCTGTGCATACAGCGATAATGACCAGGGTTGCAAGTACTCCCTCCATAAGCATCCCGCCGTATCCGACTGCGAGAGCATGCGGTTCGCTGGCTATCTGCTTAGAGCTTGTGCCGCTTGACACCAGCGAATGGAAGCCTGATATCGCGCCACAGGCTATCGTGATGAACAGGAATGGCATCATTGACGGCGCCCCTTCAGGCGCATACACCACCGCTGGCGCGACTATAGGCATCGGCCTTACGATGATGCCTATCACGAGAAGCACCATGACTACTAAGAGCTCCAGTGCATTGATATAGTCTCGTGGTTGCAATAGCCTCTGTACTGGCAGTGTAGATGCTATGAAGATATATGCCATAATAATGATCAGCCAGATCTCCCTCGAGAACGCGACCGGGATGTACAACCCGACCCATATTGACAGGTACATAAGTACGATGGCCACGATCGACCCGATAGCGAGGTTCCCTTTCCTTTGATACAGATAGTACGAGAGTCCCATGGCTATGGGTATCTCGAACCAGATCGGGAAGACGCACTGCGGGTACTGGACGAAGAGGTTCACCATCAACAGGGCGAATATGGCGATAACGATCCACAGGCAGAAGAAGATTATTATGAAGAATAGTGTTCGTGCCCGGGGATTGACGACAGTGCCGGTAATATCGCCGATGGATTTGCCCTCGTGGCGCATCGAAAGAACTAATGCGCCCAGGTCATGGACTGCTCCCGCGAAGATCGACCCGAAGATCACCCATAGGAGCGCAGGAACCCAGCCCCAGATTACGCCCAGGACCGGCCCGACAATTGGCCCGGTTCCAGCAATCGATGTGAAATGGTGACCGGCGATGATGAACTTATTGGTTGGGACGTAGTCCACACCGTCATTGAACTTCTCAGCAGGAGTGATGTTCTTCGTAGCAAGCTGAAACACCTTCGAACCCAGTTTCTTTCCGTACAGGTTGTAGGCGAGGATGTACAGAACGAACGTTACTACCATCACCAACAGAGAATTCACCTAGTCCACCTCCCAGTTTCAGTAGGCACGCACACTTCGCGCGAGCCTCAGGAAAGGGTTCGCCATCTTTTGCCGGTTTCCTGCTATTGCGGATAGGTTAATCTACATATGTATACTTTTGTCCCGGAAGTTCAAGGAGGCACTTACAGACCCTTGCGGCTATGGGATTGAGCCGGAGCATATCTGGGGCTATGCTCCATCAGCCATTGCCAGCCGCCTCATTGCCTCCAGGGCGATCTCGATTGCATTGTCCTCTCCCCTCAGGAAACGCGTGTCAGCTGCGTGATCGGCCCATGGCTTCCCATCACCATTTGAAGCTTTGCCGCGTTCGGCTTCACCTGATTCGCCGCCCTGATCTCCGGTATCCATCACGAACAGGGCACCACAGCGAAATTTCCGCACATGGCCGAGTATAAATAGAGTATCTGTCTCCATTTCTATGCAGAGAGCGCCTGCATCAGCAAGCATCTTGTCGAACGCGGGGTCAGGCTGCGCATAGAAGATGTCGGTGGAGCAAACAACACCCAGGCAGGGCTCGGTTCTGCCGGCATGGGCGGCGTCAAGAAGCGCCTGGGTTACATGGAAATCCGCCACAGCGGGGAAGGGCATGGGAAGCAGCCTTCGGGTGGCGCCTCCATCACGGTAGGCTGCGGTGGCGATCGCAATATCCCCTACCAAGATGCCGGGCTGAAGGGCTCCTGCTGAACCTACTCTGATGAACGTATCGGCACCCAGCATGCCGAGCTCTTCAATGGCTATTGCGGCCTGCGGGCCTCCCATGCCAGTGGAACAGACCGTCATTTTCACTCCCCTGTAGGTTCCTGTGTGAACGAATATGGCGCGGTTGGCACTGACCTGAACCACGTTTTCAAGGCGCTCTGCAATCTTCCGTCCTCTGATGTGATCCCCCGGCACGAAACAGTATCGGGAGATCTCGTCTGGCATTGCTTTTATGTGATGCTGTGGATACTGAACTCCGCTCACACTGGCAACTTCAAGTCTAAGGCTCTGTGTGGGCTGATCATCTGAACGATATGCCATTTTCAGTCCTCCCCAGTCTCTTGTATTGCGGTTTCTGTACAGGTTTGCCGGGCATGTCCGTTTTCCTCCAACGGTCATGCCCGGCAGAATTGGTGCCGTGAACACCCTTGCCCCGCAAGGTTCCTCTGCCTAGTTGGTTATGGTCAACAGAAGCATGAGAAACTCAACCGGCATGTTGTATATGTCAAACTCGGGGAACTCGTCGCCTATTACGTAAGGGATGTTGATGAGAGCCTGCCCGTTGTACCAGTAGACCAGTTTGCTCAAGGGGCTGAGCGAGGTCTTGGCAGACTCGATTGCTACGTGGGCCAGCACTATGTAGGCCATTATCATGCGCTCATCCTCTACAGGGCAGACGAGCAGTACGTCATGGGTTGGTACGCTGACAAGGGCACCATGGGTTCCAACTGCGCCAGGCAGTCTGTCGAGGGCGAGTATGTGGGTTGAGACCGGGTTTCCCTCGTCCTCGCATATGAGCAGATCCAGCCCGGGAAGGAGATTCTCTTCAACGAATGTTGCAGGATATTTCTCCAGCGTGTTCTCGAGGGCTACCTGGAAAAGCTCATCGATGCAGCAATCCCACTCATCTACCTCTGACCATTCGACTGTAGTGCGAGACCACGGCAGGTCCCATATGATGCACGTGATCATCCCCTCAATGTCATGGCGGTGCACGGGGTCTTCGTTCAGCGCATACTGAGTATACTCGGATGGGAACAGGCATAGGCCCAGATAGGGTGAGGCACCGTCCAAACCATGGATCTCTGCCATCAGGTTCTTGGTTTTCTCCACAGATGTAAACGCATAGTCAATGTACCACTCGATTATCTGGCCCCATGTTTCTTGCTCATTATGTGCGCACAGAATTTGGAGGTCCCGGATGATGAAACTATGCTCTTCTCCGTCCGGGAAGGTTATGAACAGAAAATCGTCTTCCAGGCGAGCCTGGCAATCTCGTCGTTCCACTTCTGAGAAGACCATACTTGAGATTCTGGCGGCCTCCTCAGGTGTAAGCAGCTCCGCTGTTGACTGCGGCTGTTCGGGGGTGGCTGCTGCCAGGCAAGGGCTGGCAACTGTGAAGGCAACCGTCGCGATAAGCACCAGCGCGACCAGGGACGTGTTATGGGAGCGCCATATGCAGGCCTCTTTTCGTCGTGATGGATCTGTCTGAGAAGATGTGCGTAAGGCAGCGCCGACAGGCTTCATTCAGGTCCCTCCTAGTGCATTGGAGTGAGTCCCCCTTCGTCAAGTCGATGGGCAACTCCTCCAGTCAGGACTCTCGTAATTCCGTGCGCACGCGATAGGATACATCACGGACAGCCCCAAACAGGCCAGCAGAGAATGGATGTGCTTTCGGGAATAGCGGTCTGAAGGTGACGACCTGCTGGTGGCGGTGTAGGCATGTGTTGCTCGCAGAATTGGCCTAAGCATCGCAGAGATTGACGAGGCCGGGGTTGGGAAGAACAGGAGCAGTTCAGTCTACCCGCCATGTGCGCTACATGTTGACGATGAGGCGGAAGTCTCCTCTCTTCGCAGCCTCAAGAACAGGCTTCATGTACGTGTCTACAGATGATGCGTCCATATGCACAGGCATGCTTTCCAGCTTCGACTTGAGCTGGGGATTTTTTGCCGCTCTCAGGGCCCGCTCTATGTGGGAATCTGTGAATCCGGGCAGTTCTGACAGGGTGGCAGGAAACCCGACCGCCCTGCTTAAGTCGATCATGCCTTGAGCGACGGCAATCCCGAGGTCGCGCCCGGAAAGCCCGTCGATGTCAGCGGAGATATAGCCGTAGCGCTTGAATATGTCGCCCACTATCTTGAGCTGACTTTCTATGGCAGGCGCAAAGAAGACTGTGTAATAGGGGTTCATTACTGCACACGCTCGTCCGTGGCTGGTTATGTCGACCAGGGAGAAGCTTGTGAGGTGCCCTCCGTTTGTGGCGCCGACCATGATGGCGTATCCGCCCAAATCCGTTGCGAGGCCCAACGCCTCTCTCGGCCCGTGAGCCTTCGGATCCTCTATCGCATTTTGCACGTTCGCTACGATGAGTTCGATGCCGACTCCAGCGATCTCTCTGGCAAGGTCGTAGTGTTCCGGGCCGATGCCGTAGAATACTTCAAGGCAATGGGAGAGTCCGTCAAAGGCTCCGTCCAGAGTGAGGCCGCGGCGCGCGGTTCGAGTAACTGAGTAGTCGAATATAGCCCGGTCGGGAGTGACCTCATCATCTATTATGAGCTTCTTCTGATGTAGAGCGGTGAATGTGATGTTGGAGTACTTTGTGAGGTGTGCTCCTGAGCCTGAGGCCGTCTGCACGGCTATCATTGGAATAAGCCTCTTGCCAGTGCGCGAGATGGCCTCGGTGACTAGACCTACGCCTACATAGTCCTCGACGTCAGGATCATGCCCCCCAAGGCATGCTATGACGTTTGCAGCCTTCACGGCATCGATGGTGCTACCCCCGCCTACAGCTACCAGGCAGTCGGGCGTGTGGTTCACTATGTACTCAGCTATTCGATATACATCTTCTACTGGCGAATTCGGGGCCGAGCCCGGGGCAATGCGGTCGCCTGCAATAGATGTACCACTATCATTCAAGGATGATGCCACAACATCCAGAGTGGGCGCCAGCCACGAGCCTTGGTTGCCGATTACCAGAGCCTTCGTTCCAAAGTCTGCTGCGAACTTGCCGACGTCCTGCAGTGACAGGGAATATGAATCCCCCTTGAACTCGTTTAGAAGCGCGCGGGCTCTGGAACTAAGTTCCTCGGTCTGTGTCATGCTGATCTCCTTTCGTTCTCCATCTTGGCGCTGGCCATCCCCCCTAGTCTGAGAGCGTCCTCTCGAATGTCCACAGCTCCTTCTTGCTAGTGGATACTCCCAACGCTCCAGCGGAAATCACGGCTTCCAGTTCCGCTTCCGTCTCGACGAGCCCTCCAGCGATGAACGGCGATAGCTCCCTGATAGGGAGCCGGTGAGCCAGGCTCGGAAGCACCAGGGCCGGAAGGATCTCCACAGCGTCTGCCCTGGACGAGGAGACTATGTCGATTCCTGTTTTGAGCGATTCGGAGTCAAGCAGAAAGAGGCGCTGGATGGCCACAAGCCCTGCAGACTTGGCGGCTCTTGCCAGGTTGCTCCGTGTTGTGAGTATACCGGAGGCGCCGATCTGGGTGGCAAGCCAGTCGACTCCGGCCGGGTCTTTCCCAATCCCCTGGATGAGATCGATGTGGCAGAAGACTTTGATGTTGTGGTCCTGCGCCCTTTCGCATACATCTGTGAGGTCACGGATTGTGCCTGTGAGGAGAAAGACGAGCCTGGCGCCACAGTCGGCTGCGATTTCTATCTCTTTCACGTGCTTCAGGGCGGGTATGGCGGGACGCCGCCGCAGGTGGCGGAATATCGTGTTTGCATCGGCTGCTGAGATGATGTTCTTACGTTTCAGCTTGCGCACTTCCTTTCTCTCTGCTTAGGCCTGCGCTGCCACTGCTCCGGGTAGATCTGGCATAGCGGGATCATGGCCAGCCTCAAATGGAAGCTTTCTACATATACAGGCAGAATCCTTCGAGCAAGCTCCCTCTCGCAACTGCTCCGCGTTGTAAGATTGCTATCTTGAAGAGGGTGCTTGCTCCGGGTGCACACGCTTTTACTCCGCGGCAGCCACCGACAGAGGGAAGATGCCGGCGAGGTTGAATTATACAAAGACAGGGACAAATCGACAATCTTTCGATAGCGCGCATGCCCTGTATGGTGGAGGGATTTGTATGATGCGAGAGTTGGGTTTACAAGCTGAAAGGGGTCGAGCGCATGCCTACCCGGCAGCGGCGAGGATGAGGGGGAAGATAGCCGTTTACATGTGTCTGGCCGCTCTGGGACTTGCCATGCTGGCTTGCCCACGAGGCGTTCTTGCGGCGTCCCTGGATGCAAACGGCGAGATTAGCATCTTCCTCGGGCATTCGAATGAGGCAGTGCCGGCCTTGGAAATCGGATATGACGGATTTGAACTGCTTGTTGGAGCAGGTTCAGATGCGAATGAGCTCTTTGCGGGAGTGGGCACATTCAGGTGGGGGCCAGGCAGGTCCGGTTCCTTGATCATGTCAGGAAAGGCGCAGCCCATGCCCGTTATCGGTTATTGCCTAAGGAGAGGCAATTCGGAGTATGTCAGATTCGTTGGGTTCATGGAAAGCGAACAGCAAAGAAGGCTCTTCGGCCACAGGCTTGAGTATGCGCCGACTCCCAGGATTACAGTGGGGGTTAGCGAGACTGCCGCGGTTTCCGGTGATGTGTCGGCAGCGCTTTACCTGCCTTTCCCCGGGCTTCCTTTGTACGCCCTGCAACGTTCGGCAAGCCAACGAGATCGGACTCAGGACCGGCTGATAAACATCAACTTCGGTGCCGACTTCAGTGTATGGTGGGAGCTTCCGCCTGACTTCGCTCTGGACGGCGATGATCACGTTCGGGCTGTGGCGCAACCGGAGGTCTCGACCACTCCGCCCCGTCTGGAGCTTTACGGCGAGATCTTCATCGACGATGCGCAACAGAGCATATCTAACAGAACTTTCATTCCTGACATGGTCGGAGGCTTGATTGGCATAGACCTTCCTGCGCTTCCAGGCAACTTACGGCTTGGAGCTAACATCGAGTATGTTGCGCTGACGAATTTTGTCTACTCGCATAAGAACACCGACAACAATTACGCATACCGTGGCCGCATCCTGGGGCACCCTTTGGGGCCTGATTCGGATGCCCTTATTCTGACTCTCTCATTCCGTCCGCATGACCGGACGAAGCTCACGCTTTCAGGCTCCATAGAGAGGCATGGAGAGGGCAGGGTCGGGCAACCGTGGTCGCGCGAGTCAGACCCTGACGACTGGTTTCTCTCAGGCGTTGTTGAGAAGGGAGCCAGGGTTTCACTGGGGGTAGAGCATGACCTTTGGGGCCCGGTGGTTCTTGCAGGCAGCCTGGAATATGCGGCAAGGTCAAACAGTAACAACGTAATGGGAGAGTCAAGAAAGGACTGGGCAGCCCGGATAGGGATAGGGGCAAGACTATAGTGCCGTGTGCCTGCATCCCTGAGGCTGCCCGCAGCTTCCGGAAGAGCCTGCCACTAGAAGCGTGCTCTAAACCCGCACCTTACTTTGCCGTAGTTCTTTGAGGGAGGTATCCACTCGTATTCTGCAAATCCGGGTCCAAACTCCGCTCCCGCGAGCACGTTCGGGTAGAATCTGCCCGCCTGGAATTCGTAGCTGATTCCTGCACCGACATATCCCGCAGTCAGCACAAAGAGCGGCTTGTTGTACATGTAGATTGCAGAGCCTGTGATGTAGGCGCTCCTGTGGCACATGTCGAGATTGAAAATGAGCCTCCAGGCATCTGACAAACGCATTCTGCAACCCACGTTGATGCCGTCAGCCACTATCCATGATGCATGCATTGAGTCGAGGCGCGGAGCGCCAAGGGCAGACCCGGACGCACCCGTGATTACCAGTATGACCGCAGTCGCTGCCAACAGGAGACGAATTCGTCTATTCATTTCCTCACCTTGTTATGACATAATATTCAATGCACCCCTGTACAGGGGGTATCATCTATTGCGTAATTAGCCGAATCTACCGGGAATCCTCCTGATCGGCAGTTTCGCAACCAGTGACGGAGGATATTGCATTGAAGCAGGGTAATGAAACAGGGGGTTCCGGTAGAAGGGCCTGGCTATGGTGGGCCATGGCTCTGGCATATCCGGCGTTCCTGTTTCTTGCGGCGGTTCGGCCTGAGTTTGGGGCAGACGCAACTCGTGCGATTGTAGAGATGATACTGCCGCACTTGGATTCGCGCCAGGTGCATATGGTTGTGGTGGTTCTGCGCAAGGCCGGGCATTTCCTCGGGTACGGGTTGTTCGCCATGATACTGGCTAATGCTATCTACTCTATTCCAAGAGGGAAGCGAGATCGGAGGCGTGTGGTAGTCTCCTGCTTAGCTGCGGCGCTCATTGCCCTTGGGGTAGCTGCAATGGATGAATACGTACAATCGATGGTTCCCCACAGAACCGGTGCACGCCAGGATGTGGCATTGGATCTTCTGGGAATTGTCGTAGGGATCCTGATCAAGGCCGGAAGGGGCTTTTGAGACTCCAGGAAGCAGGCTAATGTTGCAGAAAGGCCAGCCTAGCTCAGCCTGGGGGGCAAGGCTCGATCGAATCTTGTCCGAATTGGTGGTTGTCATGGGATAGAGCGTAAGGCGCGAGGATCTGGGCGATGCCCTTGTCTGAGGTGCTAAGAATTGGAGGCAGGGATTGATATGATGGCAATAAAGCGTGGACTAGCTGCGGCAATCATAGTTTGTGTCTTTGCGTTGTCGTTGTCAGTGGAGGTATTTGCGGAGCAGGATTCCGGGACATTCCTTGTTGTGACTATGAAAGACGGTTCGTCTGAGGTTTTCAGTGTTCCGGTGGACAGCGACAAGGTAGAGTCAGCTGCATTCGCGTTTCCCGATGCCGGGCTTCATGAGCTGGAGGGAAAGCATAATCTAGTTGCGATAATCAATGATGTACCTATCACTACAGGCGACTTCTATGGTGAGATATCGGATCTGGTGGGCCGCCAGGTACTCTCCTATATTATTGACGAGACCCTCGTCAGGCAGTCCGCCAAACGCTCGGGGATTGTGGTGACACAGGCCGAGGTCGACCGTGAGCTGGAAATGTACCGGGAGGCAGCAGGAGAGAACTTCAATGCATTTCTCACGCAATACGGCATGACAGAAGCGGACTTCCGCAGAACGCTGGAGATGAGTCTCCTGGTTTTCAAGGTTTCCACAGAGGACGTACAGGTGTCGGATGCTGACATTGCCGAGTACTACGAGTCTCACAAGGCCGATTACACGATACCGGAGAAGGTAAGGGCTAGCCACATCCTTGTAGAAACGGAGCAGGATGCCGAGGAGATTATTGAGCTTCTCGCAGAAGGGGCTGATTTTGAGGGTCTTGCCCGGGAGAGATCTTTGGATACTTATTCGGCCGAAGTTGGCGGGGATCTCGGCTATTTCCCTCGCGGTGCTATGGTTGTGGAGTTTGAGCAAGCAGCCTTTTCAATGGCTGTGGGAGAGACGAGTGGAATTGTGGAGTCGCAATTCGGATACCATATTCTTCAGGTGACGGACAGGGCGGAGGCTGAAACCGTTCCCCTGGAAAATGTTAGCGAAGGCATAGAGCGGCTGATAATGAGTGAATATGCTCTCGACTTCAAAGAGCTTGTGGCGGAGTTGAGGCGCGACAGCACTATCGTGGTCTTCGATCCCCGCTTTGCAGACCTTGGAACGACGACTCTTCCTTAGCCGAAATGTCGTAATTACTGTGGTTTTGCGCGGCGAGAGGATGGAGTGAACATGCGAACTGTGTGCCGGAGGCCGTACACGGCTGATTAAGATATGCGAGGTGATTGTGTGATCAAGACTGTCATGTTCGACCTCGATGGCACTCTTGCACATTTCGAGTTCGAGGAATTCTTCAGGGCGTACATAGAGAAGATTGTGGAGAGCCTGTCGGATGTAGTTGAGCCAAAGGCTTTTATGCAAGCCTTGATGGCATCAGTGGAGGCGATGGTAAGCTGCGATGATCCGGAGATGACCAATCGCGATGTTTTCGTCGCCGACTTTTTTCCCAGGATAGAAAGGCAGGAGTCAGAACTGATGCCGCTGTTTGACGCCTTCTATCTTGATAGAGACGGCTTTCCCAGCATAAAGCAGAGATTGGGGGTAGCGGCGCACCCTTCTGCCAGAGCCATGCTGGAGGGCTTGATGGATAGGGGATACGAAGTCGTGATTGCCACGAATCCGGTCTTCCCCCTCGAGGCTATCGAGGAGAGGATGCGCTGGGCAGGCGTGCATGGACTTCCGTATGCTTTGGTTACATCGTACGAGACTTCTCACTTCTGCAAGCCTAATGTCAAGTACTATGGGGAGATCATGTCGCGTCTGGGGAAGTCCCCTGAGGAATGCTTGATGGTGGGGAACGATACGTGGGAGGATCTCATAGCAGGTGACCTTGGAATCACGACGTACCTCGTTGAAGATTTCATCCTCGATCGTGATCCCATTCGGCGCGATCCTGATTACAGAGGGAGTTTCGACGAGCTTGTGGGGTTCCTTTTGGAGGAAAAGTTCGTATAGGATTCGTGGCACCCTCCCGCCATAATCGCCCAAACTGCCTGGAAATTGGGCTAATTATGCGAGAGCGGCAGGAATTCACGATGTTTGGTAGAATAAGTAACCAAACTAGAGTCTGCATAGGGGTTGTGCACCTGCCTATGCGGCAATGGTTGTGGCAATGTCAGTAGCATTTGATGCACTTGCACTGACCCCGTGATCAACAGCAAACCTGGATTAACTGTGCGGCTTGGCATTCTGACGTACCGCTTTCAGGTGAAAGGGGTTTGTTATTGGAACCCGGCGTCTTGCAACAAGATTTTTCTGCTATATGGTAAGTCATCAACGAGGTCGGGATGCCGTGCGGATTGTTCAGGCAGGTACCGCGGGTCACTTCCAGAGGGCCGCTAAGGGCGCTGTGGAGTGACCTGTTTTTTTGTACTGTCAAGCACTCAGATTCTGGGTTGGCCATTTTTGAGTGAAAACTCAATGAGATTTGCGCGAACTAGAAGGGGGTGATGTGTCGGGAGGACAGCATGACAGGTGCCAGGTTGTTTTTCCTGGGGAGACGCACTCGCTAGCGCATCAGATATCGAAACAGAGGAGGATCCGATTTCGCAATGAAGCGACGTACACGATTGCTTGTAATCGTCACTGTGCTGTTTGCAATGGTTGCCCTTGGCATCGGATGGGCAGCTATGGCCAATGAATCTGCCACAGTTGCACTTGATCCCGAGAAATGGGAGCCTGCGTGGCAAGAGGGGGCCGAAGAGCTTATTCCAGGCGAATACCTTGTGAGATTCGTTCCGGGTGTACGAACTGCTGAGGCAGAAGAGATCATGGTCAGTTCGACCATGGATATTGTCAGGGAGATCAAATTCGATCCCTGCAAGGCATTCCCGGAAGGGCTCACTCTCTATCATGTGAGAGTGGAGCCTGATGTGGTGTCTGCTGAGGCAGTGTGTACCCTCGAAGCAGATCCAAGAGTTGAGTATGTTGAGCCTAACAGAAAGGTCTTTGCTGCTGGAACCGTACTTCCCAATGATGAGTACTTCAATCTTCTGTGGGGCCTTAACAATATCGGGCAAACCTTCATCGGAAATGTGTACGGAGTCGAGGATGCCGATATAGATGCGCCTGAAGCTTGGGCGGTCAGGCGCGAGGCGCCGGAGGTAGTAGTCGCAGTCCTGGATGCCGACATACAGGTGGATCACCCCGACCTTGCTGATCACATGTGGGTAAACGAGGCTGAATTATACGGCGAGCCGGGCGTCGACGACGACGGCAATGGGTTCATTGACGACGTATGCGGTTGGGACTTCCACCATAACGACAACACGTTGTATGATGGAGAATCTCACCATGGAACCCACACATGCGGCACGATCGGCGCTATTGGAGACAACGAAATAGGAGTCGTTGGTGTGGCATGGAATGTGAAGATCCTGCCCATCAAGTTCATCGGCCCGAGTGGAGGTAGCCTGGCTGATGCTGCAGCTGCACTTGCCTATGCCAGGCAGATGGGAGCCACTATCACGAGCAACTCGTGGGGGTATTCAGGCGCTCCGGATCAGGCTCTTCAGGATGCCTTTGCCGCATCTGACATGCTTGCAATATGTGCGGCCGGAAACGTTGGAGCAGATAATGACAGCAACCCTGCCAGGAGCCATTATCCTTCCAGCTACCCGCTGGATAACATCATTGCGGTGGCAGCAACCGACTGCAATGATCAGCTGGCATACTTCTCCTGCGTGGGGGCTACAACTGTCGACCTCGCCGCTCCGGGGCATAGGATCCTGTCCACTGTGCCAGAGGCAATGTATGATGTGCCATATGCATTCCTCAGCGGCACTTCCATGGCCACTCCGCACGTTGCAGGCGCTGCTGCGCTCCTGATCGCGGAGTATGGCGACATGCCACAGTATCCTGGAGCCGAGGGGTACGTTGAGGGAAACATGACCATCAAGGATCTCCTTCTTGCCACTGTTGATAAAAAACCTCAGCTCTACGGCAAGATGGTGTCGGGCGGCAGGCTGAACCTGCGCAACGCTCTGCTGCAGTTGATGCCTCCGGAAATCGAGTTTGCGGATGTGGACTATACATACGGCACGCCGCCGCTTACGGTCAACTTCACCGCGGAGGTTCGCGATCCGGAGACGATCGAGGACATGTGGTGGGACTTCGCAGACGGCAGTGAGCCGTTCCATGGGCCCAATGCAACTCATGTGTATGAGGAGCCGGGCAGCTACAAGGCGACATTCCATGCAGTGGATGCAAATGGACTGGAGGCAACTGCCTCTATTGCAGTAGCTGTTTTCGACGATTCTTATTTCGTCTTGATAGACGATGATGGCGGAAACGCTCTTGACGAGTGGTACACCAACTGCCTTGACAGTCTGGACTACAAGTGGGTCAAACTTGAACCGCCTGTAACGTTGCCAACTGACATAGTAAACCCCGTTATCTGGTTCACTGCAAATGCGGCCAGAACCACTCTCACTGCTGAGGATCAGGAGTGGGCCAGCCAGTACTTGGATAATGGCGGGAGGTTGTTCCTATCGAGTCAGGGCGTCATTGACGACCTGGAGATCGACCATCCCTTCATCCATGAGTATCTCCATGTGGCAAGCGTAAGGAAGAATGTCGGAGCCAAGCGCGTGTTTGGCATTCCCGGAGATCCAATGACTGATGGATGGGATATCGTGACTGAGCCTCTCTTTAGGGACAGGAGCGACTCCATTGTTACGGACGATGTCGCTGTTCCGATACTGATGAACGATTCGGGACGGGCTTGTGCCCTAAGATACGTTGGGGACAACGGCTCGAGGCTGATATTCTTCTCCTTCCCGTTTGAGTTCATCCCCGGTGGAGCAATCGAAAGTGGTCCGGCAGCCGGTTCCGAAGACAAGCCGGCAGTGAAAGTAATGGACGCCATTGCCAAGTTCCTGACAGAGCCCGGCGTCGCGCAGGTAAAGGTTTCGCCTTCCTCGCTCGAAGCTGCGGTGGCTCATGGCACTCAGAAGCAGGAGACGCTTACAATATCGAACGCGGGCAATTGCGACCTCTACTTCGATCTGTCTGTTGCCAAGCCTGTTCAGGCAGAGGAGATTGGCGGTCCTGATGAGTTTGGATACGTGTGGAAGGACAGCGACGCTCCTGACGGGCCTGCAGTCGAATGGGTCGACATAAGCGAAACAGGCACGCTCGCTGTATTCGGTGACGACTACTACAAGGAACTCGATCTCCCGTTTGAATTTGACTTCTACGGAGAGAAAAAGAGAAGCATCCTCATCAGCACAAACGGATATGTCACGTTTGGTCTGAGAGGCACGGCTTCCAGTCATACGCCTATACCGGACGCTACCGCTCCGAACGATCTGATCGCTCTGTTCTGGGCTGACGTGAACGCAAGGGACGGCGGGGTCTACTACTGGCATGATGTCGCCAATAGCCGTTTCATAGTCTCATATCAAGGCGTACAGAAGCAGAACGAGGAGTATGAGCCTGAAGGCTCGTTAGACTTCCAGGTGCATCTTTATAAGGATGGCCGGATCGTGCTCCAGTATGGCGAGCTTGATGGCGTCCTTGATGGATGTACTGTGGGCATTGAGAACTCAGCTGGAACTGTTGGTCTGCAGGTTGTACATAACGAACCTTACCTGCACAGCAATATGGCAATTGAGTTCTCGCGTTGGAATGACGGCATGAGCTTCGAACCCGCTCGTGGCCTGGTCAAACCTGGCGGCAACGTAGACGTGGCCGTCAAGCTTGATGCGCGAGCTCTGCCAAGGGGGTTGCACAAGCGGGATATTGTGGTTGCTACCAATGATATAGATACCCCATCATTGACAGTGCCGGTCGCCATAGAGGTAACGCCCAATGCGGTTCCTGTCATAGTCGCTGATGCGAGTCCGGCGAAGGGCGAAGCTCCGCTTGCAGTCACATTCACGGCTGAAGCCTACGATCCGGATGCAAGTGGCGAAGTGATTGACATGTGGTGGGATTTCGGCGACGGATCCGAGCCTGAGCATGTGGCCAACACGAGCCATGTATATGCTGAGGAAGGACGCTACAGAGCATCGTTCCATGCTGTGGATGATGCGGGGGCAGAGGCCTCTGTTTCACTGTGGATCGATGTAACCAAGGCGCCGCACGCTGTAATAGACGTAGACTCGGTGGATGTTGCAGTGTTGCCTGATTCCCAGGGTGTTGCCTATGTGAAGATCCTAAACACCGGGGATGCGCCACTGAGATATCGCGTAACTGGGCTTGAGGAGCCCGGAGATGTTCAGATAACGAAGACTGCCGGAACAGATGAGCTTGATCCGACTTCACCTTACCCGATCTCAACGTTCGAGGTGGAAGGCGATTCAGTGCGCACTCTGAAGCCGGAAGCAGTTCTGAAATCATGGGAAATCCCCGCAGCCAGTGAAGGCGGACCGGGATGGCCATGGGGATGCGGCTTTGATGGAGAGCACGTCTGGGTGTCAGACGTGAAAAAGGCGAACTTCAAATACACCACTGACGGCGAATTCACCGGAGACAGGTTCGACACCACCGAATGGACAAGAGGGTGGGGAGGCGACTTCGCCTGGGACGGAAACCTCATGTGGCAAGTGAGCGTCGGTGGCGACAACTACATCGGGGGACTCGATCCTGAGACAGGTGAATGCCTCGACATCATCACAGACCCAGATGGAATGTGGGACGCCTATGCCCAGAGAGGGTTGACCTACGATCCTGTCGAGGATGTATTCTACATCGGCGGCTGGGTCGACTACACGATCTACAAGATAGCAGGGAAGTCCTGGCCTGAGCCTGGCAAGATCCTGCGAGTGTATGACGATGTCACGCTTGCGGTTGCCGGTATTGCCAGAGTGGGCTGGCACTTGGTGCTTACGCTCAATACCCACCCTGACCTCGTGGCTGTGATGGATAGCATCACTGGCGAGATCATCACATGGATGGAGTCTCCATCCGTCAGCTCGATCAGAGTCGGCGGTTGCGAGCAGGACGAAAACGGCAACGTATGGATGGTATACCAGGGTGAACAGGGCCGGCCGGGCATGGCATATCTACTCGACATGGGCCTTGCCTTGGATGATTCGCCGGAGTGGATGAGCATTCCGGAAGGCGAAGGTATCCTCCAGCCGGGCGAAGTTGCAGAGATCGCAGTTGAGTTCAACACATCGGCCACAATGAAGCCTGGAGAAGAGTATCCAGCTCAGATAGTGGTCACTACGAGCGACCCTGAGAATCAGATGGTAGTTCTGCCAGTGAGCATGAGGATAAATGCTGCGCCTGAGGCTGACTTCGGCGTCGTGCGCACTGGGGAGCTTGCTGTGAGGATGGCTGACGAGTCAACTGATTCCGATGGCACCATAGCTGCGTGGAGTTGGGCCTTCGGAGATGGCGCCACTTCCACTGAAAAGGATCCAGTTCATGAATACGCTGAACTCGCCGTATACGAAGTGACCCTGACTGTTACTGACAATGATGGTGCAACCGATACGATCACCAAGGTAGTCGACATAGATACGCTTCCGTCAGTAGCCGTGCTGGAGCCGTTTGGCGGCGAGGCATGGATGGGAAGCAATGAGATCAAGTGGACTGCGTCAGATACTGATACGCCTGCTGAAGACCTCATCATCAAGCTTGAGTTCTCATCAGACAGAGGCGAAACGTGGAAGCCCATCATGGACGGCGTTGAGAACAGCGGTTCATACATCTGGAATACTGCTGCCGTCGAGAAGGGCGATAGCTACGTAGTCCGGGTGACTGCAACAGATCCCGAGGGCGGCGTCGGCGAAGGCGAGAGCGGAGAGTTTACAATCATCGTCCTCTCCAGGGCGGTTGTGGCAGCTCCTAACCCGGCAAGCCAGAATGTCACCTTCTACTACGACATCGCAACAGATAGCAAGCTGCATGTGTATGACATAGCCGGCAGGCTTGTCTACACGGCTGATCTGGCGTCTGCAGCGAATGCACATGACTGGAATCTCGTTGCAACTGATGGTCGACCGATAGCCAACGGCCTTTATCTCTACGTCATCGTCACAGAAGGCGGAGAGGTCTCTGAGGTAGGAAGGCTTGTGGTTGCAAAGTAATATACAGATAGGCGCGGGGGCGGGCGGCATACGCCGATCCGGCCCCGCTAACCGAAGTTCTACCTAGATGTAGATCATAAGACGAGGCCACTGATGTGGACATGAAAGGACGGAGCAGATTATGAGACGGATCAGCAGGTCAGTGCGGAACGGCATGACAGTCGTCTTCCTGGCCGTGATTGCTCTTGTGGCCATTGCGGGACAGGCGTTTGCTGCAGAAGAAACAAACGATCCAGTCGGAACAGCTGCCATGCTCAACCTTGGCATGGGGGCGCGGGCAATCGGCATGGGCGGAGCCCATATTGCAGTAGCAGACGATGCAACGGCGATATACTATAACCCTGCGGGACTGGGCATCATCCGTGATCGCAGCGTGACTTCGCTATACGCCCGGTTGCATGGGGCCGCGAACTACTTGGCTCTTGGATACGGGCAGAAGAACGTGGGCGTGGGCCTCTTTGGCCTGGGCGCCTCAGGAATTGAAGAAACAGACGAATACGGCAATGCCATTGGAACCTTCGACATGAGGAATGCTGTCTTTGCGGCGGGTTATGGCCGTGAAGTACTTCCAGGCCTGAGCCTGGGAGGTGCGCTCAAGGTATACTCTGAGTCGGTGCCAGGCAATTCCGGCAAGGGTGTAACCGGGGACGTTGGCGTTCTCTACTCCATGAACGATGGCAAGCTACGCCTGGGCGCAGTAGGAAGGAACCTGGCGGGCAGCGTCAGGTACGACAGCGAGTCAAGTGACAAGTTCGAGAGATCCTTTGGAGTAGGCGCTGCGTACCTCCCAATGGATAATCTTCTCATAGCCGTTGATGCCGTATTCGAGGACGGATTTGCGGGCTGCGCGGGCGTTGAGTATCGACGGGGCAAGATCGCTCTTCGCGCAGGAGGGAACTACGGCGCCGGCGGGTCTTCGCTCACAGCCGGAGCTGGGTTTGCTGTTGAGAGCTTCACGATCGATTATGCTTACCAGTCTCATAGCGTTCTGCCTGATTCGCACAGGCTTTCGCTGGGAGTGCGATTCTAGCGATCTAGGCCCTGTTCACAAGGGACAAGACGGTTGAAATGAGGACCCCTCTCTATGTGAGAGGGGTCTCTTGTAACTTCTTGCGTGCAATGTATTTCATATTGCCATTTGCTCTATTGCCAGATAAACGGCGTGTTGGGGGCTCTGGGTTGAGGATGACGCAGACTCCGTGAGCCGTTGTTCTGCGTGTAGACCGGGCAATCTAAGTAAGTCTCGATAAGTCTCTTCGCAAGCCCCGAGTCTGCATTGACCACAATGCGGAACCTAGCTGCGCGATGTTGACTGGGCGCGCTGGTGCTCCTCACAAAGAATGGGCGTGTAAGATACGCAATCATGGATATACGGGAATACGAAAAGATCCGGGCAACCATTCGGCTGATGTGCGAGCTTGCAAGGGGGCAACACTCCGAGGAGGAAAGGGGCTGGCTGACTATTGATGAGGTGGAGGCCAATTTGGGGATTGCCGATAGATAGGGTACGCCTATCCGGTCAAGCGCAAGCTGACCTCCAGGAGACTATGGAGCATGTTGGCGATGAACTGGATAACCCCGCGGCAGCAAGGCGGCTTGTTATCCTCGGCCTGTAGTGTGGAGGGGGACTACCGTTACTTGGTCTGGAGGCAATTCTATGAAAAAGCGAAGCTGGAAACCCGACGAGATGGAAATGAGTATCAGCTTCAGAGCGACAAGAGCAGCGTATGTGTTTTCTGTTCTTGCCTCCCTTTTCTATTCGTGAAGGCTTTGGTTTTGCGACGGGCCCGCTTTGCCCTGGAGCAAGGTGTGCTGCAGATGCGGACTTCTTGGCGTGTCCGAAGACCCCTCTCGGCCATTCTGCGTGTTTTCAACGGAGTCTTCATCCAGCGAAGCCATCCCCTTTCCAGGGACAGACTGATGTGAAGTGAGATGGAAGGTTAATGGGGCTTGCGCCTAGAACTAGACGTCTGAAAGTGTCTGCTTTGGCGGGTAGCTAGGAGGAGAGCGTAATGGGCGGGAACGCTGTTGAAGAGGCGTTCAAGACTATGACGTATGGTGTGTACATAATAGGCACGGCGGCGCGAGACAAGATCAATGGGATGACGGCCGCGTGGGTTACACGTGTGTCGGTCGATCCCCCGCTGCTGGTTGTGGCGATTTCAAAAGGCCATTACACGTCAGATCTGATCAGAGCTTCAAAGGCCTTTTCAGTGAATCTGGTCACCACCGATCAGGCTGAGCTTGCCGCAAAGTGCGGATCTGTCTCTGGCCGGGTCTCCAACAAGCTAGCAGATGAAAGAATCGAGTATGGGGAGACGGGCGCGCCGATACTGACTGAGGCGGCGGCATGGCTCGACTGCGAGGCGGTTGATGAGTTCGAATGCGGCGACCACATTTGCTTCGTGGGCAGAGTAGTTGGTGCCGGGAAGAGATCAGAACAGGTCCTTATCTACAGGCAAGGGGGCATGCAGCCCGCGCCTGCAGAAGGGGAGTAGAACGCCTGATTCACCGAAAAGTAAGCCGGAAGCAGCAGCTTGTCGCTTCCGGCTTAGATCATGTCCTTGTCCAGCTAAGGTTCTATGTATTTGGCAGACCCTTGACGAATGTCCGCCTGTGTTGGTCGTAATGCCAGTGGCGTCTTCGAGCATCCTCGTCCGTTTCTGTGAAGACGAACACCAGCTGGCGCGTGTTGTCGCAGACCCTAGCTCCGAGCCTTGCTGATGCATCTTCTATTGCTCTGTTCATGTTGTCGATCAGATGCTGAGGTTCGTCCACTCTATCCACAAAACCGGCGGGGCGCAAGAGCACGTTGTAGGAGACGCCAGCGCTAAACGGATTTCTCGAGTCCATAAGCTTCATAAAATCATACACTATTGTCTCGTGAGCCCAGCCATACTCCATTGTAAGCTCGATTCCTATTTGAGGCCGCTCATAACCTCCTATGGCGAAGTCGAGGATCCCTGCCGCACCTTGATTCGCAGGCCAGTAAACTGGCGTTTCTTCGGCCGTGATCCGTCGCTCGTATCGGCCGTACTCGAGACGTGTCTGTTCCTCATAGGTAGGCCACTCAGGGTGCAGCTGCACCGGATGAGTGGCACCTGTCAGGTTGAGCAACCTGAAGTCCCAGTTGAGTATTGCGGAAAGATAGTGCTTGAGGTAGCCCTCATCTAACATGCGATACGGCCCAAGCGATGCAAAATCGATGGTTTCTGCTATTGCCTTGATGCTATTGACTACGTCAGACGCGGTTATCGTTGCCATTCATATCGCCCCCTGGCAGTAGTCTGGAACTCCTACTCACAGATGGGCGGCGGCGACTGTATACAAGACTAAACGCAACCGCCATAATCCTGCTTCGAGTTCTTATTGATTCTTCGCCATAGATTCTCAGATACCTTCGTATGCCCTAATTCAGTCGGATTCGTCCTCAAGCGTCCACTCTCCCTCCCGATAGCTGTACCACAGGGTCCTTCTCTGCGACTGCGCAGTCACCTCATCCTCATTCATGACTAAGGGGAAAGATCGGACGACCTTGTTGTTTTCCACCGAGTAGTCATCGTTCCCCCGGTAGCCGACCTTCTGCTCTTCTGTCAGGTCGGGAAATGGTTGCTCTCTCAGCTCGGGTTCGTTCCATTCATATACATGCAGAGCGCCGTACTTCTCGTCCCCCGGCGACACGCTCCATGCGAGCACTTCGAACTTGTCGTTGGAGTCGAGGTCTGTCACCCATGATGTATGGATCGGGTCCGTTTCAAAGGTCTTTGAGACGGTCTCGTCGCCCTTGCGCGCTACTGTTATTCTGCCTTCTCGAGGCCCGGTTTGATCTTTTGCTGTGGCGGTTGCGGATACAGTTATTGTGTAGGGGCCGAAAGTATGCTCTTTGGAGTAGCTTGCTTCAGGCTTCTTCCGAAACATGCCCATGTCTGGGCAACCTGCGGTGAGAAGACTCAATCCGATAGCTAGCAGGAGAAGCATCAAGCTTCGTTTTCTCATTTCGCGTCCTCCTATTCAATGAGTACACTTGCGATCACAGCTATTATTCCCATAAGTGGAATTTAGATAACTGTGGCAAAGAGAGTGCGAAAGGAGGAAGCCTTCCGGAGGACGTGAAGGCATGGCTCTGTGAGGGATGGATGCGTGATCCGGCATGCATATGGGCAGGGAAATGCCATCGCCACCCGGCGCGGAAGGGTGGCGATGTGGGGGCGGCGCTTCGCTCCTCTACTCTAGATCTTGCCTGTGGACAATTCCCGCTACCTTGCTGGCATCCAGGACGAACGCTATTCCTGTGCCCGGCTTTTCGAGCTGTCCGGCATCGATTATCGCTTTCATGACTGTGTCGGTCAGCTCACGCGGGATGAGAGTGAGAACCACCTCTTTTTCAGGCTCAATCAAGATTCCCAGGAAGGTCTTTTGCTCATGCACTCCAGTTCCTCGGCCGTAGAGAATGGTGCCTCCCTCTGCGCCGGCGCGCCGAGACGCCCCGACAACTTCGTCTGCCCAACCCTTATTGATAATCGTTACGATGAGGTCGTATCCTTCTGACACGAGCTTTTCCTCCTGTCTTCCTCAGTAGAATTTCGCTTGAAGATGAAGCTCATGCCTTCCACAGCGAGTGTAGAGGCGAGAGCGATCAAGCATACGAGACCGAAACCTGCATTCATGGTAGGCCCTCCGAGCTTTTCGGCGGCGATTCCCAGTCCGAGCGACATCAAAAAGGTGACTGTCAAAGGTCCTGTAGCCACGGCGCCGGAGTCAAAGGCGATAGCGGAGAAGGCTGGATCGACCCACCTGAGCAGAGTGAGTGCGACAATGTATCCAGGTATGATGATCCACGTCAGTGCAATGCCGCGGGCGATGAAGTAATAGCCCACCCCGACCAGGACTGCAACTCCACTGGCCATTGTTCGCAGCAAGAACGATTCGCGTATGGAGCCGGCCGAGGCTTTCTCTACTTCTCCGCTCAGTACCCTTGCTGATGGTTCTGCCAGCACCACGAGCATCCCCAGGACGAACCCAACGGGGAGTGCGTAGATAGGATTAGGCAGGGCTCCGATCTTAGCACCGAGCATTTTCCCTATGGGGACGAAGGCTATTTGAACTCCCTGCAAGAAGAGGGAAAGCCCGATGAATGTCGATATCATGCCTACGACAACTCGGCGTATGAATGTGCGCGGCAACTTCAAGAAGAAGGTTTGGAATATGAAGAATAGAGCCGCCAGGGGGATGAGGGTCCTGGCCACTTCGGCCATGACTGCAGGAAACCCCTGAAAGACGACTATTTCGCCCATCAGATGAACACCCCCCAGATCATGAGAACGAGGATAGGCCCTAAAGTAGCCAACCCGACCAGGCCGAATCCGTCACCCAGCGATTCCTTGCGCTGCAGGACTGATGCAGTGCCCAGCCCCAGGGATATGATGCATGGCACTGCCATGGGGCCAGTCGATACGCTGCCGGAATCAAAGAAGAACGGAACCAGTTCGGGTTTGGTGAAAAAGGACAAGATGATTGCGGCAGAATAAACGCCCAGAAGGATATATTTCATTGGAACGTCGAGAACGATCCGAAGTATTGCCACCGTCACGAGCAGCCCCATGCCGCCGGAGATCAACACAGCCAGCAGACTGGGGTTGATGCCCGCGTCAGGGAAGGATGCAACCTGTGATACCAGTACGTGCACTGAAGGGTCTGCGATAGTGACACTGAAGGTGAAGATGAAGGATGTGGCCACCAAAAGGGCCATGGAACCGTGTTTGGGGAGATAGGCTCCAATCATCTCGCCCATCGGCAATAGAGCGATGCGCGTGCCGCGCAGGAACAGAAACAGCCCTGCTGTAGTGAAAAGTGCGCCAACTAGGAGCTGTACAAGATTGGTCCATGAGAAACCCAGGAAGATAATGCTCAGCACGGCCACTGCAATCGTTAGGGGAGCCACGGCTGCAACAACTTCTGCTACGGCTTCTTGGAGCGGAGTAGACACTGGGCAGTCTCCTTTCCGATTACGTCAAATTCCAATGTGCATAATACTTCTTCATTATCTCACACAAAAGGGTATAGGGGAAATCCGGGCCGAGTTCCGAGTTCCCGAGTTCCCTGTCTGCTTAGGTCATCCGCGCTGGAGGGGCAACTTCCCCTCCAGCTACCACCTCAGTCGAAATCCGTGGGTGCCTGAGGGTCGGCATGAAGCTGAATCAGTCTGCGCATTTCTTCCGGAGTCACGCGCGGAACTGAAAGGTTTGGAATTCGGTCGAAATGGAAGAACTCTGCAGCATCAGTCTCAAAATTGGTGGGAGGATGATGCTTTCCGTCTTCAATGATTTCGCATTCGAAGAAGAGCTTATATATATGGAAAGGCGCCGGCGGGTGTTGGCGTTTGCCTCTGTCGCAGACGGCCAGGAGCCTGACTGCCCGCACTCTGTATCCAGATTCTTCGAAGACCTCGCGTTCCACGGCTTCGCTCGGCGACTCGCCGACTTCCGCCCATCCCCCTGGAAGAGTCCAGCATCCGTCTGCCTTTTCTTTTACCAGAAGGATCGAACCATCCGAGAACACAGCCCCTCGCACATCGATCTTGGGGGTGGCATATCCAGTCTCTGACGCATAGATATTGCGGACTATCTCAGGCGCAGTATGTGATTGATCGCTCATCATCTCCGTGGCGATTGATCTGACGAGTTCATATCTTTCGATATCATACGGGTCACAAGGATAGGACAGTCCGCTCTGGGCGATGGCTTGAAGCCTTCGACCCCATTCGAGCCATTTAGGGTTCATGGTTTGCTCCCTCCCTACTGTGCAAGTTCTCCGCCGTACTTCTGACTCCTGCCGGAGCATCGCCCGGGGTGCTTTCCGCTGCCGGAGGGGTTTGCTCTTCGATGCCGCGGAGAATCCGCTAGAGGGGAGGGAAGCTGGTCGCTGAAACGTTAAAGTAAATTTGCGACGCAAGGGAGGATATTCAGACCGCAACGGAGAATAGACTCCCTGTAAATCCTGTATACAATATAACTTTTACGATTAAGTAGCTACGGGGGTTCCAATGAGTAATCATAGCCTTAGTCGGTTAATATCACGCCGGTACAAGATGCTAGTCTTCGACTGGGACGGCACTGCGGTTGCTTCCCGCGCTGGCTCTGTAGACCATCTACTGTGGCGAGCAGAGGTATTGCTTGGCAGGGGCATGTGGCTTGCCGCCGTCACCGGAACGAATTTCGCCAATCTGGACAGGCAGTTCTTCTCTCTCCTTAATCCGAAAGTCAAAACGAATCTGATAGCCTGTGTAAACAGGGGGTCGGAGGTATACGGTTTTGATTTTAGAGGACGCCCCGTACGGCTCCGGGCTCGAGAGGCAACCCGTGCGGAGAATGAGATGATGGATGAGGCAGTTAGAATGGCGCAGCGCATACTGGCGGCGGAGCATGGGCTTGAAACACGAATCATCTCCAACCGGATGAACAGGCGCAAGCTCGACATCATGCCTGTCCCCGGGTGGGAGGACCCTTCAAAAGAGAGGATAGGCGAACTGCTTGATGACACCGAGAAGCGCCTGAAGGCTGTAGGACTTGAGGGGATTCGGTCAGTGATCGACCTGGTGGCCCGTTGCTCTGAAGAGGTTGGGCTTTACGGTAGGCTAACGAGTGATGTGAAACATGTTGAGCTTGG
>LSQX01074624.1_pt2 | contig 25300 bp, 23 predicted proteins | sample 654561 | NCBI WGS metagenome assembly LSQX01 (sample SAMN04489861, study PRJNA283612) | anaerobic digester metagenome | isolation source: 4 biogas reactors fed with cattle manure at either 37C or 55C with and... | place: Denmark: Kongens Lyngby | collected 2014 | reverse complement strand
CGATTTTCGGAAGTTTGATCCGGCTGCGCTCAAAATCCACGGCGTAGTGTTGTGGTCCCTGAAAGGACTGTACCGGGTTCTTCTTCGATTTGAATCGTGGAAATCCTTTCTTCTCGCGGAAGAACCGGGTGAATGCATTGTCGAGATTCTTGTTTGCATTCTGAAGCGACTGTGAGTTGACTTCCTTAAGCCACGGATATTCTTCCTTTAGGGCGGGAAGTTGTTTATTCAAGTCATAGCAAGAAAGTTTGCGCCCTTCTTGCTCGTAAGCCCGGATCTTCTGCTCCAGAGAATGGTTATACACAAACCGACAGGCATGGATGTGTTGCATGAGAAGCGTAACCTGCTCTCTCGATGGATACATCCGATACTTGTAGGCTTGAAGCATACAAAGATTATTTGTTCTTACAACAAGATATAATTTTAGGCAAGCGTGTGACGAAGGGCGGCTCTGCTTTCATCCCCACCCTGAAGGGTGGGGTCTTCCCGCTCCGCCCCCTTCACCCCCGCAAGATAAAAGATCGCATAGAACTCCTTTGCCTTCCCCCTGAACCACTCTTCGGAAAAGAGATCCGGGTAAAAGAGATGTGCAGTCCACGGGATGCCAACGATCCGGTTGACGCCCAGAGGACGGTCGAACCGGTTGTATGGCTTGCTTGGTGTCAGGTAGACCCTGCGGTTCTGCACGGCCGGGACCAGCTGCCATACCGTATCGTTATAGACCTGGGCGGCGAATTCCTTGCTTGGTGTGATGATCAGGTCTGGCTTCCACACCAGCACCGACTTCCGGGTCACCGCAGATGACTGAGAAACATCGGAACCGGACTTCCCGCAACATTCATCCCCTCACAGACATCGAACTACTGCAAATGGGGCAACCCGATGAGATCGGTCGAGAGGCCGCTCGTTCCCTCGGCATACTATACGTGGACTCGTCGTTCTTCGGGAATTCCGGAGACCTTAGCCTGCACCTCGTCAACAAGCACGGACCGGAAAGACCCCGCCGCATGCACGCTGCTGCCGGGAAAACGATTGCCATATGTAAGGAATGGGTATCAGTCGGTCATCTGTGGGATCCGTACAAGCGGAATAACCTATGGCAGGTCGCCTGCAGTTCGGATACTGGCCCGTATCCCATACACAGACTCGAGATTTTCATTCGCTGGACGACATCCAGTTTCCCGGCAACAACAATCCGGCGACAAAGAAATTACGGAAAAAATTCCCGATCCCTTTGGCCCAGAGAGCCGTCCCTGCCGGAAAACAGCAGCCCACTCATACTGGCGCGTCACCTTGACAGAGGATATTTCAATCACGAGGATTGCAATACAGTAAAATGAACATCCCGATGAGGTAAAAACTCTTCTGCCGGGAGGGAACACCCCCTCTGTCCCCCCCGAGGCGTAATACCGGACAAAGACCGTGTTTTACGATTCTGCATCTCGTGTGCACCAAATCTTCGTTACGTTGTGTAAGTGTGCTCCGATCCACCTGGTTCTTCAAGCGCTAGGCACTATTGGGATGTACTCGGTGAGTGACATTTTGATACATCGTAATCAGATGGACAAACATTCATGAAACATATAACGTTTACACGAGCCTTTTGTCGCCATTTTTGGCGATATTTGTCAATCCTTCTGCTTTGATGCGGCAGATGACACGTTAAAACCCGGGAATACCAGCCGAATGTAAAAACGGTATCGGTGAATCAGGGACCCTACAAACCAACAATAGGTAAGACTCAGGCCGCGACGTTATCCCGATTTCCTGATTAACATCCAGAACCCGGAATCATCGCTGATGATCCGGTAGTCCCCGATCCCGGCGGATTCAATCGAATCTTTGATCTCCCCGGGCCGGAACTTCCGGAACCGTGGCCGGGACGGGTTATCCGGGTCATCCACGATCCCGCGCTTCTTCCGGCCGGCAAGGACTCTCTCCCTGGCTTCCGGACTGCCGTATCCCCCGCCGATATATGCCATGCCGCCGGGTTTCAGGACCCGGTAGATCTCCCGGAACGCCGCCGGGAGATCCTCCCAGAAATGATACGAACCCCTGCTCACCACGAGGTCGAAGGTTTCCCGGTCCGCCGGGATCGCATGGACGTCGCCGAGCATGGGGATAACCCTGCCCTCGAGCCCACGGTCATGGATATTCCGGGCGGCGAGCGACTGCATCTTGGGTGAACTGTCGAGTGCAGTGACCCGGAGATCCGATTGGAGGGCAAGGGCGATCGCGAGCGGGGCCGGTCCGGATCCAACGTCAAGGCAGGTGCCGCGTGAAATCCCGGTTCGTTCCAGAACCTGCCGGGCGATGACCGGGTAGATTAAGGCGAACGTCGTTTTGGTGAACTCGTCGTACTGCCGGGCATCCCCGGCGGTCTTCCAGAAGGGATCGGGCGCCTCGTTCATTTTGCAACAACGATAAGGGATTGAATGGTGTTAAACCTCATTCTTCTCTCGTTCTTCGCAGTACATTAACTCAAAAGATAGTGGTTTACCAGGAAAGGAAAAACCATTCCTGGAATTGAGGATGATTTCTTCTCTATGGATCAATCATCACCTTGCTCTTTGAGATAAGTTTTCCGTCTGTAGTACTCACTTTGAGAATCAGGGACTTGCCGACAGGATCAAGATCTACTATGTTTTTCTTGATAACATCCGTGTAGTACATCGTTTCTCCAGGGCGGAATACCGGTACCTCGACGGAGCCTGTTGTTGCATCGAGCCAGCATTCTCCATCAGAGTTGCTGATACACGACTTATTTGCAATTATTAATCCCGCACCCGTCCCCATTTGGGTGAAAAGGCTCATATACCCCCCGAAGTCCTCGTCGTTCTGCTGGATCGTTATAATGATTTTTTGTGTTGACAGTTGATCCCCTCCAGCATGATGAAGCTGGAGAATATCCGAAGACAGGCTGTATGTTCCCTGAATGACTGCCTGGGGGGCGTTGGTCTCTGTGTCTGTCATGCCCCCCGCGAACGCGCTGACGACCGCCGCGATGATGATGGTCACGACCAACATCAGCATGACGCCGATCACCGGAGAAACTGCCGATTCGTTCGTGCATTCCATGGATTAGCCCTCCACAGAGATATCTTTCTGCCATATGACCTTTCCGCTCGGAGTGTGGATAACTTTCATGGTCACCACATCTCCGGCCCTGAGATAGTTCCAGTTGTTCCCAAGGATGGCCTGCATCTGGTCGATGCTTTTGGGATATGGCTCAAAAGTTGCCCCGTTGGGGTCCGTCCCGTATGAATACCAGTATCTGCCGCCACCGGTACTACCCTGCGAGGTATCAGCAGCCATGCCGTAACCAACGGTGAATCCACCACCTCCCGTTGCCTGCCCGCCCAATCTTCCACCGAACGGCCGGGCAAACATGATAGTGCCGGACTGAAGATTATAATTACCAAACCATGAGTAGTTCGTTAACTTCCCCTGTTCGAGGTCTGCCATGGTAGCCTTGGGACCGCCTTCTCCCTTTTTATAATTGGGTGCGTTTGGACCTCTCTCAAATGGCCAGAAATTTGAGGACTCGCTACCATTCAGCCCCACTCCCGGGCCGTACCCCTGTGGGCAGACGCATCTCCAGTTATCCTTCGATGACCAACCATTGACCTTGTAGAATACATGGAAATTCAATTCACCGGGAACCATCGTCGCACCTCCGTTAATCGTGGTCCCGTTGATGAGCTTCTTGGACCAAGATGTCATGATCTTTAGATCCTGCGTATCAATGGGTTTATCCACACCCGTTACCTCTGCCTTGAAGTAACTCGACTGCCAGTACCCGGAATTCACGATCTTTGCATCCATTGTGAGTTTCGGTGCTTTCTGATCGTCGTTCCCGATCAGGTCCCCCGCGAATATGCTGACGACTGCCGCGATGATGATGGTGACAACAAGCATCAGCATGACGCCGATGACAGGTGATACCGCATCACCCCTATTCTTTATATCTGTTCTGCGCTTCATACCTTCACGCTTCCGTATCCCCGGGGAAATAGCCCGGAAAGCTATGCCCAGATATGGGCATACGTAGTATATAAGTTAATTGAATTATGTTTATAACTAAAATAAGTTAATAATGAGATGTTTACTATAAATACAGGCAGAATGCCCGCAGCGGAGTTACAGGACGAATACCACCTGCAAAAGGTATGTGGAACACCTGCTGGAACAGAGACCAGCACCAGGCGCGCCCAGGAGCAGGAACGGCATTCTCTCGCGTGTCTGCGACCGGAAAAATCCCTGCACAAAATCACATGATGCCCGTGAGGCCATGAGTATAGGCAGGTCAGACCAATCTTTGCTTAGGTCCTGGAACCTGTCAACAAGCATAACAATGAAAATAGGGCTGTATCATTGTCCTTGTGGGGGATGAAAGACCAGGCTTTTTCTGGGACCCCGATCCCGTGTTACAAATATGACCCGTCTCTCACCGGAGGCATACGTGCGTCCTCGAACGTGGATAGGAAAGTGCCTCTGAGGTCAGCAATTCCTCTCCTCTGGAGATCGAATGACAAAGGCGTCTGTGCACCGATGTGGGCAGACAGAAATGCGAAGAGTTACATTTGTTGGAATTAGTAATAAAAAGAGGTGCGGAGAGCCGGTTTCAAGATTAACCTGACGGCGATGTTTCACAATCAAACCGGCTCATTTCCGCCCGGGTTCAGGGATTCAGGATCTCCCGTATCTGGTCGTCAGAGAGCGAGATGTGGAGGAAGAGCTCGTGATACTCCTTGACAAGCCCCTCGAGATCCATATCGCTGAAGAGGTCCGGGTAGAGGACTTTCGCGGTCCAGGGTATCCCGATGATCCGGTTGATCCCCGGCGGGCGGTCGAACCAGCAGAACGCCGTTCGCGGGATGAGGTAGACCCGGTCCGTCTTCACAGCGGTGATCTCCTGCCAGAGTGGATCGCTTCGGATCGTGGCATAAAACTCCGGATCGAGGACCAGAATAACCTCCGGGTCCCAGAGGATGATCTGCTCCATCAAGACCTCCGTCATCCCCGACCCCGAGTTGAGCGCGCAGTCTGCAACGTTTCTCCCGCCGCAGAGCTCGATGAGTTCAGAGTGCACCGAGCCCGTGGGATCGGTCATGAGCCCTTGCGGCCCCTCGGCATAGTAGACCCGAACCCGTTCGTCGTCCGGGATCGAGGCCGCCCGCTCACTCACCGTGGCGAGTAGGCCCTCGTAGAACGCGATCATTGCTTCGGCCTGCTCCTCCTCACCGAGAAGGTCGCCCGTAAACCTGATGGGCTCGGAGTAGCCAGTGGAGTTCCTGGTATCCTTGACAGCGACGACCGGGATGGAACCCAGTTTCTTCTGCTGCTCAGCGATGGAAGCAAGCGTCGCCTCATCGTCGGTGGTGCAACTCACGACGACGATGTCGGGGTGCATCGATATGATAAGCTCGTAGTTGGTTACAACGACAGACCCGCCACCACCGATGGACTCAACGCTCGACGCGTATTTCTCGGGAATATATTCGTTCTTAATGGGCGCAGAGTTCCAGGCCGCAAGCCGGTCGGGCGCGACCATGTAGACGAATGTAGACGGTGGCGGCGACGTACAGATGACGCGCTTGATCTCAGACGGGACGACAACCGTCCGGCCCGCCATATCGGTGATTGTCCGGTTTTCGGCCGGGGGGGGCATTTCCTGGGTGGTTATGCAGGCGGCTGAGGCACAGAGGAGAACTAAACAGGAGCCAAGCATGATAAGCAGGATATGACAACGTTTTGTGATAACTACCACGTCCTTTTTGGGAATTCTCCAGCACGCTCCGGAAAGAGAGCTACCAGAGATCTGGAAATATGTTTGATGAATAGACACATTAAATAAGATCATTTGATTTTTTAGAGATGTTAACAAAAAATCTTGAAACTCACACCCAGACCTAGACCAGTGATCACTACGCCTTTCATGTCTGTCTGAGGTGGCTAAACTCGCAGTTTTCCTCAGGCGAGGGCGAAGCAAATGACGAGGGTGGCGAGCCTCCACCACGACATCACTTCATATCGAGCGCCTTCATAGCTGCCCAACCGATAAAGTCCAGCGGGATTATCTAGTCCTCCTTGCCATAATGGTGGATTGCCTGGCACTCCGTCTCTTCCCTCTCCCCGCGGGTGATGCAGGAACTACGGGATGTGACGATCACCTCAACCCCGCATCTGGAAGTACCTCTATCGAGACCCCGTTGAAACAGCCCTACGGGACGGTTGCGTGCGACCGCTTCCATAACCCCGGAGAGAAAATAACAACGCTATCCGTTAGTTAGGTGAAAAACTAACGCTCTTACAATAAGGTATCGGAAGAGCAGTTCTTCGATGGAAAGGTAGGTAATAACAGCGAGCTGGATTCCCGGGGGCTCTCGCACCTCAGTACCACACAGCACAAGAGAGGCTTAAAACTCCCGGGTTCGGAGTGAGTCCAGGTGTTTCCCCCTCTGCTATAGTCGCCACTATCGGGCATCCGGGATCAGGGAGCAATCACCTGATCCCATAGTGTCTTAGCGATCTGGTTACGACGATCCAGCTCCGGCCAGAGACAGAGGCCCACCCGAATGGCGTGGGGGTGCACCCCATAGGCGTTAACTTACCCGATGGGTGTAATGCATTCTCGGTGATACCGGCAAGTACCAGGCAATCGGCGAGTTCTCATCTATGCCCTAAGGCTGTCCTTTTCCCATGAGATTTCCATGAATCACTATCGTTTTCAGAGGAGGAGGACTATTGCCGCACACCACTGGAATCGTATGGCTAATATTCCATCATATCAGCCACATTTCACCGAATAGGGCATTATCCTCTCGGATCCTTGTAGCTAAAGTTAGCGCATATGGGGGTGCACCCACAGGAGATCTACGACGACTGCAACCTCTCTTGGTGCTACAGGGAGTATTCCCCAACACCGCTCGGGCACAATGGGCCTGACAGGTGCGGCAGATCAGAGATCCTGTTCTCAGGAAAAAATATCATAAACCTTAACTCCCGTGGATATTGGGCGCATGAGGCTAGAGGCACATATTCGCACGGTAGTGGCTCCTTTCATTACTACTCGGCCTGTTTCTTTTCTTATGTCCTGCTTGATGAGGCATAATGTGCCGATATAATTTTAGGTGCTGTAACACATTCAGCCATTCAATTCTAATTGGATTACAAAGGCATTTCCAAAAAATAGATTTACCACGGGATTGGTGTAATAATGCACCTAAATTTTTTGGGAGGGTAGAAATGTACTAATTCACCTCATTTTGATGGTTTTTGTGTGCGAGGCGGATCATCACACGTTGCCACGAAGGAGGTAGCAACAACAGAGACTTCGCGGCAACGCGAGAGGCAACCGGGGGTGGGGGTGCGGAGATGGTGTTCCAGTCGCGCGCGAAAGTTCGCGGAGGTGTGAAATACTGGATGCAATGGTCTGATAGGCATTATGGTTGACAGGCATATTACGGCTCAATCTCTGTTAAAAATATGAGGGTACTGCCATCACGGTTTTATGGTAATCCGACTCTTTGAGATAGTAGCACCAGTTTTTTCATCCACCGTTAGCAGGTAGAAGTACTTACCGATGTTTTTGTCATTGGTAAACTGGTACGCTTTGAAGTAATCCCTTTTCCCTGGATCTTTCGAATTATCCCATTTTGTTGCAGAATTCCCATTCACCTTGTTGGTATCCTTACCATTCGTATCGCAGTCTGCGGCACTAATGTAAAGAGATTCGCCTACCGCAAGAGCAGTCTTGTTGTACCAACCACCCTTACTCACGATGGATGGGGCCTCCTCATCTGGAGTTTCCTTCAGGAATGATTTGTTAATGGGCCAGCGGAAGTTATCGGCATCTGCACCGAAGAGATCTGATGGGACGGTATAAAACGTCACGGCCTGGAGTGCAATCGGTTCTCCACCGAGATGGGTAATTATCATCCCGCCATCGATGCTGAACTCGCCGCCGATGGCCGCATTCGGGGGTGCATCAGATGTTCCCCCAAGTCCCCCCGCAAAGGCACTTACGATTGCTGCGATGATGATCGTGACGACGAGCATCAGCATCACGCCAATGACCGGGGATACTGCAGTATCAGAGAATGTATCAGTTCTCATTTAGCTCACCACCACATGCTTATCATAAATTATTGCACCGGTAGGGATGTAAACCAGCTTCACACGTACCTGGTCTCCGGAACGTAAATGCTCCCAATTCTCTCCAAGAACTGCCTGCATACCATCGACCTTTGACTCCTTGACATACTTCCAGCCCGTGTACTCATATGGTGTCGCAACCCCATAACCTGAAGTATCGGATTGATATCCAAATCCTCCGGACTGTCCTGCGGGGTACGCCTTCATGATGGTGCCGCCAGTAATGGCATAACGACCAAACTGTTGTGTGACCGCATTCGGCTTTCCAGCGTTGGGTTCAAGAATGCCCATCCCATATCCCCATGGGGCGGTTCCATTTCCGTCTGCGTAGTATGTGTTGTTACCAAATCCTCCTCCCACCCAGCCAAATACGTTGGATTCATTACCCGCATTAACGACGGTGGCTCCACCGGAGATTGGATCGCCAGCATTTCTTTTTTCCACCGTACCTCCAGGAGTAGTGTAGTCCGTCTGAGTTTTCGAGATAGTTGACCAGCTCGTAATCAACTTTAGTTTGGAAGTATCAATTGGTTCACTCGCGGAGAGAACATCAGCTTTAAAGTAGCTGTTAGCCCAGCCACCGCCGTTTTTAATTGTGACATCCATTGAGACCGAGGGGCTTGGCTCCTGGTCGCGTGCCAGTCCACCAGCAAAGGCACTGACAACAGCCGCAATAATGATCGTCACCACAAGCATCAGCATAACGCCGACGACGGGTGATACCGCATCATCTCTATTCTTTATATCTGTTCTTCGCTTCATACCTTCACGCTTCCGTGTCTCCTGAGGGAAGAAGAGTTCAGGAGATTGATTTCTAAGTACGTTTACGACATATATAAGTTAATCTAAATGTATTTACACTGAATAGAAGTTAACTGTCGATTATTTACTGCAGAAACAGGCAGAATCTCCACGGCTTCCGTCAGCAAGACAAGCATCATCCACCAAACAGAGTAGTCGGTGAGAAGCAACCGGCCAGAACCAGACCCCCTGCAGCACAAAAGACCGCCTGGGACCAGGAATTTCGCCCCTCCCGCTCCCTGCAATCACCCCCTGATATCAATCCGGCTTGCCAGAACCAGTCAGGCGCGCACAAACCCTGCCTTCAGAAGCCCCCGCGGATGCAGCCGGGGGCGCAGCCGGGGGCGGGGGTCGAGAGGGTCTCGACCACCCTTCACCACCCGGGGAGGGGAAGAGGGGCCAATCACTCCTGTATCCAGATAATCAGCGCTCTTGCTTCTCCCACCAGATATGCGCCGACCGCGAACGCCCCGGAATAACATATCCCGACCCATCCGGAACCGCCCGCTCACGGAGGAACGCATCGACGATCTCCCGCTGCCAGTCCTCCGCGACAGAGAGACGATCGTAGTAATCCCGCCTCAGTTCTTCAAACCCGGCATAGCGGTGGTTCCTCTCCTTCGTCTCGACCTGCATGTTTGCATAAATTCCGAGCTGGCAGAGGGCGTTCCATAGCACATCGGCACCTGCTTCGCCGCAGTAGGGCTCCCCGTGCAGTTCCAGCCAGAGCTCGGCATGCCCTCCCGAATCAGACGGCGCGGGAAGGAACCAGTAGAGGTGCACCGCGTGCCTCGCCGCAGCATCCATCTTCAGGAGACTGCACTTGATATCACCCATAACAAGAGACCGTGAGGCGACAACAACATCATGTACCCCCGCCTCCTCCAGGCTGAGATCCTCCCAGCGACTGCAAATTGCACGGATCGGGGGGGCGTTCACCAACCGGCGGTAGTTTCCCATCGCCTCGACCATGAGAACCGACGACTCCACGACCGTAACCTGGCAACCCGCAAGAGCAAGAGGAACCGCAAGGGTCCCGGGGCCGGCCCCGATATCAAGAACCGATGAACCCGGCGGGATCTGCATCCCGGCGATCTGGCCCTCGATACGAGACCGATCCCCGAAGACAAGATTCCGGAGAAATCGGTCAACAAAATCCTGGTTTGACCAGATCGTCCCGCAGCCCTCGCCCATCCTCTCTTTCTGAGCAAGAGAGCGGGCATGCTGTTCGTCCCAGAGACTGATATAGTCTATCGCGGCACCAGGGTTATTATAACACATACGACCTCACAAACCGTAATCAGGTTCCCGGAACTCCTTCTCCCACCAGATATGTGCCGTCTTTGAAGATCCGGGGATGCAGAACCCGGTCTCCGTCTGTACAATCCTCTCATGCACAAACGAGGCAACGATCTCGCACTGCCGATTATCACGGACATACAGACGCCGGCAGTAGTCGGCAACAGCCTCCTCCTCGGCCGGGTAACGCTGTCCTTTCTTCACATGCTCGACCATAATATTCGGATAAATCCCGAGTTGACAGAGAACGTTCCAGAGAAGATCTGCTGTCGGCTCGAAGACAAACTCACTCCCGTGAACCTCTGGCCAGAGGATGACGTTTGCCCGGGTCCATGCCGGTGGCGTCAGGAACCAGAAGAGATGGACCGATCGCTTCGCCGCTGCATCCATCTTCAGGAGGGAAGGACCGATGGCATCAAGCCCCAGGGAGAATGAAGCGACGACAACATCATGCCGCCCCACCTCCCCGGGGTCCGCATCCTCCCACCGGGTAGGAATTACCCGGATCTCCGGAGCCCCAGAGATCTCCCGGTAGTCCTGCATCGCAGCCCGCATCCCGGCAGACGGCTCCACGACCGTAACCTGGTAACCCGCGAGAGCGAGGGGGACCGCCAGAGACCCGGGGCCAGCCCCGATATCAAGAACCGACGAACCCGGCGGGATCTGCATCGCCGCAATCTGTTTTTCGATGCGCGGCCGATCGCTGGTCATCAACCGGTCCATAAACCGGCGGACGTTCTCGGGGTCCTCCCAGAAACTCCTGCCATCGTTTTGGACCACTTTCTGGCGGTTCGCCCTCCCGTGCTGCTCGTTCCAGAGAGAGACGTAATCAATCGCCATCGCCAACCATCATCCCTCACCGATGACGCCTCACACCAGCAACAACCGCTGCCGCGGCAAGACCCGCAAGAACCCCAGCGATCGGGGCCGGGGACTCTGCCGGCGTGGGCGCCGACGTGGGTGCCGTGCCAGGTTTTGCATACACCATCAGATCATCCAGTTCAGCATCAGTCAGGTCGTACCTGAAGAACAACGAGTAAAACTCCTTGACGCGGTCATCGATGGAGTAGTCAAAGACATCCGGATACAGCAAGTTGCCAAGCCAGATCATCGAGAGCAACCGCTGGACCGACGGCGGACCGCCCATCCAGCTGTAGGGGCCGTAAGGTGCCTCGTAGACATTGCCCTCCTTGACCGCAGAGAGTGACTGCCATATCGGCCTTGTCATGATCTCGTCATAGTAGGCATGCCCCTCGGTGTACCCCACGATGATGTAGTCAGGGTCCATCTGGAGGATATCCTCCATCGTGTACTCGTCACCCGCCCCGCTGCCTGACGTCGCAGGTTTCGCGAGGTTTTCTGCGAGATAATCTATGACCTCGGCATGGTATGACCCCTTCCCCACCATATACACGGAGTTGCCGTCGACTGAGGTCACGTAGATCAGGGACTTTTTATTCTCGCCGACTTTGTCCATGCCCGAATCAAACTCGGCAAGAAGCGCTGAGGTGTAGTCAGAGAGTTCCTGACCGCGTTCTGGACAGGAGAGAAGTTCACCGAGTTTCACATAGGACCCGGGAATGTCTTCGAGCCTGTTCTGGGTGATAAACGCAAATGGAATACCGGTCTTTGCCTGGATATCATCAAGATCAGCCTTCATGTTCTGTTTTGCCTCACCGACATCCAGAACCACATCGATGTCGAGGTGCTTGTCCAGTTCCATGATGGCCTCCGGGTTCATGGTCGAGGCTTTAGAACCATAGAACTGCCCGGTGACCGGGAGCGTCAGAAGCCGGGGATCGATGTATTTTGCCTGGGCATCGGTGAACTCACTGGAGACGCTCACGAAGAGATCCTGATCAAGCGAGTAGAGCACGATCTGCGCCAGAGGTCCTGATGGCGAGACCGCATCGATCGTAACCGGCAGGGTGATCTCCCTGCCGATATCATCAACAAAAGTTCGATTCTCCTCAACGACAGCGCCGCCGCAGAACGCAACGGTGGTGACGGAGAGGAGCGCAAGAACCATGAGGATTTTTACACCTATCTCCATACATACACCTCCCGAGAACGGGAGTTCGCAAGTATATACTCTGGGTGCGCCGGCATAAAATACAACACCTTATAATCGCGAAGAAGTAAATAAAATAACGTTGCCAGGACCCTTACCCATGCTTCCCGACACCGCCGTTGATCGGAACGCAGAGTTTGTGGCGGCGTGAGCCATACCGGTAATCCTCAACATTTACATCCACGCCATAGACCTCCTTGATCAGCTCTGCATCCAGGACATCATCAGGCGCTCCGTCGGCGATCACCTTTCCGCCATAGATCATCAGCGTTCGGTTTGCGTACAGAAACGCATGATCCGGGTTGTGGGTCGAGAGGATAATGATGTAGCCCTCCCTGGCAAGATCCGATATCCGGCACATCACCCGGAACTGGTTGCCGTAGTCCAGGTTTGCCGTCGGCTCGTCCATGATCAGAATCTTTGCCTTCTGCACAAGCGCCCGGGCAATCAGGGCGAGCTGCCGTTCGCCGCCGCTGATCTCGCCGTATCCCGCATTCCGGAGATGGGCGATACCAAGACTTTCCATCGCCGCGTATGCCTCATCGATGTGGTCCTGGTTTGGCGCCGCAAGCAGATTTAGTTGATTGGTCAGCCCCATCAGGACCACATCCAGCACGGTATAATTGAAGACTGGATACGTGGACTGGGGAATATAGGCGATATGCTTTGCGATCTCCCGATGATCAAGAGTTTTGATCTCCTGCCCGTTCAGCTGAATGCTGCCCTCGTAGTCTCGCAAAAAACCGAGGATACACCGGAACATCGTGCTTTTCCCGACACCGTTCGGTCCGAGCACGGCGAGAAGGTCGCCTTTCCTCACCGAGAACGAGATATCATCCAGTACCAGACGGCCATGTTTACTGTAAGCAAATGAGAGATGGGAAACTTCCAGACTCATGATTCTCTTCCTCGTACGATCAGCAGATAGGCAAAGATCGGCGCTCCGACAAACGCGGTGAGAATACCGAGCGGCACCTCGGTGGTTGCAATCGTCCGGGCGAAGTCATCCACCAGCAGGAGAAACCCGCCGCCCATGATCACCGCCGCAGGGATGATCCTCCGGTAGTCGTAGCCGAAGACCATCCGGCAGAAGTGCGGGATGACAAGCCCGACCCAGCCGATGATGCCAGAGATAGAGACCGAGACCGCCGTGATGAACGTCGCACAGACGATCACGACCAGCCTGAGCAGGTTGGTGTTGATCCCCATGCTCTTTGCTTCGTCCTCACCGAGGGTGAGGACGTTCATTCTCCAGCGGAGCAGGTAGAGGGGGATGATGCCGATGATGATCACCACGCCTGCAAAGCAGACATCCTCCATGGTCGCGCCGGCGAGGCTGCCCATCAGCCAGTAGGTGATGGCCGGCAGCTGGTCGTTGGTATCGGCGACGAGTTTGATGTAGGAGATGGATGCAGAGAAGAGACTGCCAACGAGGATCCCGGCAAGAACCATGCTGAGGATGGCATTTCCCCTCACCAGGCGGCTGATCGCATACGCAGTGCCGACCGCAACAAGACCGCCGATGAAGGCAAAGAGCGTGATCGCCCCGGTCCCGAGGTAAAAATAGATGGCAAGGGCCGCACCAAGACCGGCACCGGCTGACGCTCCGAGAATATCGGGAGAGACCAGAGGATTCTGGAACATCCCCTGGTATGCGGCACCAGCCGTCGAGAGGGCGGCTCCGACAAGAAATGCCGCGAGAATCCTCGGCAGACGGATGTTGAAGACAACACTGTACATCGCATCGTCCCAGAACTCGGGCACGGAAAAGACCGGCGAGAGGAGGAGCAGAACAACGTCACGGATACTCATCGAGAACCGGCCGACGACAAACGAGGCGATGACACAGAAAGCAACGGCAAGTATCAGAAGAAGAAACCTGAACCGGTAGTTGGGCAGTTCCCGGTCTGACACAGAAGGGATTATCGCTGCATCAGTACCGGCTCCTGAAACTACGCCATCTGCTAGCTGTTCCCGATCTGACGCGGAAGGGGTTGTTACTGCATCAGCCATGTAGGTATACTGATCTTCGCCTCATGGTTAATTAACATTCTTGAAAATTAGTATTTGTTAATTATATGATATTGACAGATTTCACCGGTATCAGGTAAGGGCCCGTGTGAAAATAATGTGGACCTATTTAGGGGGCTCTCTGAGCAAAACCTCCCCCGATGAGATGGGGCAGCCGGCATTGCGGTCGATGAAGCGGTAGGTCAGGTGTTCACCGCACTTGATCTCCCCGCGCTTCTCGGGGAGGATGACTTTGGCATCCTTCTGAACATACGTACCAATAGAGACCTTAAACCGGTCACCGAGCAGAACCATCTGGTTTTGCGGGTCAAAGGTCTCGATATACCGCTGTTCCCCCTCATTCCTGAGCAACATACGCACGGTGAGATCTTCACGCGAGCCGATGCTCACTTCCACCTGGTCGACGTTGAACGGATCCCCGGACAGGTGGTCGAAGACGACTAAATACGTATTTGTAGTCTTGTTCAGTTCCGGCTGCCCGGTGGCGACCAGGTCAGCCCTGATCGGCTGCGTGGTATCACTCGCCGAACCGGTGGCGTAGACCGCCACAAGCGCCACGATTATCAGCGTGACCGAGATCATCAGCATGACGCCAATCACCTCAGACACAGCGTTATCATTCTTTATATTATCTCTCATAATTCACCGCTCCTTCAGGAGAAAACTGCTCTTATGCAGGAGAGCACCGCTTGGCAGGTGGTAGACCGCCACATCGACTGTGACCGACTGACTGATGTAATCGGACAAATCCCCCCCAATCCCGAGGAAATCGGCGGTTGCCGCCAGGGTGGTTGCACCCGGCTTCCCGGCCACCTCCCAGTTCCCGGTGTTCCCAGTCTCCCCCGCCCTCCAGATAACAGGATCATAGGTCTCAAGACCTGGAGCGGTCTCGTTGAAGAGGATCCGCAGTTCATCCCCTCCATGCGATGCAGGACAAAGATCGCCGTCCGGCAGGTGGACCCAGGTGTTGACCTTGAGGTTTTCGACCCGGAGCAGGTCCCCGCCCCGGTGCTCGAAGATGAGACGGAAGTCCTCGCCCTTCACACTTCCCGCGGTATACACCGCAAGGTCTACCGAGGGGGCTTTCTCCTTTGTCTCGACAGCCCCGCCGGCAAAGGCAGCGACAAGCGCGGCGAGGATGACCACGATCACCAGGAGGAGCATGACCCCGACGACCGGGGAGACCGCAGACTCGGTCTTCGCACCGGCACCTAGCATACGCTCACCTCGACGTTCACAGTCCTGAGGGTCACGGTGACGGGAGGGTCGAACTCAAGCGTATGGGACGATTCGCCTACGTTGTGTGCATATGTGGCGCCGTCAACCTCACCCACAACCGCTTTAACCTCCCCAGCCACCTCACCGCATTTTCCTTCCAGAATTTCCCCCATCATCTCGGATACCTTATCACCGTCGCCGACGGTGCAGTTTTCGAAGATGATTTTATTCACGTTCTCTAGGCGTTCCGGCTTGAAGCCAGTTGCATTCACCTCGAGCGTGGCTATCCCGCTCCCGGTGATAAAAAATTCATCTTCCTTCCGGGTGAGGTTCACCACGGTGATCTCGATCTCATCTCCGGACCAGGACATGTCAACAAGAGAGGAAAGGAACTCGTCGCTGCCAGCCAGCGCCTCGGAGATGGTGTTGTACTCCGACGACTGCGGCACCGTCACATTGTCCTTCGTCACCAAAACAACCCCCCGCTCCCAGCGGTAGCCCTGCGGCTCCCAGGTGGTAAACGAGGGCACGTAGGAGACGTTCACCAGGGAGGCGTTCCTTGTCATCCTCGCATCTGTCTTGTTGGTGACGGTCACATTCACCAGGGGCCGTTCCTCTATAGTGACCAGCCCGCTCGAACGGACCGGGCTTAAGAGGACATCACCCCCGCCGAGGGAGAAGGGTTCACTGAACCGGGCAGTTTTCTTCTGCGATATCACGTAATCGATATCAGAACCAAACCTGACAAAGGCGTTCGCCACTTCCCGCGAATGTTCAATCTCGGACTGCTGCTTCAGCCCGGGAAGGTATGTTGCAGAGTAGATCGCGATCGCCGTAGCGATGATGGCAAGGATCAACATCATCGCGATCACGGTCGAGACCGCTTCTTCATTCTTCATGGCTATTTCGCCTCCGGGACCACTCCCGAATAGATGACGTTCTTCGGCGTGACCAGTCGCACGATATCCCCCTCTCCGAGGGATGGGTCGATCGTGACATTCAGGTATCCGCCGAGGTCAAAGGCTTCGACACTGTTGTCCTGATGATCAAAGACGCCTTCCGGACGATACTCCTTTCTGTTCCCGCTCTTATTAATGACAAGCACCGTCAGATCCTTCTTCTCCACCCAGTCACCCCCCTTGTGCCAGAAGACCACCATGGTATCCTCCGACTCGTTCTTCATCACGACATCAACGCTCGCCTCCCGGCCGCCCGGGACCAGGGAGAACGCCGATGTGGCAAAGAGGGCAACCAGGATGATGACCAGAACAATCATGATCATCTCACCGACGACCGAAGATACCGCGTCATCATGCTGATTTCTGTCATTCATAGAACCCACCTCATATGATGTAGACAAAGAGAATCACCGTCGCAGCCAGCATCACACAGACATGCTTTAAGCCGGCAAGTACACTGTTCGAAGAGAGCTGCCCTGCCATGATCCCGGAGAAGAACCCGAGGATGATCCCGACATGGAGCATCTCCCGGACGTTTGAAGAGATATCAAAGGTGACGTCAAACACCTCGAAACTCGATATAAAGGCGATGTTCAACTGGTAGGCCGAGTAGAGGTAGATGCCAAACGAGAGGTAGATCACCGCCAGGTAGACAAACGAGACGTTCATCCGCTTGGTCTTCATCTTGATATAGTGCTGAAGGTCGTTGATCGCGATCGTCAGGATCTCGCGGATGTAGTCAGTCACCTGGCTTGCTCGCACCAGGAGAGAGACCGCCCGTTTCACCGAGACCAGACCGATCCGTTCTTCCATCCGGACGAGGGCATCTGATACGCTGGACCCGAGCCTGAGTTCCTCGGCGGCGATCTTTATCTCACGGGAGAGAACCCCCATCTTGCTGTTGGCAACCATGAAGATGGCACCCTGCAGCGTCATACCGACATCGCGCATATCCGCGATCTCGGCGAGAAAAGCAGGAAGCTGCTTCTCGACCTTCATGACATATCGGCGGCGTATCTCGTAGGCGATCGCTACCGGTATCACGGTCACGATGATGGCAAGACAGAGGAAGACCTCCAGAGTATAGGCAGGGAAGACCGACTTGAAGGAACCAAACTGGTAACTGAGGAAGAGGGCGCAGAGCAACCCGGTGCCGATCACCGCTCCGATCGCGTAGTCAGAGATGTAGAAAGCTACAGGATTGCGGAGGATCTCACGAAGACGCAGCCAGCGTTTTCGCAACCTCAGGTTCTTGATAAATTCCTCATCAGGCTCTTCCTCGAGGGCAGGGTCCAGGATATCGCCACCAAACTCAGACTCCCGTACCTCGCTGCGCGTGATGTCGAGGTTCTCGGGCGGGAGGAGGACGTAGAGGATAAAGATGAGACAGATCGCCCCCAGCGGGAGACCGAGGTATATGAGCGGCATGATCCCTGCAAGCTGACTCTGCCCGGTGAGGTTCTGTGCTACCAGGATGATGATGACCGCGATCGGTCCGGCGACAAACGCGGTCACGTAGACCTCGGCGATCATCTCCAGGATCTGGAGAAGCGCATCTTGCTCCTGCCGGGCGAGCTCACGGTAGGTCTCTGACTTGGAGTTGAAGAACGTGGTGAGGTTCCCGCCGCTCCGATAGACCAGCAGAAGGTCGTTGATCAGTTCCTTGAAGTTCTCCGAGGGCGTGACCGCCATGACGTTCTGCATCGCTGTGATGAGATCAAGACCAAACACCTCCACATCCCTGACGATGAGCCCGCACTCCTTCGAGACCTCGCCGTAGAGGTCATCCGCCTCGTAAACACCCCGGAAGATCTCGTAGAGCGTGAGAGTGGATGAGAGTGCCTGCATGTAGGTGACTGCGTGGGGGAGATCAACCTCGATCCGCGTCCGGCGCCCCTCAGCCAGGAGGCGCGGGTAGAAGTAGATACCGAGAAACAGCAGACCGATGACGGCGAAAAAGCCGATCAGGACGGTAATACCGTAGGGGAGGAAAGGAAGAATGTTGACCTCGACCCCGAAGAGGGAGAGGAGGAGAGCGGAGAGGATATAGAGAAAGGCAGCAAGCAGGGTTACGATCAGACCATACTGCAGGTAGCGGGTGGCGGGGATCGGTATGTGTGCCGAGAGTAACGAGTGGGCGACCTCATCCCTGAAACTGCTGGACGTTACTGTCTTCGTCATTCCTGTCCCCGAACCATCATTTCCTGTATCATCTGCCCGACCTCCGCAGGTGAGAGAGGGCCCGCCCGGACCATATCCTCAAGAGTGGATCTTCGGAGAGCGATGGCTCCTTCAAGCTGCTCCCTGCTCCAGCCGTTCTGGTAGGCGATATCGTCAAAGACGGCCGACCGTTCATACACCCTGACGAAACCATCTGTCCGGTGGTCCCAGGTGAAGAGCGGTTCCCATCGCACCTCATCGCCAAAGACCGTGACCTCGTTCAGCGAGAGACACCGACGGAAACCTCGCCCTTCATCGTAGAGGAGGCTCTGCACCAGGATCAGATCAAGAGCGTTGAACATCGCCACCGGGACGTTGATGGGATCATGGGTCAGGCGGTTCACGGTCTCGCGCACGTTTCCTGCATGGACCGTGGAGTAGGTGGTGTGCCCGGTGTTCATCGCCTGGAAGAGGGTCTGTGCCTCCTCCCCACGCACCTCACCGACGATGATGTACTCTGGCCGCTGACGCAGTGCTGTCTTCAGGAGATGGAACATGCCGACGTTGCCGACGCCGGTGACGCTGGTGCTCTCCCGTGTCTGCATCGCCAGCCAGTTCTGGTGCGGGAGCTGGATCTCGCGGGTATCCTCGATAGAGACGATCTTTGCCACCGGCGGTATGAAGAAGGAGACCGCGTTCATCGTCGAGGTCTTGCCGCTTGCCGTCCCTCCCGAGATGATCATGCTCTTCCGGTTCTCGACTGCAAGCCAGATGTGCGCCATCAGGTCGAGGCCATAGGTATGATTGGCGATCAGGTCGACCGGCGTCATGGGATCGGCGCGGAACTTCCTGATGGTGAACGAGCTCCCTCGAGAGGAGATGATGTCTGAGTAGGTGATCTGTGCCCGTGATCCCTCCGGGAGGGCGGCATCGACGAGCGGGGTCGAGAGCGAGAGCTGTTTGTCGGCCTTCTGAGCGAGTTTGAGCACAAACTTGTTCAATTCTTCCTCGCCAAAGACACGGTTCGTCTGGATGTTGGCGTACCTCCGGTGATAGAGAAAGATCGGAACATCCGGGCCGTTGCAGGTGATATCCTCGATCTTGTCATCATTCATCAGGGGGTCCAGCTTCCCGTAGCCGGTGAAGTTGCGCCTGAGGTAGTAGAGGAGTACCTCCACCCGCTCATCAGAGATCTCAGGGTCGAAGGAGCGGATCACATTCCGGACAAGGTCCGGGTCGAGACCGAGTTCGCCTCTCTTGCGGGCGGTATCATAGATCAGCATCGCCCTGAGGTGTTCAAACGTCTCCTCAAGGATGATCAACTCCTTCTCCGTGACCCCGGGTTCGACGACCTCATAGCCGAGGGTGATCGGATCCCTGCGGTAGATGTTGACGTAGGAGAAGGGAGGGATCAGCCAGTAACGTTCCACGATATCCAGATCCGGGTCTGCAGGGGGGAGGTTCAGGATCAGGGGGGTGGGGTCGGGGACCTCGTCCGCGGTGACACCATCGTGGTGGATGATCTCCTCCTGCGGGGTCTCTTCTGTCTTCTTCCAGAACTTCCCGAGGAGGGAGGAGAAGTCAATCATTATATCCCCCCGTGATAGTCATTTCCAGCCGGTTTGCCGTGATACTCGATGACCACATCCACCGCGCAGTTCCTGACAAAGACCGCCAGCGCGTAGTCTCCGGGGCCGAAGGCGGCCTCACTCTTGCGCGGCTCCGCGCCGTAGAGCGTCTGCCAGCCGAAGATCCGCTCAAAGACTGCAACATCATCTTCGATACGGTAGAGCGCGAACCGGGCGTCGCTATAGGGGGTCATCTCCTTAGAGTTATCAGAGTCCATCTCCTGGATCGTATACGTGATCCGCCAGGGGACCGGGGCGATGACCTCGGTGACACCCTGGAACGAGTAGGCCCCCGGGTTCTCAAGCAGGGGGTCGTGCATCTCGAGGATGTTCTCGTGGAGCTGCCATCTGTCGTTGTAGCTCCAGGAGACGCCGGCCGGGTACCAGGTGCTCGTGTAGTAGTTCGCCACAGATTCAAGCCAGGTCATCAGCGGCGGGGAGGGCTCGGAAACCGGGATGCGGAGAGCCGCCGTGAGGCTCTCGTTCGCCAGGAACGGGGGTGCCTCATCGAGGGGTTGCCGCCCGGCAATGGTGATATCAACATCGAGGCGGTCGTCCCGCGAGAGGGGGCGGCCCAGCCAGAGGCCGTCGCCACCGTTGAAGAACGGATCCTGCCCATCGTAGGCGCTGCGCGGAACGCCTTTCTCTGCGGTATCCACGGTCCAGGCCGCTTTGACGATGACCGGCTGGTTCCAGACGGCATCCTCCACGACGATGGTATGGGCATCGGCAGGGGTTGCCCCGGTGACGAACGTCTGGTTCGCCGGGTAATAGCAGAGATCGCTAACGTGACCGGAGGATGTGGCGTTGTGCCAGACGGCCTCGCCTGAGTACCACCCTGATGTGAGATCGGCACCCTCTGGGGGGGTGACGCTCGAGGTCGCATTGCCGGGATGGTAGACGAGCCTGCCCGCCGGGGCCTCTGCAACAGTCCAGTAGAGACGCCCGGGGACCGTGCCGTCGGTGATCAGGGCAAGAGCGGTGGCCTCGGGGATGATCGTGCGCCGGTCATGGGTCGGCGGGTAGTAGAGGAGGCCGACGCCGTAGCCCATCCGGTTGAGGATGGCGGCGGCAAGGATAGCATGATCTTCACTGTCTCCTTCCCCTGTAGCAAGGGTTATGACCGGGTAGTTCGGGTAAGCGCCGGTCACCTGACGTTCCTCGTCTGTTGTGTAGTCGAGACTCTCCACAAAGACAAGGACGTTGCCGACGGTGTCACAGTCGCCATACCCCAGCGCACGGGAGGTCGCGAGGAACCAGTCTGCGAGGGTGGCGATGATACCGTCGTCGCCCTCGGTCACGACAAATTCAGCCATACGCTCCGGTTTCTCCTCGTAGGTTCCACAGGATGAGGAGAGAAACCGCTGGTAGGTGGCGTTGGGGATGTAGAGGTCTATCGACATCTCCTCTCCGCGGTACGACCAGGCATAGGACTTCAGGCCAGTGACCCCCGTATCCTTCTCCGGATCTTCTTCATACGGATCATAGGAAGGGCCCGGTTCTGGCTCGTGGGTGACCGAACCTGGTCCGGGGTCATCTCCTTCGCCGCTGAGAAGACCGGAGAAGTGGAGAGCGGCAATGGCGCCGACGATAATGATTGCAACCACAAGGACGACGATGATTTTGTTGAACAGAGTCTCGTCAAACGCGAGATCCAACCTTATCGCCTCCTCATCATGATGAGTGCTCCAAATACCGCGATAACGGCGATAAGTGCCTCAAATCCCGGAGACTGCGTCGTAGACAGGGAGATGGGCGTGAACTCTGGATCCACATAAGGTGTGGATGCGGGTGTTGCCGGGGTCTGGCGCGGGAAAGGATTCTGCGCATTGTCACTCATGGTGTTGCGCTGGCTCCCCTCGGCGAGAAGCTCGAAGGCGCAGGTCTCTTTGTGATTAACATCCTTGCACCGGACAGTGACCATGTACTTCCCGGGATACCAGGTGCTGGTATCAATCGAGTCATAGGAGAACGAACGGGCCCCGGTAACAGGATCATATTTTTCCGGAACGGTATCGTCGACCGGGATCTTCATGACGGTGTTCGCCTTGCCCGATTCATACAGGTCAAGCGAGGTGATCGTCAGGGTCAGGGTATCAGCAACGTTGGTTCCGTCGGCGGTCGTTCCCTCCCCGGCAAGGTTGGTGGTCCCCTCGACGACCAGTTCATCCCCGACGACCAGTTCACCGGGCAGCCTGATCCAGATCAGGGGGTCTTCGATGGTGAAGGTGTCCATCACGTAGATGTCGTCGTTGTTCACCGAATCCAGAGCCTCTAACAGGGCGGTCGCCGCATTCTTGCTGTCGAGATTCCCGAGGTCGGCGAGCATTCTTCCATCATCCACGTTGAAGAGTTTTCTCACGGGACCCTTGAAATAGAGGTTATTCTCAGGCAGAACGTCAAACTGGTTGTTCAGTCCTGGATGGTGGTAGACGATGAAGTAATCACCCGGGGAGAGTTCGTAGGTGAAGTTGCGCGAATAGGTGATCCCATACGTTCCATCGTCGTCCAGCGGAAACCGGGGGTTACAGTCGGCGTACTTGAAGTTCGGGCCGAAGATATACCACTTCATGTGGCCGGTGGAGCTCGTCGCCCCTTCACTGCCAGGGCTCCCGCGGGCGTACCACCATGAATAGAGGAAATCACCGCGGGCGAAGACCCCCCCGGTCTCTTCGTCAAACTTCGCATGAACGGTCGGGCTGCTCAGTGCATACTCCCATGATGGGGGGACCTCACCGTCAATGGAGCCGGAAGCTCCCGGATAACAACTCTTGCGGTACCCGATCGGCTGGAGGTTGGCATAGACAGTGTAGGTTCCCTCCTCGCAGTGGAAATTCAGGGTCTCCCAGTTGTATTCCCATCTTCCAGTGGTGGGGTTGTAATACGCTACAGTGAAACTACCAGGCTCGCCGTCCACTACCCCCTGTCTCGGATCAGTAAGGGGTGCGCCATTCGCAGGCAGGTTGGGACCTGTAACAAAGAGGTAGATCGGGATAAGGTCTGAGCGAGATGATTTGATGTTTCTCAGTGTTCCGGACAATTCGATGGTGTCACCGATGACATACTGTTTTTCCTCCGGCTCGTCAAAGACCAGCGTCACGACTTTCTTGACGACGTCGAAGTCCGCGGTCACCGGCTGGATGGCACCGGGGCCGGTTGCTGAGACACGATAACTGGTGATCGGGGCCGCCTCGGGAATGTCGATCGTCAACCGCACCTCACCGTCCCACTCAGGAGGATAGGCACGGACGTGATAATCAGATATCTTTTCGTGCCACCCGCCATCCCCAAAGCGAGGATAGTTCTCTCCTTCCTGGGGGATGGGTAGTTTAATGTCATACAGCATGAATGGCATGCCCCTGACCGTGAGTGTGAGGTCATCACCACGCTCCGCGGATACATCGGACAGCTCGAGTCCAAGCTGGTAGTCCCTCACCTCGAAGCGGTAGGGCAGTTCGTAGTTGAGATCGTTCAGGGTCAGCCGGAAGACCATCGTCGTCTCTCTACCTTTGCCTGGGGAGATGACGTCCTGATCAGAGAGACGGAACGCAAGAGTCTCGTTGCGTTCTGCAGGATTAGCAGAGAGGTCCTTGAGGGAGACCCAAGTTCCGGCCGTGTTGATAATTTCGTCTGTTCTGGTGACGCCCCGCAGTTCGTACTCATACCATGAACTCTGGAACTCGCTGAAGGGGAGGTTGAGGTCAGGCAGCAGGAATTGCACCGCCATCATCCGATAGGGGATGGTTCCTGGGCGGCAGGGGTTCTCTTGAGGCTCAACATCTGTCTCGGAGATATGCACCTCCATCTGGCCAAGAGAACTGGCGACGTCCTGTACCAGACAGTACTTTTCCTTATCGTAAGTTCCGTCGGTATACACAGGATAATACTGCCCCAGGCTCCCACGAATGTAGTTCGCGATATTGTTTGTGATAGCGATCGGGTCGGTCTGTTGCCCCGAGTCGTCAAGCCTCACCATCCGAACCGGATCTCCTTTTTCCGGGTCTGCGAATGCCGAGAAGTTCACATTCCTCTCTCCCAGGAAAACAGTATCCCCGATATTGATCCCAGCATTAGGCCCTTCTGGCGTTGCAAACCGCGCCGAGGCCACAGGAATCAGAGCAGCCAGGAGAAGACACGCTATACCCAGTAGCGCCAGTATTCGATATCCGTTCATGCTATAGAGTCTCCCTGAAGTACGAATAGATCGCCATCTCGAATTCTTGCTTTATACGGTTCCCTCGGCTTCTCTCGACCTTTTTCCGACCAGTTACCAGATACAGGCCCTGGCCATTAATCGAAGGGATACCAACGGCAAAAGGATTCTTACGCCCCGTCATAACTACCGCCCTGAAACCAAACCACCCAATCAGTATAAGATGGTAAGAGTCGATATTTAACAATTGCTTTTTATTAACCATACGAGGTTAACGCAATTAGCAAATTATAATGGAAATGCATTTCTTCATGCCATGCCCGGCGCCCCTGCCAGCGATTCATGGGGACCGCGTGCAGAGGGTGTGCGAACTCCCTGATCTGAAGACCGGCGCCCAAGAACGAGATACCTACAGGAGTTCCAGGTCTTTCCCACCCATACCTCCCGCGTCGGCACCAGAGAGTTACAAAGATCCAGTCCTCGAGAAGACAGTGAAAAACGGGGTGTCCTCTAACCAGGAATAATAAAGATATCAGAATAGCAGTTCTTCAATGGAAAGGAAGGTAATAGCAGCTAACCGTGCTTCCCGAGGGCTCTCGCACCTCAGTACAACACAGCACGTGAGAGGGCTTAACTGCTGGGTTCGGAATGGGTCCAGGTGTTTCCCCTCTGCTATGGCCGCTATTACCAGACATCCGGGATCGGATGGAAGCCAAGGCCCGGATTTGAACCGGGGTGGAGTTGATCTGCAGTCAACCGCGTAGCCGCTCCGCCACCTTGGCAAGCCGTGTTACCTCTACGTATAAGTCACCCAGTGTATATA
>LSQX01072936.1_pt2 | contig 25301 bp, 22 predicted proteins | sample 654561 | NCBI WGS metagenome assembly LSQX01 (sample SAMN04489861, study PRJNA283612) | anaerobic digester metagenome | isolation source: 4 biogas reactors fed with cattle manure at either 37C or 55C with and... | place: Denmark: Kongens Lyngby | collected 2014 | reverse complement strand
GTCTTGAAAGGCAGATAAGAAAATACAAGACTAAACTGGAAAAGAGATTTCATGAAGGCGGATTAAGAGTTGAAAATTTTGTATTTGAAGATCATAATGATGATGAAGATCAGGATTTTAAAGTTGTTCGTACTAAAAGGTTTCCTATAAAGCCGATGACTGTTGAAGAAGCTATTTTGCAGATGAATTTGCTGGGACATGAGTTCTTCATGTTTTCGAATGCAGAAACACTCAAGTCAAATGTTGTTTATAAAAGGAAGGATGGGAATTACGGCTTAATTGCACCGGAATACTGATGCTATTCTTAAATAAAAAAGGAAATATACATTTGTAATATTGATAATTTTTTACTATAATATAAATGCCGAGGCTGGAGTCTCGGCATTTAAGCTTATAATAAAACTGAGTGCCTATAAAGGGTATGGGAGTTTTGCCTCTTTTAATTCATTCCAAGAGGTTTTATAAAAGCATTTTTTAATATATATAAACCACAAAAATGATTTTACATTGAAAATTTGATTTCTGTGTATTATATCAAGGAAATTGGAACGTGGTGTAAAGTCTTTATTGTGTTCAATATAGTGTGTTAGAGAGGAAATTTTATGGATTTATTAAGCGGTTTGAATAAAGAACAAAAGGAAGCGGTAGTACATGTGGATGGGCCTCTTCTTATACTGGCAGGTGCCGGTAGCGGAAAAACCAGAGTTTTGACGCACAGAATAGCGTATCTGATAGGGGAAAAGGATATATATCCTGGAAGCATTCTGGCCATTACATTTACAAACAAGGCTGCCCGCGAGATGAGAGACAGGATAGACAGGCTTGTGGGTGCTGGAAGTGATAATATCTGGGTAAGTACATTTCACTCAACCTGCGTTAGAATATTAAGAAGGGATATTGAAAAAATTGACTATGACAGAAGTTTTGTCATTTTCGACTATTCTGACCAACAGACGGTTGTAAAGGACTGTATTAAGGAGTTAAATCTAAACGAAAAGAATTTTCCGCCCAAATCGGTGCTTCATACGATCGGACAGGCTAAAGATGAGCTTATTACGACTGATATATATACCAAGATGTATGAATCCGATTTCAGAATGAGCAAAATAGCAAAAATATATGAGCTTTACCAGAAGAAGCTAAAGCAGAATAATGCACTGGATTTTGATGACATTATAATGCTTACCATAAAACTTTTTAACAATAATCCGGAAGTGCTGAGTTTCTATCAGAAAAAGTTCAGATATATACTTGTGGATGAATATCAGGACACAAATACAGCACAATATTCGCTTATAAGCCTTTTAGCGCAGGAACATTGCAATTTGTGCGTTGTCGGGGATGATGACCAGTCAATTTACGGTTGGAGAGGTGCCAATATAAGAAATATACTGGACTTTGAAAAGGAATTTAAAGGCTGCAAGGTAGTAAAGCTGGAAAGGAATTATCGCTCGACATCTACCATTCTTGATGCTGCCAATAATGTGATAAGAAACAATATAGGAAGGAAAAATAAAAGCCTCTGGACTGAAAAAGAGGGTGGTGAAAAGATCAAATACCGTGAGTGTTCCAATGAGCATGAGGAGGCATATTACGTTTCAGGTGAAATAAAAAGACTTGCAACAAGCTGTGGCAAGCAATATAAAGATATTGCGATACTCTACAGGGTCAATGCAATGTCCCGTGTACTGGAAGAAATGCTTATGAAGGAGGGCATAAGCTATAAAATATTCGGAGGCTTGAAGTTTTACGACAGAAAGGAAATAAAGGATGTTATTGCCTACCTTCGGGTAATACAGAATCCTTCCGACAACATAAGCCTTAAAAGAATTATAAATGTTCCCAAAAGAGGTATTGGAAGCACTACGGTTGAGACAGCTGAAAAATTGGCTGGTATAAGAGGTGTCAGCATATTTTCTATTATTTTATCCTCTGGAGAAATTCCTGAACTATCAAGGGCATCCGCCAAACTTGAGAAGTTTGTTTCACTTATAACCAGCTTTCGCATTCAGAAAGAGGTTATGACGGCTTCCGAAATGATAGAGGAAGTAATTGAAAGATCGGGTATGCTTAAATCCTATGAGGAAGAAGATACAATAGAAGCCCAGACCAGAATAGAAAATATAAAGGAACTTTTGTCTGTTGCCTTGGAATTTGAGTCGAAAAATGAGGATAAGAGCCTTCAGGAATTTTTAGCCCATGTTTCTCTGGTATCCGATATTGATACAATGGATGAAGACAGTGATTATGTTGCCTTGATGACGCTGCACAGCGCTAAAGGACTTGAATTTCCCGTTGTATTCATGGTAGGAATGGAAGAGGGAGTTTTTCCAAGCTATAGGTCTGCAACCGATGAGAACGAACTTGAGGAAGAAAGAAGGCTGTGCTATGTAGGAATAACAAGGGCTGAGGAAAACCTTTACATGACCCATACACATACAAGGACGTTATTTGGAAATACAAGTTACAACAGGGTTTCAAGGTTTTTAAAGGAAATACCTGCTGAGTTGACGGACGTTGAAGATGATGCTCCTGAAATCAAGATGAAAAAATCTAATGCTGGTGTACCAAACAAAGGAAGTTTTAATCCTTCTATGAGTTTTGCTCCTAATAGCAGTGTCGGGCAGATAAAGAAAACTATGTCGGCTATGGCACTTAACATTGGGGATGTGGTTGAGCATAAACTATTTGGCGTAGGTGTTATCAGTTCAATTGAAAAGGACGGAGATGACCATAAAATTGAAATAAACTTTAAAAATTCAGGAATGAAAAGAATTATGGCGTCCTATGCCAAATTGGTGAAGATAAGTTGATCAGGTACCTTTAACATTATAATCAAGTATATAAGTATAAACTGCTCCCTTCTTACAAACAATAGATAAAGTAACAAGGGAGGGGAAATTTTATGATGGATTACGATGGAAATGAGGATCTGAATACTGTTGCCCAGTTCTGCAGAAATTTTAGTGCAAAGACTTTTTCCGCAGAAAGATCTCTTGTTAAAGACGAGGGCTTATCGTGCAGGTCTTGTACTAATTGGAGTGGGAGCCAATGTTCTGTAAATTCCTTTGACAGCATCCTTACGCTACTTGATATGTAAATAACGCAAACGTGATAGCCAGACTTTTAGTCCGGTTTTTGCGCTATTTCTACATCGGTAAAATCAGCTGAAACATAGAGGAGAAGTTGTAGGGAGTTTTACCCTCTCTTACTGTTAGCTTCTGTTTTTCTTTTTCTTTTTGAACATATACCTTATTATAGCATCCCTATCTTTTTCTGATATTTTTACAAATCTCAACCTTAAATTGCAGTTGGTAACATTCGTATCGGCTTTCTTAGTTTTGTTAACAATTTTACATACTGCCATAATGGGATCTGTTTTATTAATCCAGATAAATACCTCAATTAAATTATCAGTGTAAATATCTTCATTAACTGCTAAACAAATACCACCTTCACTTATGTTTTTTACAAAAGCAGACTTATAGTTCGTATCTTCCGTTGGATTAAGTAATCTATACTCAGCATTAAAATTACACTCTATTCTAAAATAAGCTCTCTTTTGGTTTACTTTATCATAGGAATTATATATCTTGGTTTGTAGTAATATCTTATTTTCTTCAAAACTTTTATTTAGTATGATTCCTGTAATAGTATAGATTTCTCCATCAGCACCTTTTAGTAGCATTCTGATTCTAGTATTTATCGGCAATGGAATAGTATATTTGTCAAATGATGGTGCAGATATGAAAAAGTTTTTGGTATCCACTATTCTAATAATTTTTGTATTATATGTTGGTCCGATTTTTTCTCCTTCATGATTTATTACATGTAATATCAGGTTTTTATTTACAAACTGTTCCAACATGCTCGTTTTTACCTCCTTTAACTATTAAAATGCTATTTTTCCATTTATAAGCCTTGCATAAACGGATCTTTGTTTATTCAGAAACTTATAGGATGATCTGCCGATAATAATAGTTGTATCAGGATAAATATGTTTCACCTTGATAACTCCGTTTTCGGGGACATAGAGAATGGTTTTAGTACCCATTTCAGTACCAACCGTATTTATTTCTATATACTTATCGGATCTTACTTCCCCTGACCTTATGCTCCCGGAAATAATTATTTTTCCTTTTGCAAAAATTCTGGTGTTAAAGCTAATCTTACCAATCAAACTGACATTGCCCAACGCAGTTATCTCGGAATTCAATACACAATTCAGATAGGCATTCCCTGAGATGGTCTCTTCTTCGCTTATGTAAAAAATGCTTTTAAGGTATTCAACTAATTGTTTAAGATAGTTTATGTCAAGGATCACATTATAATTTCCCAGAAAACACTTACACTGTTCTATCACTTGAAGCAAGGTGCTCTCATCGATGCTGTAATTCTCTTTTTGCAACTTACGAATCACTTCATATATAGTAGAGGGAAGAGCTCTGTTTTTAGTATTAAGCAAATAGTTAACAATATCAGGAAATTTTTCAAGATTGTTCGATAGCAATTCGCTGTTAGACATACTCTCAATATTAGCAATCAGTTTTCTTATTTCATTTATTATTTTCTGCATCTCTATATTAGGATCTTTGGCTGCTATATTTCTATCTCCAGCAATAATTTTACTTGATACAGTGTTACCTTTAACTGTTATATCGTTGCCCGCTATAATTGATGAGAAAGTCAAATCTCCCTTAACAAGCACATTATTAGTAGCAATTACTTCCATTGATTCGGATACACTTCCTGCTACTTGTACATCTCCAAGAAAGTTAACATTTCCAGTTTTTATATTTACTTCTTTAAGAACTAGTTCTTCACGGATTTCAAAAGAAGCTACATTACCTTTTTGAGTTCTAACAGGTCGTCCTGATTTTTTTGCCCGTATCATACCGTCTTCTTCTGTGTAAATAATAGATCTGGAAGATGCAATCAATATTTGTTTAGGTTCTTCAGGCAAGATTTCTTCACCTAGTACCGACATCCCTTTTTCACCAGGGGTTCCCTTATGAAGTGTGGCAATAACATCCCCTGGTTTTACACCTACATAATTAACTGAATTCTTATAATCTATATTACCTAATTGATCTTCTTTTATAATTTCTTCAAAGCTTTCTTCGGGGAAATGGCATTCCAATGTGTCATCTATAGGATTAGTTACAGATTTTCCCTCTGCTATAAGGTATCTGCCTTTTTTACCGTTATGGCAAATACCCTCTATTACATTTTCTTTTAAACCAAAAACTACGCCCTGGGTTCTTATTTTTTCCAGCACCTGTTCTTTTGTACAGATTTCAACATTATCTTTTGTTTCAATTACTTCAATATCCAATTTGTTAACAGGATAAGTATCTTTTATAATTCTTTTAACTATACCAGGAGGCTCAAAATTCATATATGCTGAAAGCTTATCTTCAGATATCTCAACCTCAACCTTTAACTCTGTTTCCTCATTAATCGGAATCAATTCAATATGATCTTGCTCAGAAACAAAAACCAAGTGATTTTGTTCAATTCCGTTTATAATAAGCTTAACACCTTGACATGGGTTCAATAGCGGAGGCATTCCTTTGCTGTTCTGATTTTTTACTTGTACTTTTCCGTCTATAACCCATACATATCCTTCGTTTTGATCTGCATCATCCTTGTTATTTATCATAATATCACCTTCTGACCAATATATTAGTGTTATTTTATCCCAAATACAAATATCGGCATATATTCGATATTTGTAAATGGGAATATTTAAAAAGAAGCTGTTTACTAATTATTTAGTGTTACAGCCTCTTTATACATGCTTAATATTTTCCTCACAAAGTGAAGCGAAATATTGGGAATAAAGTACCAAAAAATATAAAAATATAAAAATTAACTCCCAAAACATAAAAAATGATGAAACCCTCTTAACTGTAAGGTATAATGAATTTATCACCAAACAAAATACTTAAAAGAAAAGAGGGATCATCATGGCTATTATAGCACAACAAAGAATATTTGCGTGGAATGCAATTTTAGCAGAAGTAGTGTTTCAGCACATATCCGTAGAAAGTTTACGAAGAGAACTTGTGAGCAACCAGAGCCTCAANNATAAGTGGGAAAGTTGAGTATATAATTATAAAGGAAATTTCTACTGCTATTGTATGTAAACAGGAACAAGAAGAGAAATGATGCCAAGAGGCTTTGAGACAGAACGTAACGCCTTGAAAAAGCTATGTCCAGCAAGGCAATACGGATTTATTTGCGAATATGCAGAAAAGTGTCCTGTCAGAGCAGGAATGAGAATTAAACTAGAAGAAGAACGAAGAATATTCACACCTATAGATCAAGCAAGCTATATGTTTGAGAAGTTTTATAAGCTTAGAACTTCTGTAGAGAGAGTAAATAGTGGATTGGATGAGTCTTTTGGAATAAAAAAAGTTAACAAAGCAAAAAGCATAAAAAAGAATTAAATGTTGACAAAGTATACATTCTACCTTATAATTAATTTAATTCATTGATTTAGCAATTTAATATGATAAAGCAATAAAGCGAGGTGCTGGATTTGGGAAAGTGGAAAATATACACTCCTGAAGGTATTCAGGACATTTTAGCAGACGAGTGTTTTGGCAAAAGAAAACTAGAAGAAAAGGTAAGAAATATATTTTTAAGTCACGGTTACTATGAAGTTGAGACTCCTACAGTAGAGTTTTACGATGTGTTTTCTTCAGAGGATGATATTGCACCCCAGGAAACGATGTTCAAGTTTTTTGATGAACAGGGAAGAATTCTGGTTTTAAGACCGGAAATAACAATACCCATAGCAAGGGTTGCCGCTACAAAATTCAAGGAGGTAAACCATCCTCTAAAGCTTTCATACATGGGAAACTCCTTTAAATATAATGAGCTTGGAGGAGGAAAGCAGAAGGAGTACACCCAAGCGGGTGTTGAGATAGTGGGTATAAACTCTCCTGAAGCAGATGCTGAAGTTATTGCAACTGCAATAGATGCAGTCAAAGCGTGCGGTCTCGAAAGCTTCCAGCTTGACATCGGGCAGGTGGAATTCTTTAAAGGTCTTATGGAGGAAACAGGATTGTCCTGCGATGAAACAGAACAGATGAGAGTACTTATAGACAGCAAGGATTATGTCGGTATTGAAGAGCTTGTTAAGTCCCATAATATAAAAGATGATCTGAAGGAGCTCATTTTAAGTCTCCCCGGACTTTTTGGTTCCGTTGATGTAATTGACAGGGTAAAAAAGTATCCTATCAACAATCGTTCCATTAATGCGCTGGAAAACCTGAGGAGCGTACTTGAGGTAATTGATGACTATGGATTTTCAAAATATGTTTCGGTTGACTTAGGTATGGTTCAAAGCCTTAATTACTATACCGGAACCATCTTCAGGGGTTTTACGTACGGTGTGGGATTTCCCATATTAAGTGGTGGAAGATATGACAGGCTAGTTGAAAAATTCGGTAAAGCTAGTCCAGCCACCGGGTTTTCATTGGGAATAAACATGATTATGATGGCTCTTGACAGGCAGAAAATTGAAATTCCAAAGCCTGTAACAGACAGCCTTGTATGCTATGGAAAAGAAGGAAGAAAGACAGCCTTTGAGCTGTGTGAGGCTTTGAGAAAACAGGGGCTTACAGTTGAAATAGATATAACGGGAGCTGGCATTGATGAAATGAAGAGGTATGCCATATACAAAGGTATAGGTGGAATTTTGCATGTTGCAGACAGTGAGAGAATAGATATACATGATATTAATAGCGGAGAAACCAATACTGTAACGGTAAGCGAGCTTTTAAACAGAGGAGGTGCTTTATGAGATACTTGACTGTGGCACTGTCGAAAGGCAGACTCACCGAACTATCGGTAGAGTTGTTTGAAGCAATCGGGATTGACTGCACAGAACTTAAAGGTTCATCGAGAAAGCTTGTTTTGAGGGATGAGAAAAACAAAATCAAGTTTTTTCTTGCAAAACCAAGTGATGTGCCTACATATGTGGAGTACGGAGCTGCCGACATAGGGATTGTAGGCAAGGATACACTATTGGAAGAAGGAAGAAATCTTTACGAGGTTTTAAATCTCGGGTTTGCAGCTTGCAGAATGGTGGTCGCCGGACCTGCAGAACTTCAGGGTAAGTTGGATAGACTTAATAATAAAAGGGTGGCTACAAAATATCCGCGAATTGCAAGGGAATACTTTGAGCATAAGAGAAGAGAATCAATTGAAGTAATTAAACTTAACGGATCAGTGGAGCTTGCGCCTTTGGTGGGTCTTTCCGAGATGATTGTGGATCTGGTTGAAAGCGGGAGGACGCTTAAAGAAAATGGTCTGGTGGTGTTGGATACTATTGCGGATATAAGTGCGAGGCTTGTAGTAAATAGAGTAAGTATGAAAATGGAAAGCGAGAGAATAAATAAAATCATAGATGGAATCAGGAAAGAGTTGGAAAAGAGGTGAGCCTAGAGTGAGGGTAATAGATTTAAGGCAGGGAAAAGATAGTGATTTGTTTGAAAAGCTTGCTTCAAGAAGCCAGATGGAACACGGTGATGTATTAAGGCGTGTTGAAGACATTGTCAGGAATGTAAGGGAAAAGGGTGATAAGGCAGTTATTAAATATACCTCCATGTTTGACAAGGTTGAGCTTGATGCTACAAGGCTTAAGGTTTCTCAAGAGGAAATAGAAGAAGCGTATACCAAGGTTGATTCAAAGCTTGTAGAAGTTATAAGAAGAGCCAAGGAGAATATAGAAGAGTTCCATAAAAAGCAGAAAGAGAATTCCTGGTTTACCGCTGAGAATGAGGGGGTGTTTCTCGGTCAACTGTTAAGACCGCTTGAAACAGTGGGTATTTATGTTCCGGGAGGAACGGCGGCTTATCCTTCATCGGTTCTTATGAATGCCCTTCCCGCAAAGGTGGCAGGAGTTGACAGACTGATAATGGTTACGCCCCCCGGAAAGGGTGACGGTAAGATTAACCCTGCAATTCTGGTTGCAGCAAGAGAAGCTGGTGTTGATGAAATTTACAGGATTGGTGGAGCGCAGGCCATAGCTTCACTGGCTTTTGGAACGGAAACAATCCCTAAGGCAGATAAGATAGTGGGACCGGGGAATATATATGTTGCAATGGCAAAAAGAACGGTTTACGGATACTGCGATATAGATATGATAGCAGGACCGAGTGAAATTATGGTAGTGGCCGATGAAACGGCAGAACCATCATTTGTTGCTGCAGATCTTCTTTCTCAGGCAGAACATGATATTCTGTCATCTTCAATTCTTGTTACCACTTCCAAAGTAATCGCCGACAGGGTAAAGACTGAGCTTGACAGGCAGCTTGGGTTGCTCCCGAGGAAGGAAATAGCACAAAAATCCATAGAGGATTTTGGGGCAGTGGTGATTGTGGACGATATTGAAAGTGCCGTTAAGGTTGTAAACAGAATTGCGCCGGAGCACCTTGAGCTTTGTGTAAAGGATCCCTTTGATACTTTAGGATATATCAGAAATGCTGGAGCTATTTTTCTGGGGAATTATTCATCCGAGCCGTTGGGTGATTATTTTGCCGGACCGAATCATGTTCTTCCGACAAGCGGTACTGCAAGGTTCTTTTCGCCCTTAAATGTATCCGACTTTGTAAAGAAAAGCAGTCTGATTTCCTATTCAAAAAAAGCGCTCAGCGATATTAAGGACGATGTTATACTCTTTGCAGAGGCTGAAGGCTTAAAAGCTCATGCCAATGCAATCAGGGTAAGGTTTGAAGAAAAAAAGGAGGATATTTGACATGATAAGTGACATGATAAGACCCGGACTTAAAGATTTTATACCCTATAAATCAAATCAGGTACCCTTCAGGATAAAGCTTGATGCTAATGAAAGTCCCTTTGGACTGTCGGAAAATGTGAGAAAAAAGCTTGCAGATTATTTTGCCGGAAATTTTGAGATGAATCTTTACCCGGACTCTGATTCGACTGAACTGAGAAAATCCCTTGCCGATTTCTGGAATGTTGACAGTGAAGGAATTATTGCGGGTACAGGCTCGAATGAATTGATAAAGATAATAGTGGACGTTTTTGCAGACAGGGGCGACAGGATTATTTATCCTGCACCTTCCTTTGATATGTACAGAGTGAATTCGCTTATAGCCGGATGTATTCCCGTTGAAATTGTATTGAGCAGTGAAAAAGGTTTCAGATACGATGCCGATGAATTCATACATAAGGCAAATAAAGAGAGGGCAAAAGTGATATTCCTTTGTGTGCCTAACAACCCTACGGGAAACACCATGGATATTTACGACATAGAGAAAATTGCAACTGAATGCAACCGTTCGGTTGTTGTTGTGGATGAGGCATATGCCGAGTTTTCAGGGGAAACGGCAATTCCCCTTACTGCAAAATACGATAATGTTGTTGTACTTCGTTCATTTTCAAAAGCTTATGGTCTTGCAGGATTAAGATGCGGCTATTCCATAAGCGGAAGGGCGTTTGCCAACGAGATAAATAAAATAAAGGCTCCCTATAACCTGAACTCCCTTACTCAGTTGATTGCAAAAACTGTTCTTGAAGAGCGGGAAGAAACGGCAGGAAGGGTGAAATACCTTAATGAGCAGAGGGACTATCTTTTCAACCAGCTTCAAAAAATTGACGGAATAGTCGCTTATCCTTCAAAGGCCAATTTTATACTGATGAGAGTATCGGATGCTTTAAAAGTATCTGCCGCTCTTAAGGAAAGAGGAATACTAATCAGAAGCTACGGCAAAAGTGTTCATTTAAAGGATTTCATAAGGATAAGCGTAGGTAACAGGGAGCAGAATGATGTATTGCTTGAAGAGTTCAAAGCGGTTTTAAGTGCGTAACATTAAAGCAAAACATTTTTGAGATTTATATATACTTATTATAAGTCGATTTGTTATAATATATTGAGCAAGATAAAGACAGCTTCTTTAATATTGTGCAGTGTTTTTATCAATAAAGAGTTTTAATATGGAGGCAATCTGATGAGCAGAAAAGCTGAAATTACAAGAAAAACTAATGAGACAGATATATCCTTAAAAATATGTATTGACGGTACAGGCAAGTCTGATATAAATACGGGTATAGGGTTTTTTGACCATATGTTGAATCTTTTTGCCAGACATGGGTTGTTTGATCTTACTGTGAAGGCGGAGGGAGACCTTGAGGTTGATGCCCATCATACTGTAGAAGATGTGGGAATTGTACTTGGGCAGGTTTTAAGAGAGGCTCTTGGAGATAAGAAGTCAATCAAAAGATATGGTGCTTCATATGTTCCTATGGACGAAGCCCTTGCGCTGGTTTCTCTCGACCTTGGAGGAAGACCGTTTCTGGTGTTTGATGCCGTGTTCGGGTGTGAGAAGGCAGGAAATATGGAAACCGAGCTGTTTGAGGAATTCTTCAGGGCTGTTTCCTTTAATTCTGGCATGAACCTTCACGTAAAGGTATTGTACGGAAGCAATACACACCATATTATTGAGGCTGTTTTCAAGGCTTTTGGAAGGGCATTGGACGAGGCTTCACAGATGGACAGCAGAATTGATGGTGTGATGTCTACAAAAGGTACAATTTGAATAAAAAGTTGTTGCGTTTTTGAAAAATAATGAATAATAGTGTTGTAAAGATGGGAGAGTAGGAATTGATATGCTTATAAACAATACGGATTTTATAGATTTACCAGTTTATATTAAAGGAAAAGTCAGAAATGTATATGATCTTCAAGACAAGCTTCTTATTGTGGTCACTGACAGGCTATCCGCTTTCGATGTAGTTTTCGACGACCTTATTCCAAACAAGGGAAATGTTTTAAACAGTATATCCGAGTTCTGGTTCAACTATACTAAAGATGTAATAGGCAATCATGTTATTACTACTGATGTAAGCCATTACCCCGAAGGACTTTTGAAGTTTAAGGAAGAGTTGCAGGGAAGATCAATGCTTGTAAGGAAGATCAAGATGGTTGAAGCTGAATGTATAGTTAGAGGCTATCTCGAAGGTTCGGGTCTGAAGGATTATAAAAAGACCGGAAGTATTTGCGGTATAAAGCTTCCGGAAGGTTTAAGGCAGGCAGATAAACTACCTGAGCCTATATTTACCCCTTCCACCAAGGCAATGGAAGGGCACGATGAAAATGTGAGTTTTGAAGTGTTATGTGACAGGATAGGGGCTGAAATTGCAAACCAGCTTAAAGATGTAAGTATAGAGTTATATAAAAAGGCAAGCCAGTATGCAGAGAGCAAAGGAATCATTCTTGCAGATACCAAGTTTGAATTTGGTATTATGGACGGCAAGCTTGTGGTTGGGGATGAAATGTTCACGCCCGATTCTTCCCGCTTCTGGGATATGAACGATTATGAACCGGGAAGGGCACAGAAGAGCTTTGATAAACAGTTTGTGAGGGAATACCTTGAAACAATTGACTGGGATAAGAAGCCTCCAGCTCCAAGACTTCCTGAAGATGTTGTTAAAAAGACGGAGCTTAAATATATCGAAGCATTTGAGAGATTGACAGGCAAAAGGCTGTGAGCGGAGTGATAAGCATTGATTGCAATAATTGATTATCAAGTGGGCAATTTTGCACGGATGTTTTAATTTGAATATGGATTTGGAGGAATTTTGTTATGGTTATTTATCCCGCAGTCGATGTTAAGGACGGGAGATGTGTGAGACTTGTGCAGGGCGAGTTTGACAAGGTTACTGTTTATTCTGATGACCCGGTTGAAATGGCTCTTAAATGGGAACAATTAGGGGCGCAGTATCTGCATGTTGTAGACCTTGATGGTGCGAGGACTGGTGTTGCCCAGAATATAGCTGTTATCAGTGAGATGGCCGTAAAACTGGGCATACCTGTTCAACTTGGAGGAGGAATAAGAACTATTGAAATGATAGAGACTGTGATTTGCAAAGGCATTGAGCGTATGATTCTTGGAACTTCTGCAGTAAAAGACCCAGAGCTTGTCAAGCGTGCAGTGAAAACTTTTGAGAACAATGTTGTTATAGGAATAGATGCAAAAGATGGTATGGTTGCCATAGAAGGGTGGGCAAAGACCAGTGAATTTACAGCTGTAGGCTTTGCTAAAAAGATGCAAGATTTAGGAGCCAAGACCATAATATATACTGATATTTCAAGAGATGGCATGCTGCAAGGACCCAACCTTAGAGCGATGGAGGATATGGTGAATTCTGTGGATATTGAGGTTATAGCATCGGGGGGAGTCAAAAGCATTGATGATATCAGAAACCTTAAAAATGTCGGTGTGTCAGGCGTAATAGTAGGCAAGGCTTTATATACCGGTGATGTGGATTTGAAACAGGCTGTTGAAGTGGCTAGGGAATAGCCTATAAAAGGAGGTAACACTATTATGGTGACAAAACGTATAATCCCATGCCTTGATGTGCGTGATGGCAGGGTTGTCAAGGGTATTAATTTTGTGAATATCAAAGATGCCGGTGATCCGGTTGAGGTTGCGGCAGTTTATGACAAGGCCGGAGCAGATGAGCTGGCTTTTCTGGATATAACAGCGACAACGGATGCAAGAGGTATCATGATTGATGTGGTAAGAAGGGTTGCAGAGCAGGTGTCCATTCCATTTACCGTAGGGGGGGGAATAAGGACTGTAGATGATGTCCGTGAGATTTTGAAGGCGGGAGCGAATAAAATATCGGTGAACTCTGAAGCATTAAAAAGGCCGGAGTTTATAACTGAAGCTACCACAAGTTTTGGAAGCCAGTGTGTTGTTGTGGCTATAGATGCTAAAAGGCGGGAGGACAAAACCGGATGGGACGTGTATCTGAACGGAGGCATGGTTAATAGCGGAAAAGATGCAATAGCATGGGCTGTAGAGGCTGAGAAGCTTGGTGCCGGTGAGATACTTCTTACAAGTATGGACTGCGATGGTACAAAAAACGGATATGATATTGAGCTTACCAGAAAGGTATCGGAAAACGTAAGAATACCTGTTATTGCTTCGGGCGGTGCAGGTACAATGGAACATTTCTATGATGCCCTGACAACAGGAAAGGCGGATGCGGTACTTGCGGCTTCACTGTTTCACTACAGGGAGATGGAAATAATGGAACTGAAGAAATATTTGAAGCAAAAGGGTATTGAGGTCAGGATGTAGTAGTAAATTTGTATAAAAAGCAAAGGAGTAGCTAACAATGAGTGAAATCCTAAAGGAGATAAAATTTGACAATAACGGCTTGGTTCCTGTAATTGCCCAGGACTACAAGACAAATGAAGTTCTTATGCTGGCTTATATGAATGAGGAAGCTTTTGCAAAGACTATTGAGACAGGAAAGGTGCACTATTTCAGCAGAAGCAGGAATAAATTGTGGCTTAAGGGTGAAACATCAGGTCATTTTCAGAACATTAAATCAATAAAAATGGATTGCGACGGTGATGCGTTGCTCGTTAAGGTGGAACAGGTTAAAGCAGCTTGCCACACAGGGCATTACTCCTGTTTTTACAGGGAAATGGATGGTGAAGATATGAAGGAAAACTCGGATAAGGTTTTTGATGAGAAGTCGGTATATCATGACAATTCAGAAATACTTCAGCAGGTATATGACGTTATAGTAGACAGGACAATAAATCCTAAAGAAGGCTCATACACAAATTATCTTTTTGAAAAGGGTTTGGACAAAATCCTCAAGAAAGTCGGGGAGGAAGCCGCAGAGGTTATTATTGCGGCAAAAAACAAAGATAAGGGAGAAATAACCTATGAGATTTCTGACCTTTTTTATCATCTTTTTGTACTGATGGTTGAAAGAGGCGTAAAGCTTGACGATATATATAGAGAGTTGAAAAAAAGAAGGTAAATTTTTATTGCTTCGGAGGTGTTGAGTTGGATAAATATAAGCTTAAGCGTTTGCTCAAGCAGGAAGAAGGTCCGAAACTTGACTTTAAGGCAGAGCTTAATTTATCTACCGAGAGCGAAAAGAAGGAACTAACCAAAGATGTGATTGCCATGGCAAATTCGAGAGGTGGAAGAGGCTATATTATCTTTGGTGTGGAAGATAAGACGAAAAAAGTGCTGGGTATAGATTCTGAGGACTTTATAGAAGAACAGATTCAACAAATAATATATAACAGGTGCGACCCACCCGTTTCTATTTCTATGGATTTTATAACGGTTGAAGGAAAAGACCTGGGAGTCCTTACCATATACAGAAGCGGTCACAAGCCTCATCAGATGTTGCAGAATGGAGCCTTTTACATTAGGAGAGGATCTACAACCGATACCGCCAGAAGAAGCGAAATAGCCAATCTGTTGCAGGAAAACGGTCTTTTGACGTATGAAACTGTTGTGTTGAAAAATGTCGGCATGGAAGAGCTTGACACTGAATGTATCAATGCTTATTTTAAAAACCTTAATGTTATAAGCGAAAAACCAAGTGAGCTCCTGCTTGAAGCGCTTGGAATAGTAGGTCAAAAATCCGAAAGTGAGGGATATCACCTTACTATAGGCGGACTTTTACTGTTTGGTAAGAATCCTTCCGCGTTTTTGCCACATGTTTATATTGCAGTGGATATGGATAATGAAGTCAGATTTTTTTACGGCAATATACCGGCTATGCTTGATGAGGTTTCGGATTACCTTAGAAAGAATATAATCATTTCTGGAGAGTATCCCTTTGAAGCATTAGAGGAGGTTATAGCCAATGCCCTTGTGCACAGGGATTATCTTGATATATCCAGAGGAATAACAATAACAATAACTTCAAAGAACATTGAGGTAAGCAATCCGGGGGCTCTGATTGCAGGAAACAGTGTTTATAAATTTGTCCGAGAGAATAATCCGGATAGAAGAAATCCTTGGTTGTATCAGAGGCTTATAACATTAGACACAAGGAAGAGGTTTATGAAATCTGGACTGGGAATTACGAGAATTAAGAATGCATTTTCCGAAATAGGAAAAGTTAGGTTTGTAAATATAGGTTCTCAGAACTTATTCAAAGTTTTATTGCCTCTGCCGACAAAGTCATAAAAAATCTTATCTTAAAACTTCTTATTTTTAAAACTCCCTTAAACATTAAACTTCATTGAACATTATTGAAACCGTATTAGACCTCATTATGTGCGCTGATAAAGATGAGGTCTAGAGGCATTGAGAGGTCAAAAATAATGTTATTCTAAGAATTTTAACATTACAAACATTACTGGTAAAAATAAAAGAACATGCCCCCAGAGGATTATTTGGCACCCTTAAAAACAATACAAGATGCGAATAACTATATAAGTAACATTATTTTTTGGGGGAGGTATTATTATGAAAAAGCTCAGTCTGCTTTTAGTTGCAGTTCTGATACTGGTTGCAAGTTTGCCTGCGGTGTCGTCTGCTGAAGAGATATACCCGGGATTCAGGGTTGAAGGAAGGTTTTTGTATGACAATACGGGGGAAAAAGTAATTCCCTATGGAGTCAATGAGATGACTATATGGGGAGACGTTGACGGTGATGTGTCGTTTGCTGAGATTGCAAAAACGGGTGCCAATACAGTTAGGATCGTATGGGGAATTACAGGAGATCCCCGAAAGCTTGATGTAGCAATTTACAACTGCCGTAAGAGCCATATGATACCTATGATTGAACTTCATGATGCAACCGGGGAATGGAGCAAGCTTCCTGAACTTGTTGATTACTGGGTAAGGCCTGATGTTGTAGAAGTTATAAAAAAACATCAGGAGTATCTTCTTATAAATATCGGCAATGAAGTAGGGCAAAATGTTTCTGAAAGTGATTTCAAATCAGGTTATAAAACAGCCGTAAACAGGATGAGGGAGGCAGGGATTCATGTTCCTCTTATTATTGACGGCGGAGACTGGGGAAAAGACATCAATGTTATTCAGGCGGCTGGTGCATATCTTATAGATGCCGACCCGGACCATAATTTGATGTTCTCTGTTCATATGTGGTGGCCTTATATGTGGGGTTATGACGAGAAAAAGGTTACTGATGAGATAGCTGAGACTGTAAGGTTGGGTTTACCACTGATTGTGGGAGAATTCGCCGACAAGTGGGAAGAAACCGAGAACGGAAAAATTCCGTACAAAACCATAATGGAACAATGCTACAAAAATGAAATTGGATATTTGATATGGTCATGGGGGCCTGGCAATCAGCCTCAAACATTTCTTGACATGACAGCTGATGGAACATTTGCAACTCTTAAGCCTTGGGCGGAGGAAATGTGTATTACCGATACCTACAGCATAAAGAATATTTCAAAGCGACCTGCTTCTATGCTTTCCGATCCTCCAGAAATGCCTATGCCGACCATACCGGAGGGAAGCATTTCTCTTAACAAGCCTGTCTTTGCATCTTCTGTTGAAACAAGTGCAAACAACGTAGCTGGCAATGCGGTTGATGGCAATCTTGGTACTAGGTGGTCATCTGAGTATTCAGATCCTCAGTACATATATGTTGACCTGGAGAAAGAGCATAAGATTGGAAGTGTTTATATTGAGTGGGAGACTGCGCATGCAAGGCAGTATAAAATACAGGTATCCAATGATGCAAAAGCATGGACGGATGTTTTTACGGAGTATAACGGGGATGGAGGTCTAGACGAAATAGAGCTTAGTGTCACAGCAAGATATGTAAGAATTTACTGCATGCAAAGGGCAACCGAGTGGGGACATTCCATTTATGAGTTCCAGGTCTATCCAGAAGGCGGTGCTGTTATAACCCCGCCGATTATGGCACCAGGAGATGTTAACAACGACGGAAGCGTTAACTCAACAGATTATGCCTTGGTTAAAAGGCATATACTTGGAACATCCTTACTTGCAGGGGAAGCTTTACAGGCAGCGGACGTTAATAGGGATGAAAATGTGAACTCAACAGATTATGCAATGATAAAAAGGTACATATTAGGTTCGATTGCTGAATTTTAACCCAACTTTCCCGCGGTATTTATGGGATCTTTGTTGCTAACGCAGCATTGACCGCCACGGTCTAAAAGTTATAGCATGCAAGCCATAAATAGATAGCCTGTATTAGGCGAGGAGGACTGTCTTTAGGAAATGAATTCTAAGGGACAGTCCTTTTTAAAGATTATTTCCTGAAATGAAAGAGGCAAAATTGAGTATCCTCAATGGGTACTCAATTTTATTAGTGTGCCCTGTTTCTAAAAACGAATTCTGCTATGAGGCACGGGCGTGTACTTACAGTAGCTGTTAAAGAAATTTCAAGGAAATCGAAGAATTCGAGAAGAATAGTGGGAGAATTAGATGTGTTTTTCCTAAACGATAAAATATAAAAAAAATGAATGATTGATAATAAATTGGATAGTATAATAATATTATATCTGTAATTAGCACTCACTTAAAGCGAGTGCTAATAAACGAAGTACATAAAACTAACAATTTTATTAATAAAGAGGAGGCATATTTATGAAAATAAGACCTTTAGCAGACAGAGTAGTTGTTAAAATGGTAGAAAGCGAAGAGACTACAAAGAGCGGTATAGTATTGCCAGGATCCGCAAAGGAAAAGCCACAGGTTGCAGAGGTAGTTGCTGTAGGACCTGGTGCAGTTGTGGACGGAAAAGAAGTGAAAATGGAAGTAAAAGTAGGAGACAAGGTTATAATGAGCAAATATTCAGGTACCGAAGTAAAGTATGACGGTGAGGAATATACCATTCTCAAGCAGGGAGATATATTAGCGGTAGTTGAATAGTGGTAAGTGACCTTAATGCAGTGATCTGTTTCTTTTAAGGTTGCCAATGCAAATTCCGGAATCACTATGTTAAAACGTAAATTATATAGTGTTTTAGTAGTTTAAAGCCTTACTATCAAATCAAAAAAATACCTAAGGAGGTTAATTATATGGCAAAAGAAATTAAATTTGGTGAAGAAGCTAGAAAAGCTCTTGAAAGCGGTGTTAATAAACTGGCGGATACTGTTAAGATTACTTTAGGACCTAAAGGAAGAAATGTTGTTCTTGACAAGAAATTTGGTTCACCAATGATTACAAATGATGGTGTTACTATTGCCAAAGAAATAGAACTCGAAGACCAATTTGAAAATATGGGTGCACAGCTTGTAAAAGAAGTTGCTACAAAGACTAATGATGTAGCAGGTGACGGTACAACTACCGCAACACTTTTGGCACAGGCAATTATCAGGGAAGGTCTTAAGAACGTAGCAGCAGGTGCTAATCCTATGATAATCAAAAAAGGTATTTCAAAAGCAGTTGATGCAGCGGTTGATGGAATCAAGGAAGTAAGCCAGAAGATAAAAGGCAAGGAAGACATAACAAGAGTTGCGGCAATTTCAGCTAATGACGATGTTATAGGAAGCTTGATTGCTGATGCTATGGAAAAGGTCACAAACGATGGCGTTATTACTGTAGAAGAGTCCAAAACAATGGGCACAAACCTTGAAGTTGTTGAAGGTATGCAGTTTGACAGAGGTTATGTATCTCCTTACATGATTACAGATACAGAGAAAATGGAAGCTATTCTTGATGAACCGTACATTTTGATTACAGACAAGAAGATAAGCAATATTCAGGAGATACTTCCAATTCTTGAGCAAATAGTTCAGCAGGGCAAAAAGCTTGTTATTTTAGCCGAAGATGTTGAAGGCGAAGCGCTTGCAACATTAGTTGTAAATAAATTGAGGGGTACATTCAATTGTGTAGCTGTCAAGGCTCCGGGCTTTGGTGACAGAAGGAAGGCAATGCTACAGGATATAGCTATCCTGACAGGTGGAGAAGTTATTACTGAAGAACTTGGACTTGATTTGAAGGAAACTACAATTGAGCAGTTGGGTAAAGCAAGACAGGTTAAAGTACAGAAGGAAAACACAATTATAGTTGATGGTGCAGGCAGCTCAGACGAGATTAAGAAGAGGATTTCTTCAATCAAAGCTCAGATTGAAGAAACAACTTCCGAATTTGACAAGGAAAAACTACAGGAAAGACTTGCAAAGCTTTCCGGTGGTGTAGCTGTTATTCAGGTTGGTGCTGCAACTGAGACAGAAATGAAAGAAAAGAAACTGAGAATTGAAGATGCTCTTGCAGCTACAAGAGCAGCAGTAGAAGAAGGTATTGTAGCTGGTGGAGGAACAGCTTTAATAAATGCAGTTCCGAAAGTAGCAAAGTTACTGGATTCAACTTCTGGGGATGAAAAAACAGGAGTTAAGATTATACTCAGGGCATTAGAAGAGCCTATCAGACAAATCGCTGCAAATGCAGGTCTTGAAGGTTCCGTAATAGTTGAAAAGATAAAGGATAGCGAAGTAGGATTAGGTTTTGATGTATTGAATGAAAAATATGTTAATATGATTGAAGAAGGTATAGTAGACCCGGCAAAAGTTACAAGGTTTGCTCTCCAGAACGCCGCATCTGTAGCAGCTATGGTTCTTACAACAGAGTCAGTTGTTGCAGATAAGCCTGAAGCAGAGGTTGCGGGTGGCGGAATGCCTGGTGGAATGGGCGGAATGGGTGGAATGGGCGGAATGATGTAAACTGCCTGAAACCCGAATATTGAAGGCCCCCTCCTCGAGGGGGCGTTCCTATTTTAATAGTGTATTATTTGACAAAAATCAGTAATAAATCTAAATTCGTAGCAATTGGAATTTTTTGGAGGAAGGGTTGAAAGCATTAATAAGTGTATATGATAAAAGCGGTCTGGATAAGTTTGCCTCGGTTCTGGAAGAAGTGGGCTATGAACTTATATCCACCGGAGGAACATATGACTATCTTAAAGCGGCTGGATTTCACCCAGAAAAACTCTCTAATTACTGCGAAAGTCCTGAACTATTAGGCGGTCGGGTAAAATCCCTTCATCCGGTGGTCTTTGCTGGGATTTTGGCTAGAGCCGACCAGGAAGATGAGCTTGTTTCAAAGGATATTTCCCGCATTGACCTAGTGTGCTGTAATCTTTATCCTTTCTCTGAAATCCAGAAAAACTCTTCAGATGAGGAAACCATCTTGGAAAATATAGATATTGGTGGTGTCGCACTTCTGAGGGCAGCTTCAAAGAATTACAAAAAAGTTATTTCGGTTCCCTCGCCTAAGCTCTATTCATCTATCGCTGATATGCTTTTAAAAAATAATCTTGACGAGACTGCTCGACGCCGGCTTGCTGCCGAAACTTTCAGAATCATATTTCAATATGATGCATCAATTGCAGCATATTTATTTGGTGATAGGGAGAATTTTCTTAGTATATCTGAAGAGAAAAATACTAGTTTAAGATATGGAGAAAACCCTCATCAGAAGGCTGCTCTGTATGGAAATCCACCCTATAAGCAGCTTGCAGGTAAAAAAGAATTATCTTTTAATAATTATCAGGATATGGACGCAGCAGTTCGCCTAGTCAACTCTTTTGAAGAACCTGCATCTGCTGTAATCAAGCATGCGGTTGCCTGCGGTGCAGCTGTTAGCAAGGATATAAAAGGGGCTTTTATAGATGCTCTTTCTGGGGATCCCATAAGCGCCTTTGGTGGGATAATTGGATTTAACCGTATATGTGATGCATCTCTTGCATCAGAAGTTATCAAAACTTTTTTCGAGGTGGTTGCTGGGCCCGGTTTTACAAGTGAGGCCTTGGAAATTCTAAAACAAAAGCCAAACCTCAGGGTAATACAGACATTTCCGCTGGAAGTCCAAGCTGATATTCGTCAGATTACCGGTGGCTTTCTTTTACAAGAACCGGATAATTTTGTTGATGAAAATTGGAAGGTTGTTACTGAAAAACATCCTTCTGAAGAAGAAATGAAGGATTTAAAAATAGCATGGAAAATTGCTGGTTTTCTTAAATCCAATGCCATAGCTCTGGTGAGCGATGGTAAGACAGTAGGTTTAGGGAGTGGACAGACCTCCCGGGTGGATTCGGTAAGGATTGCTGCTGATTCAATGAGGCGCCGAGCTGGAAGTGAGAAAAGAATAGTTATGGCTTCTGATGGATTCTTTCCCTTTCCGGATGGCGTAGAAGAAGCGGCTGCTGCTGGCGTCAGTGCAGTAGTTCAACCGGGTGGTTCTAAAAACGATGATACTGTGATCGATGCAGCGAATCGGCTCGGTTTAAGTATGGTCATTACAGGAAGGAGACATTTCCTTCATTAGGAGAAAATATATTATGCAAAAAACACGTCTTTTTACACCAGGTCCTGCGGCAGTACCACCAGAAACTCTTATGGAGATAGGTAGGCCGACGGTTCATCATAGGAAAAAAGTTTTCAAAGATATATATGCGGAAACAATTGAAAAACTTAAGGAAGTTTTTCAGAGCACTGGAGAAGTTTTTGTTTTTGCTGCATCTGGGACTGGTGCAATGGAAGCTGCACTTTTGAATTTTACATCACCTGAGGAAAAGGTTCTTGTCATAAATTCTGGTAAGTTTGGCGAGCGTTGGGAAATCCTTGCTGAGACTTTCGATCTTACACCGATATCTCTTAAATATCCTTGGGGGACAAGCGCCTCAGCGGAAGATGTTGAGAAAATACTAGAGGAAAATAAAGATATAAAGGCGGTATTTGCCACTCTTTCTGAGACCTCAACTGGTGCCCTGCATCCGATTAAAGAGATTGCAGAGGTTACGAAAAAACATTCTGTTTTACTGATTGTAGATGCGGTTAGTGGTCTTTCAGCAGATAGAATAATGACAGATGAGTGGGGCGTTGATGTGGTGGTCTCTGGTTCCCAGAAAGCCCTGATGTCTCCTCCTGGAATGGGTTTTATATGTGTGAACTCAAAAGCTGCTGAGGTTTACAAAAATAACCCTAGGAAAAATTTTTACTGGGATCTTAAAAGAGCGTCAAAATCGGCTCTTAGTTCACAGACTCCCTTTACACCACCTGTTAACTTGATTGTGGGTCTCTTATCCTCCCTTGAATCTATTACTTCGGAAGGGATGGAAAATTTATTCAAAAGGCATGACTTACTGGCTCGGGGTACTCGGGCGGGAATAAAGGCTATGGGATTAGAAGTTTTCCCTGAATCACCTTGTAATGGGGTGACTGCTGTGAAAATACCATCTCCTGATAAAATAGGTAGCCTGTTTGTTGGGCATTGCCAGGATAAATATGGTGTGATATTTGCCGGTGGTCAAGATGATTTAAAAGGTAAGCTATTCAGAATTGCTCATATGGGATATTACGATGAGATGGATGTGGTTACGGCTCTGGCTACAGTTGAGTGCACTCTGAAAGATTTGGGTGAGCGGGATGTGCTGGGGCAGGGTGTAAAAGCCGCATTGGAGGTTTTCACATCTCGGAAATAGTAGACTCTGGATTAGGGAAGAGAGCCTCGCAGGTCTTTTGGGGCCTCTTTTCCTTAATTCTTTTGGTAAGGTGTTTACTGGCCATATTTATCCCTTTAGGGGCGGATGAGGCCTACTACTATGTATATACGCTAAACCCCTCACTCTCCTATTTTGATCATCCTCCCATGGTGGCGCTTGTAGGAAGTGTAATACCTTTTCTTACGGGTATTGCAAGTCCTTTCGCTCTAAGGCTCCTACCGCTCATACTGTTCAGCCTAACCCTGTTTGTTTTTTACAAATTTTGCCTTCTCTACATGGAGGAAAAAAAGGCTTTATTTGCAACGGGGGTATTTGGTGCGATCCCTATGTTTTTTATTTCCGGTTCTGCACTCATGCCAGATTCACCCCTGATTTTTTTCTGGGTTCTATCTCTTTATTTATTTAAGAAAAACATTGATAATCCCACGAATAAGGGCTCGATCCTATCTGGTCTCTCTGCAGGTGCTGCCACGTTGTATAAATATACCGATTTCTTTCTCTTTTCTGCAGCCTATCTTTTTATATTGATTAATCCTGAAAAAAGAGGGGAGTATAAAAAACTCGGGCCCTATCTTGCAGGTCTATTTGGTCTTTTAGTATTTATGCCGGTCATTTTATGGAATATTAATATTGGTTTTGCTTCTTTCTCATTTCAGGCGGGAAGGGTGGGGATAGCTTCTTTAAGACCTAAATACTTCTTTCAGTCTCTTGGTGCCCAGATTGGATACCTTTTTCCCTTCTATTTTTTCCCGGCGGCATATCTTGCATTCAAGAGTATTCGCAAAATTAAGGAAAAAGAGATTTATCTATTCTCGGCTCTTTTTGGGTCTTTGCCATTACTTTTCTTTTGGGGAGCATCTCTATATAAAAGAGGGCTTCCCCATTGGCCAANAATAGGCTATATGTCACTTGCTCCCTTAACGGGCTTGTTTTATTATTCTCTTTTACAAAGGCGTCGTAAACTTTTTAATTTTTATGCTGCTTTCCATTTGGTTCTTCTTCTAATTGTTGCCGGGACAGCTATCCTTCAGACTAAGACCGGATTTATTATGAATGAGCCTCTTGCTGAAACAAGTATACCCGAGAAAACCAGGCTCAGGGATCTCACAGCTGAAATATCTGGCTGGGATCAGGTGGGCACTTATCTTTCTGAACTTGATATGGAAGAAAAATTTCTTTTTACCCATCGCTGGGAACTCGGAGGCTATATAACTCATGGTCTTAGAGGGGAGTATCCTCTTATTTGTCTGGGAAATCTAAATCGTGCGAGAGGTTATGCATTCTGGCAGGATCAGGATGAGTTTATCGGACAAGATGGTATCTTTATAAGTTCTGCAAGATATTTTGCAGATCCTCTTGAATTGTACCAAGATTATTTTGAGGATATAGAATACTTAGGAGAGCTGCCTTTAATTCGCCAGGGAATAAAGGTTAAGAAGATTTATTTTTATCTTGCCCGTAACTTTTCCGGCGGGTTTCCGGTTTTCGGAATCTGATATAGGTAATAATCAGCCCACCTCCAAAGCCTAATACCATCCCTGTAACTACATCTAGTGGGAAATGGGATGAAAGTATTATTCTTGAAAATCCGACTAGTCCAGAGAAAATAAAGGCTATTATTGATAGTATATAGCTTCTGGAATATCCCCAAACTACTCCTGCCGAACTAAAAGCATCAGTAGTGTGGCCAGAAGGAAAGGATCTAAATCTGGATTTTCCAGAAAAATGCTTAAAGTCATAAAGGCCTGTTCTGGGTCTGGGGCGACCGATTATCATTTTCATGGCGCCACATATTGCAATTGAAACCAGGAGTTGAACCATTACATAGGTCCAGCCTAGGCGTATCATGTCTTTTCTTTTCTTGATGTATCCAATGACAAGGATATAAAGAAAGATAAAGTGGTAGAGGTGGTGACCGTAATTAGTGATAATCCTAAATGCGGAACTTACTGACGGGTAATCCTTCCCCAAGGCACGGATTCTTGTTGATAAATTAATATCACCATATTTGAAAACAAGATAATTCCCAATTAGAAGGCAGACCATCA
>LSQX01374887.1_pt1 | contig 25314 bp, 29 predicted proteins | sample 654561 | NCBI WGS metagenome assembly LSQX01 (sample SAMN04489861, study PRJNA283612) | anaerobic digester metagenome | isolation source: 4 biogas reactors fed with cattle manure at either 37C or 55C with and... | place: Denmark: Kongens Lyngby | collected 2014 | reverse complement strand
GACGTGATTATACCAATGAAACCTATAGAGAAACATATGAAGAAACATTATTTAAACATGTGCGCTTTAAGAATCGAGACGAAGCCCATATTCAAGGGTTTAGGGAATTAATTTCATACTACAAAATGGATTTTCATGAACCAGATCATTATTTCGGTTTAAGAGATTATTTACTTGAAAGAGGAAATCGTGCTTTATTCTATTTAGCAGTGGCACCTCATAGTTTTGAAGAGATTACTGAATCCTTAAAAACAAGTGGGATTACCGCAGCGATGACAGATAAACAATTACTCATTGAAAAACCATTTGGTGATGATTTAGAAAGTGCAATTGAAGTTGATAAAGCGATTAAGAAATGTTTTAAAGAAAGCGAAATCTATCGAATCGACCATTACCTAGCAAAAGAAATGATGCTCAATATCTTAACGATTCGATTCGGTAATATGACATTTGAGAGATTATGGGATAAAGATTCAATCGAATCAATTCAAGTAAGTGCCCTGGAAGAGGGCGGGGTCAATGATCGGGGTAATTATTATGACATCACTGGCGCATTAGAAGACATGTTCCAAAGTCATTTGCTTCAAATGTTGTCATATGTTTTAATGGATCGTCCAAAATCGATGCAACCTAAGCATTTACATAGAGCCCAAGAGCGTGCTTTGAGAAGACTTAAACCACCAAAACTTGAAAACTTTAACTCTGAGTTTGTTTTAGGACAGTATGTTTCAAATGGTGAAGTGAATAGTTATGTTGATGAAACACATGTTAAAGCTGATTCAAAGACTGAAACATTCTTTGCTATGAAGCTAACAAGTTCTGATAAACGATTTAAAGATGTTCCTATTTATGTAAGATCAGGAAAGCGTATGAAGGAACAATCAACGTATATTGCGATTACCTTCAAACCTGTGATTGGTATAAATGGTAAGGAACATGATCGAAATGTTCTCATTATTCGGATTGGTCCAGATGAAGGAATTTACTTTAAAGTGAATATTAAGCGTCCTGGTAACTTTGATGAAACTCAGACTGTGTCAATGGATTTCTGTCAATCATGTATCTATGAGAACAGATTAAACACACCACAAGCTTATGAAAGATTAATCAGTCATGCCCTTAAGAAAGACCGGACACTGTTTGCGAGTTGGCCAATTGTGACTAAGTCTTGGGAACTGACTGAACAACTTCAATCGCTGGTTAAAGAATCTAATAATCAGATAATTCCATATACAGCCTTTGAAAATGGTCCCAAAGAGTCAAAGAGCTTAATCAAAACAAATGGTCATGAATGGGTCAATGATGAAGTATTAGGTCAAACCTTTAATGGTCAATAACAAAACATTTATATTGGAAGGGTGAATAGACCCTTCCTTTTTTATGAATCTGTTGGATATATCGATTAAAATTTTTATTGGATAGGATAATAGACACTTATAAAAGCATCGTTTTAGAATCAATTAAAGTGACATGGTATAATTAAAGAGACTTACCAAAAGAAAAGGAGAGAAAACATGCCAGATTTAATGAGTATTCTAACTTGGATAATTCTAGGGGCTGTAGCTGGTTGGTTAGCGAATATAGTAGTTAACAAAGGCTCAGGATCACTAGTGACCAACATTGTTGTGGGTATCATAGGTGCATTCTTAGGTGGATGGCTGTTCTCACAATTTGGAAGTGGTGCAGAAGTAACAGGATTCAACATGATGTCTGTACTAGTTGCGTTTGTTGGAGCCGTTGTGCTTCTTGTAATTCTTAGACTTCTGAGTAGATAAGAAAGAGACTATTAATAGTTGAAAGACATCCTTCGGGGTGTTTTTTTAGTATTTTAGCACTCTTTAGTTGACAGTGCTAAAATATATGTTATACTGTTATTAGCAATCGAGTTACAAGAGTGCTAAGGAGGAATATAAAGTATGAGAAGAACAGAAAGTTTATTTGATAGCTTTTTCAGAGATCTAGAAACAAACAATTATCAATTAGGAAAAGGAATTGATATTTATAAAGAAGATAATCAGTATGTTGTACTAATTGATATGCCAGGCTTCAATAGAGATGACATCAAAGTCGATTTCAAAGAAGATGTTCTAATGATTACAGCAGAAAAAGCTGAAGAAGAAACAAATGGTAAAGAATACTACTTTAAGAATCGTAGTCGTAAATCAGTCAATCGTAAGATTCGCTTCAATGATGTCTCACAAGACCAAATTGAAGGATCATATGACAATGGAGTACTGAAATTAGTATTACCAATTGAAATACCGGTTGAAGCTCAACCACGACAAATTGAAATTAAGTAAAGGAGAGAATAAATTATGAGACATTATGTCAGAAGACCAGAATCAATTATCGATAAATATTTATCTGATTTCACAAAACCTACTAATGTAGGAAATCATATGGATGTATATCGTCAAGACAATCAATATTTTGTCGAAATAGATATGCCAGGTTTTAATAAGGAAGACATTAAGATTGATTTCAAAGAAGATATTTTAACAATCAGTGCACAACATGAGGAAGAAACTGAAGAAACTAAGAAAGAAATGATTTATCAATCACGCAGAAAGCATTCTGTTGAGCGAAAGATTCGTTTCTCAGAAGTTGATATTGATCAAATTAATGCAGAGTATACCAATGGAACACTTAAAGTTGTCCTACCATGCATCGTTCATCCTGAACCTGAAACTAAATCAATCGAATTGAAATAATACAAGACCCTTCGGGGTCTTTTTTTGTTAACTGATTGATAACCATTGGCCTTCCTTCTTGTGATATAATGCTAAGATAAGAGAAAAGAGAGACAAAATGAAACTAACAAAACAAGAAAGGTCATGGATTTTATACGACGTCGCTAATTCAGCCTTTGTTCTGATTTTATCAGCAACGATACCTGTGTACTTTAGAGCCATAGCAGAAGCTGATGGAGTCACTTCAACACAAGCAAGTTCATTGTTTGCGACAACAACATCCATTGCGGTACTGATAGTAGCTGTGTTGGCACCAATCTTAGGGGCAATTGCTGACTCAAAAGGAATGAAGAAAAAACTATTCAGTTTCGCACTAGCTTTTGGGATATTAGGTGGGCTATCACTAGCAGTGGTGAATGAATGGCAGGCCTTTTTATTTCTATTAATCCTAGCAAGAGTTGGTTATTCGTTATGTAATGTGTTTTATGATTCAATGTTAACCGATGTCACTACTGATGAAAGAATGGACCATGTTTCAGGAGCTGGTTTTGCTTGGGGATATGTCTTAAGTACGATTCCATTTATTATCGGGATAGCCTTAATTATGCTTGAACCATTTGGACTGGATACGGCATCAGCAACTAAGCTTTCATTCTTAATCACTGTTTTATGGTGGGGTATCTTCAGTATTCCACTCCTAAAAGATGTTAATCAGAAATACTATGTCGAAGATTCAGTTAAAGATATTGTTTCGAATCTATTTTCTGGATTAAAAAATACTCTAAGTAAGATTAATAAGAATAAACAAATGAAATATTTTATGATTGCTTATTTTTGTTATATCGATGGTGTTTATACCATTATTTCTCAATCAACTAACTTTGGAGGCGAAGTCGGAATTGGTACCAATGAAATGATTATCGCCTTATTAATGACGCAATTTGTGGCCTTCCCATTCGCTATATTATCAGGGAAACTTGCTAAACGATTTGGTCAGATAAAATTATTAACTCATTACATTGCTTTATATATCGTGATTGCATGTATCGGATTTGTGATGTCAGAGGCATGGCATTTCTGGTTACTAGCATTCCTAGTAGGATTAGCACAGGGTGGGATTCAATCAATCTCAAGATCTTACTTTGGTAAATTAGTACCAAAACAAGAATCAAATGAATACTTCGGATTTTTTGATATCTTCGGTAAGTTTGCTGATTTCTTAGGGCCACTTCTAATGGCATTCTCAGCCAGTTTCTTAGGCACCTCAAGATATGGTATTCTAGCCTTAATCATATTATTTGTTCTAGGGATTTACTTCTTAAACAAAACTCAACATGAAGAGAATCTTATAAAAAATGCATCCCTGTGATGCATTTTCTTTTAGATTTATAGGGTTAAGAAAAAAGCGCATTTTATAGCGCTTTATCATCAACATTTTCTAACCACTGATCAATATCAGTAATTACAGATTTTAAACAACCATCCTCAAATGGTGAAATGAGATTAGCCTCCTGTACAATTTGAGTAAACGTTCTTGTTCCGCCAATTGTACAAATGTGTAAGTAATCTTCCCATGTCTTAGGATCATTTAAAATATGTTGTCTCTTAAAGAATTGGAACGCACAGACTTGAGCCAGTGTGTAATCAATGTAATAGAAAGGACTCGCAAAGATATGTCCTTGACGATACCACCAAACACCTTGATTTAAAAACTCATTCTCAGAAAAGTCTAAATGAGGGCGATACTGTTGATCCAGTTTTTTCCACACAGCTTTTCGCTCAGCAGGAGTCATATCAGGATTATTGTAGACTTCATGTTGATAGTGATCGACCAGCACTCCATAAGGTAAGAATTGAAGAGAATCTGCTAAATGTGTAAAACGGTATCGATCCGCTTTATCACCAAAGAACTTCTCCATATAAGGCCAAGTCAGAAACTCCATACTCATTGAATGGATTTCACATGACTCATGAGTCGGCATAATTAAATCAGATAATGGCGCATTTCGAGATTGATATCCTTGAAAAGCATGTCCTGCTTCATGAGTTAAGACATCAACATCACCGGATGTTCCGTTAAAGTTTGAGAAGATAAAAGGCACACCATAATTTGGTAAGAATGTCATATAGCCACCCGCACGTTTGCCAGGCTTAGCCAAGACATCTAATAAACCATTATTGATCATTAAGTCTATCCACTCACCTGTTTCAGGACTAAGTTCATGATACATTTCTTGACCAGCATCTAAAATCTCCTGAGCATTTCCAGTAGGTACCGCATTTCCATCTAAGAAATTCAGGGATGTGTCATAATAAGCCAGTTGATCTAAACCTAAACGTTCTGCTTGTCGCTTATACAGTTTTTGAGCTACAGGTACGACTTCATCTAAAATTTGTTGTCTGTAATTAGCTACCATGTCTTGATTGTAGTCTAAACGATTCATTCTTAAATAACCCATTTCAGTATAAGTTTCGAAGCCTAGTTTTTTAGCCATTTTAGTTCTGACTTTAACCATTTGATCGTATAAATTATCTAAAGTTTCTTCATTTTCCTTAAAGAAATTCCAGCTTGCTTCAGTCGCTGCTTTACGGATATCACGATCAGGGCTTTGGGTATACGGTGTTAATTGAGCAAGGGTTAATGTTTTGTTATCAAACTCAATCTCAGCACCTGCGATTAACTTATCATATTCAGTTGATAGTTTGTTTTCTAGCTGAAGCTCTTCCATAATCGATTCATCAAAGACTTTCTCAGTGTTTTCCAACATTTGGAAATATGGCTTTGGATAATGCGTCATAAGCTCTTGTTTATAGGGTGAGCTCAAAACTAAAGTAGCAACTTGAGCTATTACATTTTGAACCGCTGGAATGTTTTCATCCCAATATGTAATTTCTTGGGCATAGAATTCATCTTTGGTGTCAATTGAATGACGAATGCTGGCTAGAGTGAATTGTGTTTGAAAATCAACCTTTAAAGTTTCAAACTTTTTAAACGCATCATGAAATTCATCAAAAGTTGATGCATTTGAAAGAGTGCTTAAAACTTCATTAGATACTTGAAGTAATTCTTCTAAATTCGGTCTTGTGTACGGATAATCATTAAATTTCATATTTTCACCTCAATAATTATTATACTTTAATTTCTTATAAAGTTCTTAATAATTTGTTGAAATTGATTGAAATCCCAGTGTTTAAAATGTATTTCTAATGTAAACAAATGTAAATAATTGAATTATTATGAAAACGGTTTAATAATCCTTGTATTTTATGTAGAAATGGTTAAAATATAATTAAGAGGTGATGAACATGCACAGTATTGTCTTAATCAGTCACGATAGCGTTACTCGTGTTCTTCATGTCGTAAATAAAGTTAATAATAAGATTTTTTGATGGGTGCATATTGCCTGTCATTTTTTTATCTTGTTTGACAGATAGGAGGACAATATATGGATCAAACAAATCATGAACTTTGGGTAGCCAGTGCCCAAGGCCAGCTTGACGTCATGAAAAAGAACGTTGAGAAGGGTGGAGATGTAAACTACAAAAGCGGCGACGGCCGAACTTCCTTAATGCGTTCAGCAAAAAGAGGATTTATGGATATTGTAGATTACTTATTAGAAAACGGAGCCGATGTTAATACGCTTGATAATAATCAAAAGAGCGCATTGATGGGAGCTGCTAAGAAAGGTGAATTAGAAATAGTTCAAAAGCTTGTTGAAAAGGGAGCGGATATTAATCATGCAGATTATCGCGGCCGTACATCGCTAATGAGAGCGACTTTCTTAGGTCAGTTAAATGTTGTAGATTACTTAATTGAACATGGCGCAGATGTCAATGCTCAAGATGAAATGGGGCGTACTGCATTAATGGAAGCATGTGTTGCTTTCCAATTTGAAGTAGTTAAAACATTAATTGCTAACAATGCGGATGTAAATGCTCAAGACAAGAATGGCTGTACAGCATTAATGAGAGCTAGCTATTCAGGATATGTAGGATTAGTTAACTATTTACTAGAAAATGGTGCCGACAAAGAAATACTAGACAACAATGGTCAAAAAGCTGTCCATTATGTACGTTCACATAATCTCGATGAGCTTAAACCAATATTAAAGTAGGAGTTTATAAATGCGAGATTATTTAGCAAATGAAGTACGCAACATTGTTTTATTAGGTCATGCTGGATCTGGTAAATCAAGTTTGGTTGAATCAATTTTATATTTCAACAAAGTCACTGATCGTATGGACCGCACATCAGCCATGGACTTTGATAGTGAGGAACAAAAACGCGGTCAATCAGTTTATACTGCTCTAGCACCAATTGAGTGGAAAAACTGTAAGATTAACTTTATCGACACTCCAGGATATTTTGATTTCTACGGAGAAACAGCTGCTGGTGTTAAGGTTGCTGATAATGCATTAATTGTTGTTTCAGCGAAGGATGGAATTGAAACTGGAACAGAAAAGGCATACGAAACAGCGATGGAAAATAATTTACCAACCATTTTCTTTGTTAACAAGATGGATGATGAACATGCTGATTTCCATGCCGTCTATGATTCATTACGAAAAGAATTTGGCGAAAAAGTAATTGCCTTTGAAATCCCAATCTTTGAGGGAGAAAAGGCAGTCGGATCTGTTAATATCCTTCGTAAAAAAGCTTGGTTCTACAATGATCGCACAAACGCCAAAGATGTTCCTGAAAACTTAGTTGGTACAGTTGATGCTTACTATGAACAAATTTGTGAAGCACTAGCCATGACTGATGATGAGTTAATGGAATCTTATTTTGAAGATGGTGAGTTTAATCAAGATGAAATCATTAAAGGATTAAATTTAGCAGTCCGTAGTGGTGAAGTGGTTCCTGTGTACTGTGGTTCTTCATTACAACAAACTGGAATTGAAAGATTATTAGATTTAATTACTGAATTCTTCCCAAGCTATGCTGAAAAGGGAACAGTTACTGCTTATAATGGCAAAGGTGAAACGGTTGAGCTTAAGACAGATGAATCAGAAACAATGTCTGCGTTTGTCTTCAAAACAATTGTTGACCCATTTGTTGGTCGTATTTCATATCTAAAAGTTATGACGGGTGTGTTATCAACCGATGCACAAGTCGTCAATGTTAATAAAGAAGCAAATGAAAAAATTGCCCAGATTTACTCAATTCGAGGTAAACACCAAATTGCGGTTGGAAAATTATTTACTGGAGATATCGGTGCAGTGGTTAAACTATCTGCGACTCAAACCAATGATACATTAGCAGTTAAGGAGAGACCGGTTTATTATGCTCCAATCGAATTCCCAGCAGCAATGTTGAGTCTGGCTATTTGGCCAAAGAGTAAGAATGATGAGGATAAATTATCGTCCAGTCTTCAAAGAATCTTAGAAGAAGACCAATCAGCTCGTTTAGAGAACAATTCTGAAACAAATGAACTAGTTCTTTATGGTTTAGGGGACCAACATATTGATGTAATTCTTAAGAAACTTAAAGAAAAATATAAAGTAGAAGTGACAACAACACAACCAACAGTTCCATATCGTGAAACAATTCAATCCAAAGTCACTGCTGAGGGTAAACATAAGAAACAATCAGGTGGAGCTGGTCAATATGGACATGTCTTTGTCGATTTTGAGCCAGTTGATTCAGAAGATATGGTCTTTGAAGAAACAGTCTTTGGTGGTTCTGTTCCGCGCCAATACTTCCCAGCTGTTGAACAAGGCTTAAGAGAATGTATGCTTAAGGGTGTTCTGGCAGGATATAAAGTAGTGGGTGTCAAAGCAACACTGACTGATGGGTCATATCATGATGTTGACTCTAAAGAAATTGCGTTTAAGTCAGCAGCTCGTTTGGCGTATAACCAAGGCATGCCTAAAGCTAAGCCAGTTATTCTTGAGCCGATTGTGAAAGCAGATGTCATTGTTCCAGAAGATTTTGTTGGAACAGTCATTGGTGATTTCAATAAACGTCGCGGTATGATTTTAGGGATGGATATGCTGCCTAATGATAAACAACGTGTAAGTGCTGAAGTTCCTCTTTCGGAAATGATGAACTACGCCACTCAACTTCGCTCATTTACTCAAGGTAAAGGAAACTATACGCAAGAGTTTGTGAGATATCAAAGAGCTCCACAAGAAATTATGGATAAAGTAATTCTTGATGCTCAAAGAAGAAAAGAAGCAGAGCAATAAAAATATAAGACCCTCACTTCACAGTGTTTGAAGCAAGGGTCTTTTTTTATATAACAATGACATTAATATTTCTGGATTCGCTAAGTTGCTCTAATATTTCTTTGTTGTTGTCTTTATCTGTTATCAGGATATCAATATCATGAATTGACCCTGAGATAAAGGATGCATCATTTCCTAACTTTGTATGATCAGCAACAACAATCCGAGGTCCTTTACAGTTTTGAAGCATAATTTGATTAATCATGACTTCTGAATGAATAGAGGTCGTCATTCCTTGTTCCAACGTAAATCCGCTACAGCCCAAGACAGCCTTTGATACGGTGACCATATTTAAGGCTTGAATGGCGAAGTCACCCACCATTGATTCCTTAGGATTACGAAGTTCTCCACCCGATAAAATGATACTAACATTTGGGCTTGTTTTAATAAAAACAGCTCGGGCATTGTTGGTAATGACGGTTACTTCCTTATCTTCTAAATATCGTAAAACCAATAGTGCTGTTGATGAGGTATTGATGAAAATAGTGTCTCCAGAATCAATCATTGATGCAGCCTTTTTCGCAATTTCATGTTTAATTTTATTTATTTTTTGAGAAAGGCTCTGTTCATCATGTTTTGATAACAGTTTTGCTCCACCATAAAATCGTTCAATATATTTCTTCTGTTCAAAGAACATTAAATCTCGACGAATCGTTAAATCGGAGACATTAAGTAATTGAGCTAGATCAGAGACATAGACTTCATCATTATTTAAAAGCTCATTAAATATTTTATCTCGACGCTCAAATATTTCTTTTTGACTACTTTTCACATCAGTTTCCTCTAAATGGAGAGTCAATACTTATTGAATTGATAACTTCATTTGTTTCTGTTATAAGACCTTCATCTTTGATGCGATGAGCCATCTCCCTAATCTCGACATTTAAATGAAGTAATTCACGTGGGTTCATTTTTGAGGTGTCCATTGATTGATACACTTTTAGAGCTTTTCTTGGATCGTTTTGAGCATATCCTAAGTTCATTGCCTCAATTTGGTCCCAGTTATATAATAGGCTCATTTTCTTACTTTGATTTAGATTTGTTTCCTTAAGTTTATACAGTTCTTGAACAGCTTTTTTAGTTTGTGTTCTATTATTGATTAAAGTATAAGCTTTAAAAGTTGAAAACCTTCTCACTAAAATCATATCTAAATTGCTTCTAAAGAATTTATCGTTTTGATCTAGTAAGCGTAATGTTTCCTCGGGTTGGTTTTTATCAAGTGAGAATAAAACATCAAATAAAGCGATTGAATCCTTCATTCCATTAACTTTATCAAGTTTCACTAGTTCATCTCTTAAGGCTTGTGTCTCTTTAATACTATGTGCAGTCACGAGTGACTTTTGTAGGTCGGTGTATTTCTTTTTTAAGTATTCATAAAATAATGTCACACCAATAACTATCACAGCGACAATAAAAATGAAGATTTTCATGGCTAATGACTCTTGGTGAATGATTGTATTATAAGTAATGAAGACAAATGCTAGAATGATGAACAACATAACAACCCATCTTATTTTTTGGTATCCTTTAATTAATAGTTTCATAATGAACCTCCGAACTTATTATATTGAAAAGAACATAAAATATCAATGGTTCACATAATGTTCATATGAATATCTTTTTTTGAGGCAATTACACAAATTTTAAGTTATTTTCATTTAATCAATCATTAAAGGTATCAATCGTTCACATAATTGATTAAAAATGAACGAAAAAATAGATATACTAAAGAAAAGATGAAAGGAGAATCTTTAAATGCCAAATGTAAAAGACATTACACGCGAAAGTTGGATTCTAGGAGCTTTTCCAGAATGGGGAACTTGGTTAAACGAAGAGATTGACAATGAAGTCGTAGAGCCTGGTACATTCGCCATGTGGTGGCTAGGAGTTGTGGGTGTTTGGTTCAAAACTGAAAACAACACAAACATTGCTGTCGACCTATGGTTTGGAAATGGTAAAAGAACTCAAAAAGTAGCTGAAATGCAGCCGTATCACCAAATGAGAAATATGATGGGTGTTAAGAACTTGCAGCCAAATCTAAGAGCTGCACCGATTGTATATGATCCATTTGCTGTGACTCAAGTTGATGCTGTGTTATCAACTCATTACCACAATGACCATATTGATCCATTCTTCGCAGCCGCGGTGCTTCAAAACTGTGCTGACGACGTTCCATTTATTGGACCTGCAGAATGTGTTAAGAAATGGGTTGGGTGGGGTGTTCCTGAGGAGCGCTGTCGCGTCGTTGTGCCTGGTGATGTTATAACAATTAAGGACACTGAAATTCATGTTCTAGATTCTTATGACCGTACTTGCCTAGTTACAACTGAAGTTGGAGAAGATATTGATGGTGTTTGCCCAACTAATATGGATGAAAAAGCCGTTAACTATCTATTCAAGATGCCTGCTGGACAAGTTTACCATGCTTCTGATTCACATTTCAGTATCAATTATGCCGATATTGGAAAGAGGTATCCTGACATTGACATAGCCTTTGGTTGCTATGGAGAAAACCCAATTGGATGTCAAGACAAAATGACTTCGGTTGATATTCTTAGAATGGCTGAATCACTTAGATGTAAGGTAGTTATTCCATTACATCATGATGTTTGGACAAACTTCAAGGCGGATCCAAAAGAAATCAGTTATCTATATGATTACAAAAAATATGCGCTAGACTATAAATTCACTCCATATATTTGGGATGTTGGTGGAAAATATGTATGGCCAAGAGATAAAGATCAACGAGAATTCCATTACAGAAGAGGATTTGAAGATCATTTCGAACACGAAAGAAACGTACCTTTCAAATCAATCTTATAGGAGTCTATTATGTTAAGTGAGTTTATCGATTTAGGATTAGTTAAGTATTCAAAAAGTTTCGACAACTGGGAGGATGCAGTTCGAGCGTCATGTGAAACACTGATTGCGACGGACCGCATAACAAAAGAATATGAGGATGCAATTGTGGAAAACATTCATACCCATGGTCCTTATATCGTCATTGTTGAAGGAATCGCGATGCCACACTCAACCCAAGGGGGCGTTGGTGTGAACGATACAGCGATAGCATTCATGAAGGTTGATGAGCCGGTTTATTTTGATGAAGAAGACAGAACGAGAAATGCTCAGTTATTCTTTACTTTAGCGGCTGTTGATAATGAGAAACATTTAGAAAATATGACCAATTTAATGGATCTATTAATGAATGATGAAGTCGTTGAAGATTTGAAAAATACTTATTCAATCGAAGATTTACAAAAGGTTGCTGAAAAGCACAGTTTATAAAGAAAGAGAGAACAGTTTATGGACGCAGTATTAAATATTTTAGCTAGCATATGGCAATTCTTTATGGACAATATTCTTACCCAACCAAACTTCTTTATTGGGTTTATTGTTCTATTAGGATACATGTTGCTAAGACGACCAATTTATGAATCAATTGCTGGATTCTTAAAAGCAACTGTAGGATATATGATTCTACAAGTTGGTTCTGGCGGATTGGTTGGTAATTTCCGACCTATTTTAGTTGGTTTAAGAGACCGCTTTAATTTAAGCGCAATGGTAATTGACCCATATTTCGGTCAAAACGCAGTGGATACTGGCTTAATGGAGACCTTCGGTAGAACCTTTACTGATGTTATGCTTCTTCTATTAATTGCCTTTATTGTTAACTTACTTCTTGTTCGTTTCCAAAAATACACTAAATTAAGAGCTGTATTCACAACAGGTAACGTTCAAATTCAACAAGCAGCAACTGCTTTCTGGTTAATCCTTTGGGCAATCCCAAGTTTATCAGGAACACCTATGCTACTTGTTATGTCACTATTATTAGGGTTATATTGGGCAGTCGGATCGAACCTAACTGTTGATATTACTCAAGAATTAACTGGAGGAGCAGGCTTTGCGATTGCTCACCAACAAATGTTTGGTACTTATATTTTTGCTAAATTAGCAGAGAAAACTAAAACTGAAGAGTCTAAACGTTTAGAGGATCTGGAGTTACCTGGTTGGTTATCAATTTTCCAAGAAAATATGGTATCAACATCAATCTTAATGTTATTCTTCTTTGGAATTATCATTTTAGTTTTAGGTAAACCATATTTAGTTGAAGCTGGATTCTTGGCTGAAAACAAGAACTTCTTCTTCTATATTCTGACCACTGCATTAAACTTCGCAGTTTATCTAGCAATCTTACAACTTGGTGTTAGAACCTTCGTTGGTGAACTAACACAATCATTCCAAGGTATTTCAAATACATTCTTACCAGGAGCTGTTCCAGGAATCGACGTTGCTGCAACATTCGGATTTGGTTCACCTAATGCTGTCACAATTGGTTTCTTATTTGGTGCTCTTGGACAATTCTTAGCAATCGGGTTATTAATTCTCCTCAAATCACCAACGATTGTTATTGCCGGATTTATTCCAGTCTTCTTTGACAATGCTGTTATCGGGGTCTTTGCAAACAACCGAGGCGGTATGAAGGCAGCAATGATTTTCCCATTCATTTCTGGATTACTTCAAGTATTCGGTTCTGCATTCATTGCGACTTCAGTAGGACTTGCTCAATACGGCGGATATTTAGGTATGTTTGACTGGGCTACAATTTGGCCAATCTTTACATACATCCTTAAATTCTTAGGTTATGCTGGTATTGTTATAGTAGCCGCAATTCTTGTTGCTATTCCTCAATTACAGTACCGTTCTAACCCAGAAGGCTATTTCTTGATTACTGAAGATTACATGAAGTATGAAGAAATGATGAACCAAAGAAAAAGTAGCTAAGACATAAAGGAGGTTTTACATTAAATGAGAGTTTTAGTAGCATGTGCTAACGGATCAGGTACAAGTCTAATGATGAGTATGACCGTTAAGAAAGCACTTATAAAATTAGGAGTTACACCAACTAATGTACATCACTGTGCAATTGCTGAAGGTAAATCTTCAGCCACGATGTATGATGTTGTCTTCACATCTAGTGCATTTGTTGATCAATTTAAGAATGCATCAGATCGCGGTATTCCTGTAATTGGTATGATGAATGTTATGAGTGAACCAGAAGCACTTGAGAAAATCAAAGAATCTGGACTTCTAGAAAAGTATTCTAAGTAATTACGATAGAGGCCAATCTTGGCCTCTTTTCTTTAAAGAGAGGAAGCGTATGTATAAAAAATTAAAGAAGCGTGTTTTGGACGCAAATCTTCAATTGCCTAAATATGGGTTAATTACATTCACATGGGGCAATGTTTCAGAAATCGATCGCACAAAAAATGTTGTCGCAATTAAACCAAGTGGAGTTGAGTATGATGACATGACAGCTGATGATATTGTAATAGTTGACTTAGGTGGAAATGTTGTTGATGGAAAATTAAAACCAAGCAGTGATGTAATGACTCATTTAGAGCTTTATAAGCAATTTCCAAATATCGGTGGTGTGGTTCATACACATTCGCGACATGCCACTAGCTTTGCTCAAGCAGGCAAGGAAATAGTTGCTTTAGGGACGACTCATGCAGATTACTTTTATGGAAACATTCCATGCACCAGAAAAATGAAACCTGAAGAAATTGCAGTTGATTATGAACTAAATACAGGTAAAGTAATTGTAGAGACATTTGTCGAAAATAATATTAATCCTGATGATGTTCCAGGAGTTGTGGTTCATAGCCATGGCCCGTTTGCATGGGGAGCTGACTGTATGAATGCTGTTCATAATGCTGTTGTTTTAGAGGAAGTAAGCAGAATGAATTTAAATGTTCAAATTCTAAATCCATCAATAGAAAGAATGCAACAAGAATTATTAGATAAACATTTTTTAAGAAAACATGGTCCTGGCGCATATTATGGTCAAGATAAATGAGGAAAAAATATTTATTAGGTCTGTATGAAAAATCAATGCCATCAACCTTAACTTGGAATGAAAAATTACAAGAAGCTAAGGACGCTGGTTATGACAGCATTGAAATTTCAATTGATGAAACAGATGAAAAACTTGAACGACTCACGAGTCCAAAGTTACAACAAGAAATCAAATCTGCCATTGAGGAAGTCGGCTTACCTGTCTTAACAATGTGCTTAAGTGGTCATCGTCGTTTTCCGATTGGTCATCATGACAAAGAAACCAGAGATCGCGGGATGGAAATTTTTTATCAAGCGGTTGATTTAGCAGACTATCTTGGAATAAGAATTATCCAATTAGCTGGATACGATATTTACTACGGTGAAGGCACAGCGGAAACCAGACGTTTATTTGGTGAAAACCTAAAACTAGGTATTGAATATGCGTCAGTAAAAGGCATTATGTGTGGCTTTGAAACAATGGAAACTGAGTTTATGAATTCTATTGAAAAAGCTATGGCGTATGTCACTGAAGTCAATAGTCCTTATTGCCAAGTCTATCCAGATTTAGGAAATATCACAAATTCAGCATTGGTTGATAATCGAAAAGTAGTTGATGATATTAAACTAGGACATGGCCATCTTGTTGCAGCGCATTTAAAGGAAACAACACCGGGTGTTTTTAGAGAAGTTGAGTTTGGTGAAGGTCATGTCAACTTCAAAGAAGGTGTAAAAGCTCTTTGGGATGCGGGCGTTAGATTGTATGGTTGTGAATTTTGGTACAGTGAGAAAACAGATTACAAAGAAAGATTAAGACACAATCTACAGTATGTAAAAGCATACTTAGATCCAGTTAGTGAGGGTAAATAAATGAATTTTAAACATAAGAAATTAGATGACATGTATCGTGCTTATGCAGCAACTGTTTTAGAGATTGATGGTGAAAAAGCATGTTTAGTGGCTTCTGAAGAAGTTGGCCATCCATGCTATATGTACACCGGCAGTGAATTTGAAAACAAGGAAGTTGTTTGGCAAGAGGGTGGCGGATGTATGTCAATCATCCAGATTCCTGGCAAGGAAAATGAATTCCTAGCTGTAATGGATTTCTATTTAAAAGTATCTCCCTCAAAATCCAAATTGGTTTGGGGTAAATACTCCAAAGAAACTGGGTGGGTGATAAAGGATGTTGTTTACTTACCATTCTTACATCGTTTTGATATCTATACAGTTGAGGGACAAAATTATGTAGTCGCAGCAACTATTGCTGATGATAAAGATCATAAGGAAGACTGGACAAGACCTGGTTCGATTTATAAAGGTGTACTGCCTGATAATCCAACTGAAGGAATTGACTTTGAACAACTTGGGACTGGGTATTATCGCAATCACGGATACTACAAAGTTGAAAGAGATAACCAAATTCATGGATACTTTACAAGTGATCAAGGCATTATCAGATTAACACCTAAATCAAAAGACAATTGGGAAATTGAACATGTTCTTGATGGTATGATTGGTGAAGTTGCTTTAATGGATGTAGATGGAGATGGTGTTGATGAATTAATGACCATTGAACCATTCCATGGCGATTCCATCAAGATTTACAAACAAACAGATACAGGATATAAAGAAGTCTTCAAATATCCTTATGAAGTTGATTTTGCTCATACCTTAGTTGGAAATACTTTGGATGGCAAGCCATGCTTTGTGGGTGGTGTTAGACGAGTTAACAGTGAACTGTTTGTCATAACTTATGAAGATGATGACTACAAAGTCCAATTAGTTGATGAAGGAGCCGGTCCATCAAACTTAATGGTGGGTCACTCAAATGGACAAGACTTTATTATCTCAGCAAACCATACACGCAATGAAAGTGCTATTTATTTCTTAGAAAAATAGAAAATCTCGGATTACATGTCCGAGATTTTTCATTATTATTGTATATAAAAAGAAGAATCTACGTTATAGATTCTTCTTTACTTTGGTTAATTAAATAGTATTAGTTACTTAGCTACTTTTTTTAAGCCCTTTTGGTAACGTCTTTCTGCTTCATCCCAGTTAATTACCTTAAACCATTCAGAAACATAGTCTGGACGACGGTTTTGGTAATTTAGGTAATAAGCATGTTCCCAAACATCAATTCCTAGTACTGGGAAATGTCCATCAGATACTGGGTTGTCTTGGTTTGGTGTAGAAACAACTTCAAGTTTGCCTTCTTTATTAACTACCAGCCAGCCCCATCCTGATCCAAAGCGTGTTTTAGCTGCATCAGATAATTTAGTTACAAATTCATCATAAGAACCTAAGTCGCGATCAATGGCTTCTTTTAAGTCGCCATGAAGTTCTGTAGATCCAGCAGGTGCCATTACACTCCAGAAAATCTTGTGATTGAAGTGTCCGCCACCATTATTGCGAACAGCAGTTCTAATATCTTCAGGAACACTGTCAAGATCTTTTAGTAAGTCAGCAACACATTTAACTTCCAAATCTGGATGTTTTTCTAAAGCTGCATTTAAGTTAGTGACATAACCGTTGTGGTGTTTTGAATGGTGGATTTCCATTGTTCTTGCATCAATTACTGGTTCTAAAGCATCATAAGCATAAGGTAATTCAGGTAGTTCAAATTTTTTCATATTTAGTATTTCCTCCTATCACTTATGTTAACAAAAAGCGTCTAAAATCAAAAGGAAAGTGATTTAAGCAATCCCGTATATGGCAGTGAATTTTGAGATTAAGTAATCACAATATATATGCGGATCAAACTCTTGATTACAAACTTTTTGAATCATTTCATCTGCTGTAAAAAGACCGCCATACTGATGGATATTCTCCCGTAACCAGCTTCTCACTTCTTCAAAATTCCCTGAAGTTAATTGTTGAGACAAGTCCATCTCATCTTGAATTTGTTGATAGAACATCGCAGCCACAGCACTACCTAAGGCGTATGTTGGGAAGTAACCAAACGATGCTCCAGACCAATGCACGTCCTGAAGAATCCCCTGCGAGTCAGTTGTGGGTTTGATTCCTAAGATACGTTCATATTCATCAGCCCATAATGTATTAAGATTTTCAAACTCACCATCGCTAATCATTCTTTTCTCAAGACGATATCGAATTAAAACATGCAAACTATAGGTTAATTCATCAGCCTCAATTCTTATTAAGCTAATTTTTGGAAAGTTAATACCATAAATAAACTCATCTAAGGTCACAGTTCCAAGCACTTCTGAACAAATCTTTTTAAGTTTTGGATAGATAGGTGTCCAGAAATCTTTCGAACGTCCAATATTGTTCTCAAGAAATCTTGACTGTGATTCATGCATCGTCATATCCATCGCATTCGAAAGAACTCTTCCTTCGTACTTAGGGTTAACTTGGTGGTTATATAATGAATGGCCAATTTCATGAATAATTGAGAAGATATTGCTGGTGAATTGATCTTCATGGTAATGGGTTGTTATTCTTGTATCTTTAATTGATAAAGTTGAACTAAATGGGTGCTCAGTTTCGGCAATGACACTGAAGTTATCATTAAATCCTAAATAATCAGCAATAAGTTTTGTCATTTCTTTCTGTTTTGAAATAGGAATAGGTTTTGATAAAAATGCTGGTTCTAATAAATTTGAAGCACTCACTTTCTTAATGAATGGAACAAGTCTTTCCTCAATCACATCAAAGAAATTGTCAACTTTTTCTTGAGTTAATCCTTCCTGATAGTCATCTAAGAGATTGTCGTAAAGGTTTTCTGAGAGATTTTCTCTTGTTTTTAGCAAGTCTAAAGATTTATCAATTAACTGTTTTAAATATGGTTCAAAGCTGGCGTAGTCATTGTTTTGTTTCGCCTCTTTCCAGATGTCATTACTTTTAAACGTTAATTGAACAAACTCAGTCATTTGTTTTGGAGTAATATTCTTTGATTTATTGTATTCGTCTAATATAATCTGTGTTTCTCTTTTTAACTCGGGATCTTTAGTGGAATCATGAATCTCTTGAGTTAGTTGAATAAACTCTTTGTCTGTTCTTAGTATAAAAGCTTGTTCACTTAAAAAGGCCATCATTTTATGACGATACTCTGCACCATCTTTTGGTGCGATTGTTTCTAAATCATAATTCATGGTTGATAAAGCTAATTGATAGGCATTTATCTTATCGAGATGTTCTCTGAATTTTTGTTGTTTTTCCATAATTACCTTCTTTCTCATCTTCATTTTAATTTATATTAGGGCATTTTAAAAGCTTTGGTGTATAATATTCATGTAAGAAGGTAAAAAAAATGAGAGATAAATGTATAGCACTCCTTAAACAAAGAGGGGTAGAAATCGATGATATCATTGATATTACGATGCTTCTTCAACAACCCTATATTGAAAATCTAAAGCGTGAAGAGGTCCATGAGAATCTGATGGAAATCTTAAGTAAGCGGGAAGTTTATCATGCTGTTTATACTGGCATTGCGATTGATATATCGGTTGATGAGGGAACATTCTTTGATGAAAAAATTCGTGGTATAATTAAGGATGACTATGGATTGTATGGTGTTGATGAAGTCCTTGCGTATAGTATCTGTAATATATATGGTTCAATTGCGTTGACTAATTTCGGGTATGTTGATAAATTAAAACCTGGGATAATCCAAGTTATTAACGATGACTTAACTCAATGTAACACATTTTTAGACGACATTGTCGGAGCGTTGTCTGCAGCAGCAGCTTCGCGTGTTGCGCATAGCCATCGCAAAGAAATTAAAGAAGAAGTCTTAGGACGAAAGAAAGAAAGAGCGAAAAGAAGATGAAGAAGATTATTTTAATAGGTTTAATGCTTTTAACTATTTTAGCTGGTTGTTCAAACAACGAGCCTGCAGCTAATGAAATAAATTATGTAGAATCACCGGTATTGATGGACAAATTGGATAATGGAGAATCGTTTTTCCTAGTTATTGGTAATACAACATGTGCAGCTTGTATTCAATACAAACCAACTCTTGAAGAAGTGGTTAATAATAAGGACGCAGAACTTTTCTATATTGAGGTTGATGTAGAAAACGGTAAATCTGAAGCTTCTCGCCAAAATGTTATAAAGTTCTTTGAAGAATACTTAAATGATGAAATTAACGCCACTCCTTCGACTATCTATTTTAAGGATGGAAAGCTCGATGAATATCGTGTTGGTTTAATAAAGTATACAGATTTAGTTGCGTGGATTGAAAGCAAATGAGAACGAAACATGATTGTTTAATGGTATTGCATCAACTAGGAATTTCGGAAGGTGATACTGTTTTAATTCATGATTCTAATCTTTTGAAGCAGTGCATCAATCAAAGTGCCACGTTTATTGAAGCCTTAAATGAAACACTTGGTGAAGATGGAACGATATGCACCTATGAAATTATGGATGTCAATCAAGATCCAAGCCATAATCCAAAAATTGAATTTTCTGATAGAGACAAAGTTCGCCAGGAATTGGTTGAGTTTGATTGGAAAAAATATCGAGAGATTTACTATAATCCCACATTTGTGGCACTTACTAAGCAATCCGGAAGACTGTTCAATACACATCCAAGAGTCGTTGTAACGGCGGTTGGAAAGTATAGTAAGTTATTAACCAAAGGTCAACCTATTGATTTTCCTTATGGGCTCCAATCTGCTTTTGAAAGCCTGCGTCAATTAAATGCTAAAGTACTTTATTTTGATGAAGATTACTCAAAGGCGCATGAGTTAAGATTGGCATATAGACCAAATCTTATGGCCATTCAAACACATGGCTGTGTCTTAGGTAATTCGTGGATGAAGTATAATGATTACAAATTTGATGAATCAAGATATGAAGTATCAATTAAACAGAGTATTTATAGAGAGGTAGGGGTTGATAATAAAAAAATTCAAAGCGTTAATTATCAATCTGCTTTGAATCATTTTATAGAAAATCATGAACCACTATTTACGAAATTAGGGCAGTAAGTTGCCCTTTTTTATTTCTTGAAACATACGTTTTGTGATGTCTTGAGTGTATTTTAAGTCTTCATTGGTGAATCTGTTTTTTATAGGTGCATCGATATCTAAAACCCCGATGAATTCATCATTATAAAATAAAGGAATAACCATTTCTGATTGAGATGCTTCATCGCAGGCAATGTGTCCAGGAAATAAGTGAACATCATCAACAATAATAGGTTTTTTAGTTGTTGCGACATGACCACAGACACCTTTATCAAATGGAATAACTTCACAGGCGACTTTTCCTTGAAAGGGACCTAGGATCAATTGGTTGTTATGCACGAAATAAAACCCAACCCAATTACAGTTAGGCAGTGTTTCCATTAGAAAGGCAGTTGTGTTACTGTAGGTTGTTAGATCACTAGGACTATTTGAGATTAAACTGTGGTATGAGTTAAGCATGGTGGTTCTCCTTGAATATAGGACTATTCTATCATATAATTATTGTGTGAACAGGGGAGCTTCGGCTGAGATGTATAAAACAAACCCTTAAAACCTGATCTAGATAAAACTAGCGGAGGAAGATTCTCTTTTGAAGTACCTGCTAGGGTGCTTTTTATTTGTTCACTGGAAAGGAGTCTTATGTCGACTCGTGAACTAGCAAGAATGGCGCTATATGTTGCGTTGTTTGTTGCTTTGGACTGGATATCAGGGACGATGTTACCTAGAATGCCACAAGGTGGGAGTTTAGGACTTTCTACAATCGTCTTGTTGATTGCGTCATTTGATTTAGGCGTAGGTAAGGCTTTAATTGTTACAATTGTTGGGCTTTTACTTGGATTTATGACAGACCCACCGTTTTTTTTACACTTTGTACAATACTTCTTGGACTATGTAGTAGGATATACGGCTTACGCATTTGGTCGTGTTCTACTAAGCCCTAATGGTGATGAGAAAAGTTTTTGGTATTATTTATTACCCATCTTCGTACCGAATCTGGTGCGTTTCCTATCGAGCTCATTGGCTGGAGTACTTTATTATGAAGTCGGTTGGATAGCCAGTTTTGGTTATCAAGCAGGTTATATCGTTCCAACTGTTATTGCTTCGATGATTATACTGCCGCTTCTGTATGTTCGAATAAAACCAATATTAAAAAAATAAGGCTGTGAAGCCTTGTTTTTTATATAATCTCACTTAATCCATCAGGATCTATCAGTGATATATTTCTTTGCCCAGATTGGGAGATTAGATTTAGTTCTTCAAATTGATTAAGCTTACGACTTAAGGTTTCAGGAGTGGTTCCTATATGAGACGCTAAATCACGCTTACTCATCGGCAGTGTGATAGATGTTTCAGGCATAAAGTCTAAGAGGTACTTAGCAAGTCGAGATTCAACTGATTCAATGCTGACTCTTGCGGTATGCTCCTGTGATTTTTTAAGCCGAGCCGAAAATTCTTTTAGAACTTCAAGTGAAATTGCCGGTTCATTGATAAGCAGCTCTTGAAACAAGTCTCGCCTAATGGAACAAATGCTGACTTTATTAAGGGCTTGGGCATAGGAATCATGCTTCAAATCATTAAAGAGTGATAATTCTCCAGTGAAATCTCCTTCAGATAAAATGTCAAGAACGATTTCTTTTCCTGATTCTGAGAGTTTATACAATTTAACTTGTCCGCTATTAATAATATATAAAGTGTTTGACTCTTCTCCTGCATGATAAACCATTTCATCCTTTTTAAGGATGATGGGATGCATGATTGCCTCAATTGTTGCGACCTGTTTTTCATTTAAATCTTTGAAAATGGGTACTTTATAGACACATGAATGATGATGCATAAGATTCCTTTCTAATTAATTAGTTCATATCGTTGTTAACATAACCAGCTTTTGATAATAGTTCTCTGAAACTTAACAAAGCGGTATAGGTAGCTAGTACATAAATAGTATCATGCTTAAGATTTTTTATGTTGCTAATAACTTTATCCAATGAATCAAAAGGTGTTATATGACTAAATCCAGCAGAGTTTAATCGCTTGTGCAAATCATCAACTCTTAATCCTGCGACAACCGTTTCGTGAATATTAAGTGTTGATAATTTCTCGAAATCAGCATCATTGATCCAGGAAATGTCAATTCCGTCGGCGTAGTTATCATTGAAAAGACAAATCAAGTCTTTCTGATTTTTGTCTAATTCAATTAAATCCACAATTTGGTTGAACCCAACTGGGTTTTTAACTAGATTAATAATGACTTCTTTGTCATCAAGATAAAAGGATTCTTGTCTTCCAAACTTCATCGGCGTATTAGAGAAACCATTCTGAATTTGTTGATCATCTAAACCAAAGTATTTAGCAACACTGTATGCCGCAAGTGCGTTGTAAATATTATATAATCCACCTACCTCTATATGAAATGGTGAGTTGTTTATGTGAAATGAAGATTTGTTTTTGGACTGGTTAGTAATTGCTGTGACTTGATACTTAAGGGTTGGGCGCTTAAATCCGCATTTTGAGCAGAAATAGTCACCTAAATTAGCATATGTGATGTGATTATAATGCAGGACAGTATTACAGTTTGGGCAATGCCCATCTTCCTTCGTTACACCTGCTTTGGATAAAGTACTTGCGTCATCTGCTTGGTTGAGATTAAAGCCGAAAAACTCTTTCGTGTTTACTAAATCGTCATGATTGAATAAAGGAATATCACCATTGACTAACAACTTTGAGGAAGGTGTCAGCTTAACTCCTTCTTTCATGTAGTCATATGTCGCGTAAATATCACTAAATCTATCTGTTTGATCTTGGAAAACATTTGTAAAAACAATGACATCGGGTGTGATGTAAGGAGTCAGTTTTTTCAAGTTAGCCTCATCAACTTCTAGGACCGCAATTTCTTGATTTTTTGACTGTAAAAAAGTTGACGCAATACCCTGCACCATATTAGATCCAGATTCATTGGTTAAGACTTTGTATTTTTCTTTTAAGGTATGGGTAATTAAGGAAGTGGTTAATGTTTTTCCATTGGTTCCTGTAACCATCACTACCTTCATATCTTTTGTAACTGATTCAAAAAACAGTGGATCAATCTTCAAAGAAATTTTGCCTGGTAAGCTTGTTGCGTTTCTTTTTAGCTTTCTAAGAGCCCAACGAGTAAATTGACCAGTGCTTTTTGCGAACGCAAATCGAATTGACATATTCTTTCTCAACTTTCATTCCTTATTATAAACTTTTGTTGAGTTCTTGTCACAATAAAACAAATGGGGTAAACTATATCCGAAAGGAAGTTTAATAATGGAAATAGGACAACAAGTCACTATTCAGAGTTTTAAACATAATGGTTCCTTGCATCGTACTTGGTCAAAAGGCACATTAATCGAGAAGAATGAAGATTTCTGGGTCGTTGTGACTTATAAAACACTGGTAATTGAGAGTAATAATCGAATTTGGCAAACACGCGAACCTGCTATTTGTTTTTTCTATCCAAATGAATGGTTTAACGTCATCGCTATGATTAGAAGAAACGGTATAACTTATTATTGTAATTTAGCTTCTCCTTCCTTATATGATGGGGAAGCTATTAAAAACATTGATTATGATTTAGATGTAAAAATTTATCCTGATGGATACTTCGAAGTCTTAGATCAAGATGAATATGATCAGCATAAAGTAATAATGAATTATCCTGATAATGTTCAAAAAATAGTTACAAACCAAGTTGACTTACTAATTGAAAGGATTCAAGGTGGGCAAGCCCCATTTGATGATGAGTTGGTGAGACAATATTACTTCAAATTTTTAGGTTTAAACCGGAACCAAAGAAAGTCTGAAAGCGAGTAAAAAATATGGAAATTGCTAATGTTTTATTTAGGTTGTTTTTAGCGGCTCTATGTGGAGCTGTCATCGGAAGTGACCGGGTCGTCAAAGGTCGTCCAGCAGGAATTAAAACACATGCACTTGTTGCATTAGGTGCATGTGTCGCAATGATTACTGGGGAGTTTATTGTGGTTCAATACGGAAGCAGTCAAGATGTTGCGCGATTAGCAGCTCAGGTTATTTCTGGAATCGGTTTTTTAGGTGCAGGGACGATTATGGTGACAGGCCAACAACAGGTTCTTGGACTAACTACTGCAGCAGGTTTGTGGTTTGCTGGGACATTAGGAATCAGTGTTGGGGGCGGGTATTATGAAATCGTAGCTGGTGCGATGTTGGTGTGGGTATTTATCTTCTTTGCGTTGGCTAGGCTGGATACATCTTTATCAAAAAGAAATCTTGAATTTAAAATCTATCTCAGCATCACCAATGGCCGTTCGGTAATGGATGCAATTGTTGAGTTGGATCGATATAACTTTATCATGACAAAAAGAGAGCCATTAAATAAGGAAGAGACTTTATGGATTTTATATGGGACTCTAACAAAGTCTCAAGAGGAATCAGACTTACAGTCCATATTTGATGGGATTGATGGCTTGGAAGTTGTTGAAATTTTGTTTGATTAGTGGAATTGTTGAGTAAATATGCGCTTTTTTAGAGGGTTTTAAATCTTTTTTGAAAATAAGAGCATATTTGGTTGACAAACCAAATCTAATATTATAGTATTAATAAGCGCTCAAACGAGAGCGTCGAGA
>LSQX01158190.1_pt1 | contig 25314 bp, 23 predicted proteins | sample 654561 | NCBI WGS metagenome assembly LSQX01 (sample SAMN04489861, study PRJNA283612) | anaerobic digester metagenome | isolation source: 4 biogas reactors fed with cattle manure at either 37C or 55C with and... | place: Denmark: Kongens Lyngby | collected 2014 | reverse complement strand
AGCTGACCTCCGCGTTGAGTCGACTCCTTCTGGTGGTGGAACGGTATCCCGATTTGAAATCCAACCAGAATTTCATGCATCTCCAGGATGAACTGGCGGGGACCGAAAACCGGATTGCGGTTGAACGCAAACGTTACAATGATGCCGTGCGAACCTACAACATCGCCGTCAAAAGCTTTCCGGCCAACATTCTGGCAGGCGTCTTCAATTTTGCCCCTGCCACCTTTTTTGAGGCCCCTGACGTGACAAAGGCGACGCCTCAGGTGAAATTTTAGCCAGCCTTTGTCCGCGTTCCCTCAACCTCTCGTGGACGGGGGGAAGGGAAGGGGTTGCCAAGGCGGGGTTTTAATACCCCGCCTTGGCCATGCAATAAGTAAGGGAGGGCGCCTCTTCCCCGCCGGGTTCTCAAAAGAGATCACGGTCAGGGACGTTCAATATTCGGATTTCAGGAACAGATAATACAGTCTTCCCTCGCGGTACGCTTGTCCGGCCAGTCTGCCCGCTGTCTCGCCTTCTCCCATGTAGACATCGCATCGTCCCGGCGCCCTGATCGCCCCGCCTGTATCCTGGTCAAGAGCGAAACCCGTGTAAAGTGCCTGGACCACATTGTCTCCTTGCGCTTTCGGCAAAACGGTGTCGAGAAAGGCGAGGGCCGCTCGTGGATAAACCGACTTGTCCGTTGCGATGGAACGAAGAGCAATCACCGGTTCGTTTATACTGCCCCGTGGCTCTCCGTCCTCCATTCTGAAGAAAATGAAACGCGGATTCTGATTGATGTAATGAGGCAATTCTTCCGGATTTGACCGGAAATAATCTCTGATGGTGGAAAGGCTCACCCTCTCTTTTGCGATCTTGCTATCCCTGATCATTAACTGCCCGATGCTTCGGTATTCATGGCCGTTGCTGGCCGCATAGGCGATTCCCACGCGGGAACCGTCGGGTTGGCGGATTTTGGCCGACCCCTGTACCTGCACAAGGTAGACCTCAAAGGGATCGGCGAGCCACATGATCTCTTTTCCCTTCAGCATGCCGGCGTTTTCCATTTCACCTCTGGACGGATAAGGAACAAGCCCGTCAACGGTACGACGGCCAAGCGTATTGCCTTCGTCATCTTTCACCAGGTCATCGGGCTGACTGTAAAGGGGGTATTTAAAACGCTCATCCGCATGGCGCGAACCTTCGAATTCCGGGGTATAGTAGCCGGTGAAAAGCACCGTTCCCCTGTCATCGCAGCCTACAGATGTGTAAACGTCGAATCGTTCGCGAATGAGCGAATTGAGTTCGGCCTCCCCGTACCCGGCATTGATCATGTCTCTGAAAGCCTCCAGGCTTTCCACCACTTGTTGGTGGCTAATCTTTCCATAGGGATAATGCCGTCTGCTTGAAGGTTTCTTCAGGTAATTGAGACTGTTACTGATTGAGTTCTTCAAGTTCGCCAGGTCATGGCAGGCGTCGGTAAAATCCGGTATTTCAGCCGGATCGGTGATTTTCCGTAGGGCAAGTTCGCCCGGGGGAAGGGGTTTTGAGTAATCCGCCTGCTCGGGCTGGGGTATCTTCGGTATATTCTCCATCAGGATGGGACCTCTGTGGCAGCCGCTGAGAAATATCCCCCAAACCAGAAAGATGAAAATGATTTTTCTTGTTTTCATGCAGATACTGATGTCCTTTCTGAATCTTTTGTGGCACGCCAAATCAACCTGCCCATGGACAGGAAGAGGCTGCGGATCGGTTTGTGTCGCTTTGTGCGGGGAAAGCCCTTGTCTGAAAGGATCCGGGACTTCATGTGCGGCAGAAAGGACAAAACGCGGTTCACAGTGCATGTCCTGATATCATAAACTGAAAAGGGATAACAGGAGGAATCGCTGCGTTCGGTGAATTTCCTCTGCGCCCGACCCTGTGCCCGTCAATGCACAATAGATTCAGAGAACAGGTTTAAGACGAGGACCCCTGCGACGATCAGAAAAATACCGGAAACGGCGGCCGTGTCCAGACGCTGCCCCAGAAAAAGCCAGGCAGCGAGAACGATGAGGATCGTACCCAGGCCGGACCAGATCGCGTAAGCGACGCCCACCGGAATGATTTCCAGGCAGCGGGACAAAAAATAAAACGACAACGTGTACCCGGTTACGACACAGGCAGTCGGCCACAGGCGGGAGAACCCCTCTGTGGATTTGAGTGTGGAGGTGGCAAATACCTCGAAAACAATTGCCGTAATCAAAAAAAACCATTCCCTCATTTTCCCCCCTTGTTCGGCCACGTGTTGAAATTCCTGTGTGTTCGGTTGGTTATTTCAGGCCGCCCGTCTCGACAGGTCCTTGGCTCTTCAATGAATCGTCGGCGTCGATAAAGTAAAAGATACGGGTTCCGTTGGAGATGCCCGCCCTTGCCGGCCGCCGGTGTGTCCCCTTCGTTCTTTCTTCCGGGCGACCTTTCCAGGACTCACAAACCCGTACCCCCCCGGAAAACGGTTTCAAGGGAGTCCGGAACGTCGGGTCCACACAAAATTACGACAAGCAGGGCTTGCGGCCATGGCGGCGCCCCGGGACCCGTCCGGTAACCGTAAATACGGCTATGTTTTGGCGGCTGGGAGTATAGGAGCGTAATTTTCTTGCGTCAAGGGATAAGTGAATTGATGGAAGAAGCAAATAAATTACCCCGTTTGCGGCAAATGCGCTGTTCCGTGCACAAGCACCCTTCACGGGGAAGCAAGGGATGAAACTCAATGCAGGTCTTCTCGGAGTCAAAAAGAAAATTTTCGCTGACAGCGATGCAGCCCCTTGATCCGACCCCTCTGTAGGAATTTTCCTGAATCGGCGGCATATTCGGCGGGAACGATTTTGTTTTTTTCTCATAGATCGCCTTCGCTCAGAACATCGGATTGTTCCATAAAACATGAGACGCCGATGGGCCATCCGGTATGATCTGGGCCTTTGGCCATTTTGGAAACGTGCGCCACTCCAAATGCTGTCGGGAGTGCGATCCATGCCTTTGAGTTTTGCCGGGGGCGTAATCCATGCATCGGCCTTCCCAAGATATTTCAGAGAAAATCCTCATCAGGGCGCAACATTGAAAAAAATGGGCAAGCTCCTGTGATTACAGAAGATAGTAGCCGCTTTGCTTTTCCGGCAATGTACGGTTTCATCAGAGCGTCGGAAGATAGGGACTTGGCGAAGCTGAGATCATGTTGCGTGATGGAGTGCACCCTGTTTGTTTTCCGGTAAAAAGTAAAAAGGATAAGAATCGGAGAGACCTCGATCACCCGTCCATATGCATTGAGGAGGGAGTACGCATATCACCAGTATTAATCTGTTATTTATCTAGTAAAAAATCCGTATTGCATTTGCAATGAAATCGTCTTACGGTTAAAATGGATAGGGGTCTCTTGGCGTAGATGCAGCAAAAATCCTTGATAACCGACCATGCCGGTTTTTCGGATCGCTGAACACATTGTAGTTACTAGCGAATTATTTCCCGCTTGTTCGGGCTTGTCGGTATGGTTCTTTTGCGTGAGAAAGCGGAAGAAATTGATTCATTAAAATCCTACCAAGAAGGTCACCCAATCTGCTGTTGGGTCTGCGGGTCAGTTTTTCGGAGTCTTTTGGCTTATTCATGGCGTACCTCTTGGAACGAACAAAAATGGGGAAAAGCAATGCCAAGAATAGACCTGCGAGTAAAAATACCTATCCGGGCGGAAATCATTACAACCTCCTCAGCGGGAAAGGAAAAACGCTGTCCTGTAACCGTTTCAAATATCGGCCTGGGCGGTGCGTTAATCGAAGGGGAGATGGACGGAATAAACGAACAGACCCGCTTTTCTTTGCTCATTGGGGACCACAGTGATCTGGAATTTCCTGCACGGGTACTGTGGCGGGATGAAGGAAAATCACGGCTGTTTTTTTTCTATGAAGAGAAAGCCGCCGTCGAAGCCTTGTGGGCGCAAATCAAAAAAGAAATCGGTCAACTCGAGAAGGGAATCTGCCCTTATTGCGGCGGTTCCACCACGGAAGATCTCGACGAATGCGGGCGCTGTCATCTGAGTCTTAATTTTTCAGATGGATATGTGGACAAGCATACCCGAAGGACTTTTCTGGAGCGTCTGGACCGGCGTAGCAAAGAAATGACCGACCAGGAACACTTCCACCTTCTTCAAATCGTTGACCGTGAGATCCTCAGAAACGATGACGAACATGTGGTTGAGGAATATGTCGGTACGTGTCCACAGATGTTGACGGTTTTCTCGCTGATCCGGAAAATCGCGCCTACGGATATACCAGTTCTTCTCCTTGGAGAAAGTGGAACAGGAAAAGAGCTGGCGGCGAGGGCGGTTCATGAAAGAAGTATGCGCCCTTCGACTCAGTTTCTGATCCTCAACTGTGCCGCCATACCGGAAACACTTTTGGAAGCGGAACTTTTCGGGTATGAGCGAGGCGCCTTCACCGGGGCCTATCAGACTCGGAAAGGCAAATTCGAGGTGGCTGACGGGGGAACCCTGTTTCTCGATGAAATCGGTGAAATGCCCGCGACCCTGCAGGCAAAATTGCTACGTTTTTTGGAGGACAAGAGCTTTGAGCGCATCGGGTCCCAGAAGTCGAGAAAGGTCGATGCTCGCATTATCGCGGCGACCAACCGAGACCTGGAAAGGGACGTCATGGAGGGGCAGTTCCGGCAGGATCTGTTTTACCGGCTGAACGCCTTTCCGATTAGACTGCCCCCCCTGCGGGAACGGGGAGAGGATAAACTCCTTCTCGCCAAGTATTTTCTGAAAAAATTCAGACTGGAGTCGTCCGTTTCAAGCGGGAGAAAAAGATTTTCCGAAGGGGCTCTGGTGGCCATCAGCGTTTATGAATGGCCGGGGAATGTGCGCGAGTTGATCAACAGGATCCGGAAGGGGATCGTGATATCCGATGGTGAGGAGATAACCGCGGAGAATCTCGACCTCGGCCAGATTCTCGTTCCGAAGCGGGATAATGGCCAATCGCTAGAGGATATCCGTTCCGCCACCGAGAAAAGCAAAATGATTGAAATGATTCATGCCTGCGGCGGCAATCTTTCCCGCGTCGCCCGGGAGCTCCGTATCAGCAGAACCACGATGTATAAGCTGAAGAAGAAATACCAAATTTGAATAATCCCGATAATCCCGCCAGCCATCCATTCAATCTCCTACAGAAAAGGGCTGCACCGTAGCGTCTGTACGGGTCGATCGGGTTGGGTTGTTTTAATCAGGCTTGCTGAAGTGGTTGAGCCTGTAAACCCGACCTTCCGTTCCGTGAACAGATGTGTAAACGATTATGGACACCTGCATCACACCTTCTGTAAATATTCTTTGATTACAAGTAGATAAAAAATGGCATAACAGTTGCGAAATACGGGCTATGAAACGAGCACTGTTTACAGCCATTATCATGATGTTTCTCATCGCGGTTTTCTGTGTCCCCCGGCTTCAGGCAGAGAATGCGGTGAGGTGCGGGATTAATTTCTTCCCCATATATGGCGAGAAGGAAGGAAAACCCGTCCTGCCGGTTCTCTGCTTGGAAGCGATCAGCACCGCGCAGATGGAAGCCATCCGAGGAAGGTATAAACCGCAGGTGCCGCTGGCGTCAAGCGAGAGTCTACAGAGCAAGGGGCGCATCATCCTTTGGGATGAAGCGAAGACCTGCAACCCATATATTGATTATATCGATCGATCAGGAGCCAACAATGCGTCCTATTCAATACTGCGGGCAAACCGATGCAAGTAGTTGAAAGGTATCGAGTCATAACGGAAGGAGGTGAAACTGGATGACGTGGGGGACTACGGTAAAGCGGCTGTCCTTTTTGTTCCTGGTTACAGGATTGATGTTCTGCAACGTGGCCCATGGCAGCGGGCTGGAAGTGCTGACTAACCTGACGTCGATCGAGACGAACGCGGTTACCGATTTCCAGGGTTTGATCGGGATCAACATGGCGGCGGGTGATAACCATGCCCAGGTGAACATGCATCTGATCGATGTGGGCAACACCCTGCAGCCGGGAGTGATTTCCCAGTCCACCGGAAACTGGGAGGACGTACCCGGAGAGACAATGGATTGCATCTGCGCATATGCCTTTCAATCTTCGTCCGGGATCGTATCCATCAATCAGGCGGCCGGCGCCGGTTCGGCGGAGGCCAATCTGGTCCGGATCGGGTACGGGGCGGACCTTCCGCTCGATGCTGCTGTACTGCAACAAGTTGTCGGTTCCGCGTCACAGGAATTGAAAGGAGAGAACGGTGCGGTTTGGAGGGCTGATATCATCTCCGATCATGCCTTCGAGAACAGTCGGGGCATTGTCCAGGTGAATCAGTCGGCAGGGGTCGCCAACGCGGTTTCGAACAGCATGGCGATCAATTACAAATTTCAGTAGTACCAATAAAAAAAAGGAGGATTGAAAGATGAGTCGGAAATTATTGGTGGTATTTGCGGTATTGGTGCTGGTGGTCGTCCCCATGACCGTTCTGGCCGGCAATCAGGGCGGACGGGGCGATTACAACAAGGACATCCAGTGGAGCGCCAACATCGACGTGACGCTGCAGGCGATGGCCTACGCCAACCTGGCGCTGGAAACCTACAGTGTCGATGTGGATATCGATGTGGGGGCTATCAATGGCATTCTGCCGGTCTACGGATTGGTCGAAGCCGTGTCCAAAAACGACCAGTTCCCCGAGAAGAACGTGACGTTCAACTACGAGGCGGACAACAACGCCACGATCGCGGACAGTTCGTTTGAAGATTTTACGGGAAATTTGGGCGTCAACGTGGCCGCTGGTAACAGCAACACCCAGAGCAACATCGCCACCTACGCGGCCGGCGAAGCCGATGCGTCCCTTACCCGGGCGACGATCTTCAGCGTCCAGAAGGCCATGGAAAACCTGACGAAGAACGAGGGGTCGGCCAACAACGCCACGATCGCGGGAAGCGTTCTGGAAGGAGCGACGGGTAATGTTGGCATGAACGTGGCCGCGGGCAACAACAACGCCCAGACCAACCTGACAGCCATTGCCGTAGCACCGGCAAATGTCGGCATGGCCCTGGCCTACGTGCAGCAGAAGTCCCTGAACAACGCGACCTTCAACGGGCCGACTTACACGTTTGAACCGACCAGGCTCGAAAGCAGCTTTGACGTGACCGGTGCTTTGAGCTTCGGGGACGGGGAGTCGCCTAATTTTACCCTCTATCAGGTGGACAACTTCTATCTGGATACCTGGACCGGCGCCACACATCCCGCTGGAGACCCGACCGGCCATATCGACATGGATAGTAACATTCAGGGTGCTGTTCTCAATCCGTATCGCGATGATCAAACAGGAACAGGAGATCTTCCGATTGGCGGCATTGCCTTCGAGGGGAGGATTCCCGATGCGGAGCTGAATCTTACCTTTACCGGATACCAGGACGTGCTGCTCCCGGTGCTCAGCGTGAAAACCGTGAACAACGCCACGATTTCCGCGAATACCCTGAGCAATCTGACGGGTAACTTCGGGATCAACGTGGTCGCAGGCAACAACAACATGCAGGCCAATGCGTTCGCAGCCTGCTATGTTCCCGCGGTTGCCGGTACACCTGGCGGTGAAAACGGCGGTAACGGCGGCGGTGGCGAGCGGTAATTCACTGGTTTGATGATCTTTTCAAAAAGGGGAGCGGGGTGGATGCCCACCTCCTCCCCCCTGTTTCACGTACAGGGAGAGAGACCATGTTTTCTGTCACAAAAGGAATCCTGATGGCTTTCCTGGTTCTTGTTTTCGGAGGAAATGCCGCCGTTGCCGGCATGATCGAATTCAAGGCGGGTCTTCAGGGAACGGTACTGCGAAAGCCGGTCAAGAGCATGAAGGAGATGCGCTATGAAGGCATCGTCCGGCAGAGGCTCGATATCAGTTGCGGTACCGCCGCCTTGGCGACCGTGCTGAAGTATTACTACGGCCAGGATGTTTCGGAAGAGGACGTGATTGCGGACATCCTGAATCACGGCGACCGGGAGCAGATCGCCCAGAAAGGCTTTTCCATGCTCGATCTGAAACGCTACACGGAGCGGATGGGCGGGTTCCGCGCGGAGGGGTATCGCGTGTCCTTCGACAGCCTGAAGAAATTGAAACTGCCGTCCATCGTTCTCTTGAACCTGAGAGGATTCAACCATTTCGTGGTGTTGCGAGGCGTTCGTGGGGACCGGGTTTTTATCAGCGACCCCATCATCGGCCGTCGCACCATCAATGCCGGCGAGTTTACCGACGGCTGGAATGGTATCGTTCTTCTGGTGCTGGGAAAGGAACAACAGTTTGGAAATGGGGATTATTTCGGGAAACTGCAGGACCTTGGCGTATCCAAAGAGGAGATATGGCGAATCAAGGATAAATACGTGGGAGCGCCCATGTTGAGCGCGCCTTTTGAAATAAAGAATTTTTGAAGCAACGGAATTTGCCCGTATCGAGTTCCCGGACATGTCATGTCTGAGAAGCGTTCAGCGACGAAGAATATTTTTCAAAAAGAGATGTTTCACTTAAGCTCAGAAGGGCATAAAAAAACAGGTTCATACTTTTTTGCGGGTTAATTAACATATAAAAGGAGAACGGCGATGCTTCACAGTCAAAAGATGGTGAAACGATCCATTACCGCCGCCCTGATCATCGTCGCCGCCCTTTTCGGATTCGGCGGGACGGTCTTGGCCGTGGACTGGACCGGACTCGGGGAGCAGGATCTGGTCGCACTCGAGGAGTCACAGATGGAGGATCTCAGGGGTGGCTACCTGGGATTCTATTTCTCCATCACCTTTTCGGGTTTCTGGGATACCCAGGGAAACCAGTGGGCGAATATTGGGTATGAAGCCGGTATCGGCGAGGACGGTCAGTCGGGGCAAATCACGCTGACGGCGGGAGATACCCCCACGCCTTCGGAGGGAACAACAAACTCCGGCGACAGTACGACAGGAGACAATCCCCAGTTTACGACCACGGCGATTCTGGGCGGGTTCAACGGGGGCCAGGGCCTCTTTCAGGTAAACCAGGTGCCCGGATCGAACAACATCGTTCACAACGGGCTGATTCTGAACCTGACGATCTATAACGTAAGTGAATCACAGGCGCCTGCCGTCTTTGAAAGCCTGAGGCTATTGGCGCCAGCTTTCTAGGGGTTGCCAGGCGTGATGAAAATGCTCCATTCCGGACGGGATGGGGCATTTTTTTATTGTGATGCCCTGATGAATGTGCTACATAACCACATCATTTCGAAAAAGCTTTATGGAGAACCGCGAACATGGCGGTTTGTTAAAGTTTTTATCTAACTTCCCAATCCTTCAACCCGTTTTCTTTATGTGTGAATTGAACTTTCGGCACATGTTCTGACTTGTATTCCGCTTTGTCTGCTGCGGCCTTTTTCGTAGTCCGGTCGCAACAATTTTATAAAGACGAACGGTTAGTGACCGTATTCAATAAAATATCATAAAGGAGGCAGCGAACAATGGGATTCATGGGGCTCGCGAAAAAGCTGGGTGCAGCGTTTCTGGCGGTGTGTATGATGGCGACGGTGGCATATGCTGAAGAGGATGAAAAGACCAAGGCGCCGACGGCGCGGCAGGAAGCGATCGAAGTGGAAAAGGGCGGCGTGCTGGTCGAAAAACGGCGATGGGTAATCGAACCCGGTGTTCAGTACTCCCACACGGACCGGACGAGGGTGGCCATCAGCGGATTTACGATTCTGGAGGCGATTCATTTCGGAACGATAAAATCGGAAGATATCAAAAAAGACGTCATCATGTCCTTTCTCAACATCCGCTACGGACTGACGGATAATCTGCAGATGGAACTGAAGATTCCCTATCTCTTCCGCCGGGATCGCGTGACTTATCTGAGCAGCAGCGGCGGTCAGGAGAGGACGGCGGAATACACAACCCGGGACGACGCCATGGGAGATATCGAGGGGGGCCTTTATTACCACCTGGTTCATGAACGAGGGGGGATCCCCGATGTGGTCATCAATTTTAAGGGTAAATCCAGGACAGGTAAGGATCCCTATGGCTTGAAGATGAAAAAAGTTCGTGTAGGTGGTGTGGACCCGGAAAAAGATGTGCCAGCAGAGCTGCCGACCGGCAGTGGCCACTACGGTCTGTCCGCGGGGGTGACCGTGGCCAAGACAAGCGACCCGGCGGTGTTGTTCGGGACCCTCGCCTACTACTACAATTTTGAAAGGGATCCCGGACGTGCCAGCAACGGTAGCAAGTATGGCGATATCAAACCCGGAGACAGCATCGAGGCGATGTTCGGCATGGCCTACGCCCTCAATGAAAGGCTCTCGGCGAACATCAGCTATCAGCAGCGGTTCTTTTTCAAGACGAAACAGGGCGGTAAGAAAATAAAGGGCACAGATTACAATGTTGGGTCTTTGAATTTGGGATCTTACTTTGCCTTGACCGACCGGGTCGGCGTCAGTCTTTCCGTTGGTGTCGGCCTGACCGATGACGCCGCAGATACGACCGTCGAAATCCGGCTGCCGTTTCGCTTCTAACAGAACGAAAGGAGACAGACGATGAAAAAGGTTATCCAGGCGGGGATATTTTCCTTTATTTTTCTTTTGTCGACCCCATCATCCTGGGGAGAAACAACGATCGGTTTCGTGGATGTGAATAAAATCATTCAACAGTCCGCCGCCGGTTCGTCAGCCATGAAGGAACTGACGGCCTTCAAGGAAAAGAAGAACACGGTTGCGGATGCTCGGGAGAAAAGCCTCAGGAAGTTGCAGGATCAGATCAATCTGACGATGTCGCAGAATCCCGCGGATGCATCTTTGCCCAAGCAACAGAGGGATTATCGGGACGCCGTCGAGGAATATAACCGATTGCGAGCGGAAAATCAGGCCGAAATCACGAAAAAGGACCGAGAATTGACCTCTCGGATTCTCGAGGAAATTTACACGATCTGCAATAACCTGAAGCGTGAAAAGGGCTACACCTATGTGTTCGACAAAGGCCAGAGCGGTGTCATCGTATTTCCCCCGGGAAACGACATCACCCTGGAGGTGATTGAAAGATACGACAGACGTTATCCGTCCGGGGGCAGATAGTATAGGACAGACATGCCGGGCAGAATGATGGGTTCGGGAGAGCCTTGGCCCGGGTTAGCTTTGCGAAGCGCTTGAACAGGCCCGGTATGATCTGGCGGCCTCACGGATGCGTCTTGTGCAATGCCCGGACAGTCCCGATCATCTGAATATCCGTGCCCGATTGCTCGATTCCATAAGGAAGATTATCAAGGCAAGCCTCCAGATACGCTATGGCTTGTGTCCCAACCTCCAAAGTAAAGCAAAACCAGTCTATTGCAGGGCTTTGAACGATGATACCCGGGGTACCTCTGTCCCGGGGCATTTGGTCCGTCCGGTGCGGGATGATCTCGTTCGAAAAGCGCATATACCCTGCTTTTAAGACGCGCCGTCTCCCAGGGATTATCGGATGATCACATCACTCGTTTATCACGGTAATGGGAAAAACACGACCCCAGTCAATATCATGCACGATTATGACGGAACAGAGATGAGACAAAGAAAAGGATAAGGATTGACATACAGCGGTTCCTTGCACTATGTTCCTCCCCCGAAAATCTCTGCCGGGCGCCATCCTCCTGCCATTTTTTGCCGAGGGCCCGTGTTCCTCGAAGGGCGGAATCGGGTATTCTACGTGTGATGTTGTGCACAGGATGACTGTATTTTTTGGGATATCACGGTTATCTTGGCAATATAATAAAAAAGAAGGAGGAGAGAATGACTGAGCCGAGAAAAAAGAAAAAATGTAAGGGACTTGCCCTTTTTTTTATCCTTTTCTCTTTTGTCCTGCCGGCATGGGCTGATATGCCGGTTACCTTGCTGGAAGTTGATCCCGTCGCGGGGGCGTATTACGGATGGGGCTACAACACGACCACACAGCAGTTCACCTCACCCTGTCTCCAGGTCAGCAGTTCCGCCACCTATGCTTCCGGGGACCCCAAGCAAAACTCATTCTATGATTTTACGGAAACGACGGCGACCATCGCCGCCCAGACCAACCTGAGCGTCAGCGCCGCCCTGAAAGTGCTGGCCGGAGCCGGAACCTACGGGGCCAGCAACAAAACGTCCATCACCGGCGGTTCGGAAACCAGCACCTACAGCCAGACCCTGCTGGCCAGCGCCTATCGCTACAATGTGCCGAATCTCCTTGATCTGGAGCAGGTAAGCTTCAAGCCCACCGCCTTGCAATTGCTCACCACACCGGGAGGGAAAGGACAGTTCAGCCAGCAGTGCGGCGACGCCTTCGTGATAGGGATCAGAAACGGCCGGGAGTTTTTCGGTACGGCCTCTGTCACCAAGCAGGATATGAAAAGTTGGAGCAAGTTTGCCAATGAAACGGGTATTTCCGTCGAGGCCGTCGGGGCCAAGGCCGATGTGAATGTGAACATCGGTCGCTCCATGGAACAGGCTTTCGGCAACCAAAATATTACCGTGTCGACATACAGCACCGGATCCAACCGGGCCAACCCGACGAAAGCCAGTGAACTGGAGGGGTATTTCAAAAATTTTTTCAACACCAGCGGCCAGGAAAAAATGGTCAAGCTGATTGTTGCCCCGTACAATATGGTGGAGGGTTACCCTTGGGAAAATCCGCTGGAAGGCAACACCAAGGAAGATTACGTTGGCATGATGGTCGTGGCCCTGTGGGGACTGAAAGCGGCCATCAAAGATGCCGGCTTCATCATGACACCGCAGACAGCCAATATGTTCGCCTTGGGACTCAACACAAACGTGAAGGCGCAGCGGAAAACCTATATCCAGCAGCAGCGCGACATGTGGCAGAAGGAATATGATATGCTGCTCAAAGCGGCCCAGCAGTGTGACCGGCAGTTTACCGAACAGTGCCGGAATCTGGCGGAATACTACGACCGGCACCGCAATCTGGCCGCCCAGTGGGCCGCCGTGATGCCGGACCGGTACATGAGCGACTGCTACCAGGAGCTTGTCCTGCGTGATTTCAGCGCCCTGAAAAACGATCTCATAGGGAAGGATTTCGGAACGCCTTTTGCGGGCGATTCGGAGACGGCAGGCAACCGCAGTCGCGTGGTGGCCGAATTGACCTTCAGAAAGGATCAGCGCCAGCTGAAGGCGGACCTCTCGGTGGCAAAAATCGAGTGGAAACGCAATGACTGGTACAAGATGCCCGTTGAGGTTCGCACCAAGGTGGGCGAATCCGGATGGGGTCTGCAGTCGCAGGCGGTGGTTTTTGATCTGGATCAGCCGGCCCGTTATGGAGTGGGGCAAGAAAACCTGAAATACTGCGCCTTTGCCGGTGAGGGGGTGCAGTTGGGGACGATTGCCACCCCATCGGCGCAAGATGCTGCCAAGCGTTTCGGTTTCGGCCGGAACAAGGCCCACGGCTATATCGATGGCCGCTCCGGTAAAAATCCGCGGGGTCAGCAGCACTTCGGCAATGGCGAGGGAGCCCTTGAATTCATAACGTGCGAAGTGGATCGGGGCGGGAAGGACAACAACATGCAGTGCATGGGTCTGGGTGTGCGTAATGTGCGCCTGAAACTGGCAAGCACGCAGGACCTTGAAGCGGACCGCTGGCAGAAACCACCCGCCTCACCACAAATTCCAACGGCTCTGACCGTTTTCTCCCAGGGGAAAGCCGTTAACCTGGCGCAACATGCCGTCCAGTATGCCGCTTTTACCCAAATGGTACCCGCAAAAAGGAAGATGTTCGTCAGTGCTGTGGAAAAGAAGAAAATCGTCGACCAGAACAGTTTCAAAAGGGGCACGCTTCTGCTTCCGGTGAAGCAGGTCGATATGATCAAAAAACGTCAGAAAACCAATCTGATGAAAATCCAGAAACCTCTTTAGACACGTATTTCGGAATTTCAAAAGTGTTGTGAATTCCCCCTGCCGTCGCGGCAGGGGGAATTTTTTAAGACCAGCTTTCCTCCAACTGGAGGAGGCTTGCCGCAATGTCCTCACTTAAACGTTCCAGGATTCGATTGTATGCTGCGAGTTGCCCGTCACAACCGGATGTCGTCCAGGTTTTTTGTTGAAATGTCCGGCCCGAAACAACCCGCTCCTCTCCGGGAATACGTAGGCTCCAGTGGGCATCCAGGGTGACAGTCCGGTCGGTCTTCGCGGCTTCAAGGCATTTGATGTCGATTTTAACCCTTACAGCGGCGGCATCCGGTGCTGATTGGGGGAAAACAGTCACCCCGGGGGATCCGAGCTTGACCGCAAGGTTTTCGGCGACGACCCGGGCAATTTCGTGCTGCAAGGAAACCGCCCAACGGTTGTACTCATCTATCCGCACCTGATTCTGGTCAAGGCGCATCACCATCTGGGGGCGATCGACAAGGGCCGGAACAATCACCGGCCCGACAGAAATGGGGGTGCGGAATGTAAGCACCGTCGGTTTGGCCGTGGCCGTCAGTGTGTAAAAACGTGGAGGCTGCGACGCATAGCAGCCGCAAAGACAGAAAAGCAGACAGCAAAGCCATGTCAGTACGGGATTCTTCATCATGGTACCTCCGGCGCCTTTCCCCGGATAAGGGCGGCGGGATTTTGTTCTAGATATTCGGTGAAGATGGCGATGGCCCGGGCGGCTCGGGTGATTTCCTGCAGGGCTTCCCGCAGTTCCTGCCGCACCGGGGCATCCCGGCCCACCAGATGCTGTTCGCTGCTTGCCAATATTTTTTCCGCCGCATCAAGGGCTCGACGCAGATCCCCCATGGCTTTTTGTGCTTCCGGTAACAGTTCACTTTCCACTCTGCCAACGGTTTTGTTCAGCACCGCAAAGGTCTCCTTCATTTCTTCACCGATTTCAGCGTAGGGGATTTTTTCCAGTTTGGATAAAATCGTGTTGATCTTCCCTTCAAAATCCACCAGATCGCTGGCCGCGATAGGAAGAATGGGCGCGTCACGGCGCCAGTCAACGTCAGCAGGGGGACTTCCCGGGAAGAAATCCAGGGCGATGAAGCGATGACCGAGGAGCAGGTTGGCGCTTCGTAACTGAGCACGAAGCCCCCGGTTGACCAGTTTTTGGAGGAAGGCATTGCAAGCGTCACAATTTTTTCTTTGCCCTTCCGCCCGGTGGGGCAAGTCTGCGTGCTTCATGAATCGCCGGGGAAACAGGGCTATCTCCACCCGGGGTCGGGGGTTCGTGGCCGCTGGGGGATATTCCAGTTCGACAGCGGTGACTTGACCGATGGGGAGGCCATGGAGGGTAACGGGTGCGGTTATTGCCAGACCCCGTAGGGATTCATTAAAATAAAGGGTGTAATGAACGACGATCTGGTCCTCCTGGGACATGGCGGTTGTTCTGTCCTGATAAAGGGTGAAGACGGTATTTGCCTCAGCCGGCTGGCCGGATGCGACAGACGGAGGCGTTTCAAAAGCGATGCCGCCGATCAAAAGAGAAAGGACGGACTGGGTTTTCACATTGAGCCCGCTTGCCCCAAGGGAAACGTCAATACCGCTTGCCTGCCAGAAGCAAGTCTGTTCCGTAACATAATTCTCATAAGGATTGTCCACAAAAATACGGATGTTGACCGATTTGCCGTCTCCGGCCAGATCGTAAGCGATAACGCGTCCCACGTTCAATTGGCGATAATAAAGGGGCGATCCGATACCCAAAGATCCCAGTGTTGGTGCCCGCAGGACAAATTGACGCCCCGGTTCCGTTTCCATGACAAGGGGGGGGATATCCAACGCCTGAAAATCAAAACGGGGTGTTGAGGAATTTCCGGCTTCAAAGGCAATGAAGTTACCGGATAACAGGGTGCTCATACCTGATATGCCGCTTAGAGTGACCCGGGGGCGCACCACCCAGAATTTGGCGTCGCCCACCAGAAGACCCTCGGCGCTTTTATCGATTTTGGCGGTTACGACAACCTTCTGGTAGTTTTCTGAAAGTTTGACCTGGATGACCTGTCCGATGTTGACATCCTTGTATTTGATAAAGGTCTTGCCTGCCTCGATGCCTTCCGCCGATTTGAATACAATGGTGATGGTCGGTCCCTCACTCAGAAAATGTTCGATGGCGATGCCGAGGGCAACAACCGCAGCCAGAATGGGAATTATCCAGACAACGGAGAATATGGCACGTTTTTTTGGTTCCGCCGTCGCGGTTGGTATTTGCGAATAATCAGTGTTATCGGTCATGGACTTCCTTCCTTTCGATGTCGGAATCCCAGATCAAGCGAGGATCAAAGGTTTTGGTCGCCAGTAATGTCAGAACAACGACGGCGGCGAAGAACAGAACACCCCTGGCCGGCCTGGTCGTCAGGAAGGGTTGGAGCTGGATGAGTGCCACGGCAAAGGTTACAACGAAAACATCCAGCATGGACCAGCGTCCCACGAAGTCAATCAGGCGATAGAGCCGGATCCGGTCGATGCTGGCCGCCTGGGAATGGTACTTGGCTATGACCAGCAGATAGCCCAGGGCAATCAATTTGGCGATGGGGATGATGATGCTCGCAATCAGCACAATCAGTGCCAGATGCCAGGAGCCTTCGGCATACAGGGCGATGATTCCGTCAATAATGGTATCATCTTTGGTGTAGGTGATGGTGATTCTCGTCAACACCGGCAGGGTAATGGCGGGAATGTAACAGATCGTGGCGGCAATGATCAAGGCCCATGTGTATTGAAACGTTTTATGGCGGCGTAAAAAGAGTTTGTAACCACACCGGGGGCAGTAACCCGGGTTCTGTAGGCTGTAAGGCCGTGAAAGGAGACCACAGGTTTCGCAACGGACCAGTCCGACTTTCAAAGAAGTCAACGAAAGCACGCTCATGAGATCCTCCCCGTGGATGGGAAGGTTTCGGCGTGAGCCGGACCAAGGGGGCGGGAAGGGTGGGCCCATCGGATTCTCTGCCAGATCGTATCAGGGGCGAAACTGATCTTTATCAAGGTCAGCAAAATGATCAGGAGTCCCACTGCGTACATGCCGACACCGGGAATGATCGTGGCGATGTCGGATAGTTTGATCAGGGAAATGAGGATGCCGAGCATCATCACTTCAAGCATGGACCAGTTTTGCTGCCGGGCGGCCCAGTGCACCAGGATACCAATCCACCAGGGAGCCGGCGGGTAAAGAGCGGCCAGGTTGATTGCCACCATGAAAACAATGTAAACGGCCGGTGCCAGAAGGCCGCAGAAGCCGATCAGGACGGCGGTGATTTCATAGCCCCTTTCCCACATCACCAGGACGCTCCCGAAGACCGTTGTACTTGTGTGCCGTCCGAATGCGGAAAGGCTCAGCAGAGGTTGAAGGTTGGCGATCAAAAGAAAGATGAAGGCGGCAATGGACAGGGCCAGGGTTCGTTCAATGGACGAGACTTTGTTGGTCATGAGTATGTGGCGGCAGCGGCAGCAACGTGCGCGCCCCCCCGGCGGTAAAACAGGAACCCGTTGGAGCAGATCGCAATCCGGGCAGGCGATGATGCTTCCATCCAGGGGTTTTTCTTTCACCGATTCCATCATATCAAACAGACACCCCCAAGAAAAGAGTTCATTTTAGTTTACCATCGGTTTCGGCCCTGACAAACAAGATTTTATGGATGGGAAACGCGGGACGCGTTTTCTCTGAAACATTATGAGAATCCGTATCTCTTTATATCGAGAATTTTCTTTCTCCCTGCGGGCTTTCAGCCCGTTACAGGATGTTTACGGGGAACTTGTGGAGCGGGTATCCCCGGCATCGAGAGGGTAGCAAGGTGGTTGTGTCGATAACGATATCCCCAAGCTGCTAAAGGTCCTAACACAGGGGCGAATATGTCGGCACCCTTTTTTATGCCAGGGGAATTCACTCAAGCCGGCTCATCGTGATGGATACATTCGTCCCCCCCGAGGAAACGGTGTTCAGCAGCCCGTGCCGGATATCCATTTCCTTCAATTGTTCCATGGTAAAGGGAAAGTGCACGATGGGATTCTCCAGCCCCAATGTCGGAGGGACCTTCCCCGCCTGAATGGACAAAGCAAGGGCCGCCGCTCGCACGCCGCCTGAGGAAAAACTCTCGCCCAGGGCCCCCTTGACAGAGGATACGGTCGGCCCGCCGGAGGTTGGTCCGAACAGGTCCATCAGTGCCTCTGTTTCGATGGCGTCGGCAAGGACTCCACCGTTTCCCGCGCCCTGGATGGTATCGATATCCGATGGCCGAAGACGGGCTCTTCTCAACGCCCTTTTCATCGCCAGGACGATTCCTTTCCCATTCTGCGGCCAGCCGACCGGACTGGCCGGTGACGAACTCATCCCCCAACCGGTCATTTCGCAATAGGGGATCGCTCCCCTTTTGATGGCGTGTTCCAGCGATTCCAGACAGAGGATCCCGCATCCCTCACCGGCGACAGGGCCATTGCGACGGACATCGAAGGGGCGCGCTTTTTCTTCCTGGCCGTCCACGGGTGAAACGGCCCTGAATCGAACCAGACTCTCGAAGAAAAAATCGGACAGAATGTCAGCACCACCGGCAAGGACGACGTCCATCGTGCCCCGATGCAATTCCATGGCGGCATAGACAAGGGCGGTTTCTCCCGAAGCGCCTTGGTGGGTTACTGTTGTGTNNGTTCTAAAGAGGCGTGCCCGGCAGGGGCGTTCAGGACCGAATTGGGTACCAGAGTCGGGTTGACACGGGACGGACCCTCCGTCAAAAGAATCTCCGTGCAGCGAATCTTGAGATCTGTGGGGCCGTATGCGGTACCGAAAATGATGCCGACACGATCCCGATTCTGTGAATGAATGATAAGTTGCGCGTCTTCCACAGCGAGACGGGCCGAGGCGGCAGTCAGCCGGGAGAGGCGGTCCATGCGACGTGCGTTTTTCGCCGAGAGAAAATCAAGGGGGTTGAACGTCTTTATTTCCGCGCCGAGATGAGAAGACAAACGAGACGTGTCAAAAGCGGCAATTGCCTCTATACCGGAATCGCCTCGGAAAAGGCGTTCACTGAATTGTCTCTTCCCGATGCCGAGGGGGGTGACCATGCCTATGCCGGTGACGACCACCCGCCTGTGTCCCCCTGTTTTATTCATGTTACACGCCCTCTTCAGTATATCGAGCCAGCAGAAGCGATGTGTTGTTCCCACCAAAGGCGAAGGCATTGATTAGAACGGTATGCAATCCTGCTGTTCGTGCCCTGTTCGGTACGAAATCAAGATCCCATCCCGGGTCAGGTGTTTCATGATGAATCGTCGGCGGGACAAATCCGTCCCGAATCGCTATAAGGGACGCCACTGCCGCCAGAGCGCCGGAAGCTCCCAGGGTATGTCCCGTCATGGACTTGATTGAGCTGATCGCTATCCGACCGGCATCCTTCCCGAATACCTCCTGGATGGCCCGCACTTCCATGGCGTCATTGGTCGGGGTTGCCGTCCCGTGGGCATTGATGTAATCGACGGAAGTGGGTGACAGACCGGCATCCCGTAAAGCAGCCCGCATCGAACGGACAGCCCCCGAGCCTGTCGGATCAGGCGCCGTCATGTGGTAGCTATCACAGCTGATACCGTATCCCAAAATTTCGCCGTGAATCCGGGCCTTTCTTCCCAGGGCATGGCTGAGCGTTTCGAGAATTAAAAATGCGGCTCCTTCACCGAGGGAGAGCCCACGTCGCTTGCGGTCGAAGGGTTTACAGTATTGCGGGTCAAGGGCCTGAAGGGCGTTAAACGTTGCATACGTGGTTCGGCTCAAGGGTTCCACTCCTCCGGCGATTATCACGGATGCGGCCTCCTGAACGATGAGATCCCGGGCAAAACCAATGGCGGTTGCCCCGGAGGAACAGGCCGTCATGAAAGTTGTTTTCGGTCCCGCAATCCTCAAGGCCGTTGCGATACGGTCTGCCGACGATGCGGGACAGAAGCCGGCTAACCTGGAAAAATGAGCTCGGCGGCTGCCGCTCTGGAGGTAGGTTTCATAAACAGATTCCGCCTCAAGTTTACCCCCGGAACCGGCGCCGAGGATGATTCCCGTATGCTCCGTGAGAGATTCCGGGAAGGGGAACAGGCCGGTATCCTGAAGAGCCTCCACCGTGGCCGCAATGGCCATGGTATCGGCCCGCGATAGCCGCTTACGGGAAAAAGACGGCGGAACCAGGCCCAGGGGGGACAAATCTCTGATTTCCGCTCCCGTTTGAGTTCGGTACGGTGAGGTGTCGAAGAGGGTGAGGGGGGCGATACCACACTTACCGTTTTTTAGAGAACAGGCAAATTCGTCGGTGTTTTTCCCCAGGGCATTCACCGTTCCCATTCCGGTTATGACGACCCGTTTCCGTTGCATCGGTTACCTCGTTTCCCTTTTCGCTACGAACCCAGATACGCAGTAACGCCATATTGGGGGCCAACGGGACTATAGGCAAGTCGATAAGGCATGTCAAATGCAAAGGAACCTTAAAATTTCTGATGTTCCGGTTCTCTACGGGGCATTCCGGGGTCCTCCTCCGTATCCATGGAGCCTGGATTCTCGTCTGAGCGGTCCACCCACGCCGCGAGCAGGCGATAGGTGACGGCAAGCAAGACGGGCCCGACAAAGAGACCGATTACACCAAAGCCGACCAGCCCGCCTATTACCCCGAGGAATATCAGAAGGAAAGGTAAGTCGGCGCCCATTCGGATCAGAAACGGCCGGACAAAATTATCGAAAGTACTGACAAATACGGCCCATGCCACAAGGACGGTTCCCCAGGTCGTTTCCCCACTGTAGTAGAGCCAAATTATTGCGGGTATGAGTACCAGGCTTGGACCGAGCTGGGCAATGCACAGCATGAACATGATGGCTGTCAGGACGGCGGCGGCGGGGACGCCGCAGACAGCCACGCCGAGGCCCGCCAGGAATGACTGGATCAGGGCCGTGCCGACCACCCCAAGGGCAACCCCTCTGATTGTTTGTATGGCGAGCAGAACGACTTCTTCTCCGTGAGCCCCCCCGAGTTTCCTGGCAAAGCGGATGAATCCTGTGGCAAAAACCTCGCCTTTTGCGTAAAAGATGACGGCCATGATGATGGTAAAAAGAAACTGCAACGCGATCATGCCGGCACTTCCCGCTTTGGATAGAAACCAGGTCAGCATTTTCCCGGCATAAGGGGCGAGACGAGCCGACAAACCCTCAGGCCCACCCACAAAATCGCGCCACCCAGTCGCCAGCTTTGGCCCGACAACGGGAATGCCGGTCAGCCAGTCTTGCACGGCGGGCATCGTTTCCAGCCTGAACGCATGCTTCCATGAGGTGATATAATCGACGTTTTCAACGATGACCGCAATGGCGAGAGAGAAGGGTATGATGAAAAAAAGCAGGATCATCAGGGTCATGACCGACACGGCCAGAGCCCGTTTATGCCAAAGCCGGGCCTCCATCTTCAGCATGAGAGGCCAGGTCGACGCCACAATCATGGCCGCCCAGATCATCGATGGCAGAAAAGGCCTCAAGATCCAGAAAGTTGCGATGATCAGCGCCGTAATGAGAAACACCTGGAGGGTTATACGGGTCAGGTCGGGCGAGCTGTGTTTTCCTGCGGACATGTTGTTTTCTCTTTATTCTGGGATAGGATGCTGAATCAATCAATCGTCGAGCTTTGGTTCTCGGTTCCGTTTGTAGGTCCTCTCTGCATTGTCGTGGAGCTGCTGGGCCTCCTCTTTCGTGACTTCGCGGCCCAGTCATCGCTGGAGGCGCGGTCCCGTTCGTCCGTTACGGATATCCATCTCGTAACAGCCACGCTTTTCATTGTACCGGAGGGACATCGTCTCTCCTCGAGAGCGGCATCAGCACGGCGTTGATTGAGCTGGGCGTATAGGTATAGTCAACCCGATTCACCTTGTCGATTATCACCCCGACCGGCATAAAAGGGAAAAGAAGTAGATTGGACAGGGCGTATGGCCTGAAGTAGTTTTCAAGGACTATTTCATATGGCTCATAACCGGGAGATTCGATCCGGACAAACTGATTATCACCACGCGGAAGCATAATCATGACTGGGGTGCTGCCTTTTGGCATGCCGTTAATTTTTACGCTTGCACCGCTCGGATTGCTCGCGATTGAGATTTCCTGTGATGCCCCTCTGATCATGGTCGCACAACCAGAAAGAAGAAGAACAAGAAGACTCAAAATGCAGAACAAAGAAAGCCTTGAATTCATAACCCCTCCTATTTTTATTTGGTAGATGGTTCTGGTGCTTCCCACCTCTTTTTATAGGGTTTTTTTGATTTCCGTCAACTTAAATAACCTTTTCGTTTTCTTTTATCGTGGTCATGGCGATTTATCGTGTCTTTTCGATTTTCGGATCGGCGATGCTCCCCACATAAAATTCGGGTTCTTTTCGGTCATTACAGTTTTTGTGCAAAAACTCTGCAATTTGCCTCATCTTTGGATGATCCATTCTTCTGGCACCCTCCGGGCACGCCTTGATGCAGGCGGAACAGCGGATGCACAGGTTCGGGTCGGTTGTCAGGGGATTGTCCTGAGGAATGGCGGCGGTCGGGCATACCGATACGCACGTCAGGCATGTTGTGCAGCTTTTTTCATCGACGGATGGCGTGATACCCGAAAATATCCGGGCATCTTTATAGGGGAAATTTCCGGGGGGAGTCGGCAAAAGCATGTCATGAGGGGCGTCAAGCGACGAAATGATCTCAAGCACCCTTTCTCCAAACATTTTAGCCTTCACGAGATCCTGCAAGTCCGGCCGTCCCGCAGCGATGGGCAATTCCCGTGTCGAAAAGGAGTGCTCGGCGGGAAAGGCGGAGAGGGCAACGGGGATGAAGCCCGCAAGGATGGCCAAATCGTTCAGTTCACGCAGGGCATCTTCATAAGCCCGGTTCCCATAAACCGCGACGAGAACCGCAGGCGTTGAGGAACCCCTGATCCTGAATCTGGAAACCATCGTTTCCGGAAGGCGCCCCGCATAAACAGGAGAGCCGATAATGGCCAGATTGCAATGGGATGCCCGTGGGGGTTTTTCGGAGGCGCGGGGGGGTGTCAGATCATACGTTCCCCTGATTTGAGCGTGAATTCCTTCGGCGATCGTCTTGACGATCCTTTCTGTGGCATGCGTTGAAGAAAAGTAAATTAAGTCGATTGATTTGATCTCCATCGTGATTTCCCTTTCTCTCTTGTAACACCCCGGTTCAAAAACATGGCCAGGTCGATACATTTTGGTAACATGGAATACCCACTCATTGTTTGGGCCTGGAAATGGTTCAGTCATGACATGGCCCGAATATGATGAATGAAGGGTCACGAACCATCATTCCCATCGGTTAAGATGAGCCTTGATGCCGTCCATCGGCCGGAGAGGCTCCCCTTCGCCGTCGGTGTGTCCCGGGGGAAGGAGGCAGGCCTTTTCGTTTCTATACTCCCCCCATGAAAAAGGAAAGCAAATTCTGCCCTCTTCGGAGGTCTGAGGTATGCTGACCCTGATTTTCTCTATTTTCGCCTCCTGCCGACTCTCCTGAAGGGGATGTGAAAGGGTGTGAACGGTTCATCGCGAGCCAGAATAAATGCTTGACAAAGAGCGATAAAAAGGCGATAGGTTCGATTGCCTCGGCAGTCAGCGAGGGGATGTACCATTTCAGTTGTTTATTGGATATCCAGTATATCCGGAAATATAGAACAGGAGGAAAAAAATGAGGAAGAGTTTTTTTGTTTGTTTGGTAACGGTGTTGCTGATGATGCTGGCCGCAGGGCCGGTACTGGCGGAAGGCCAGAACTATCTGTCCAACCGGGTTGGCGTCGGCTACCAGGGGCTGCTTTCCGGGGATTATGTGAATGGGATATCGGTGCGCGGCTGGTTCGGTGACAATTTCGGTTTGGAAGGGAATTTCTTTTTTGGTGAAGTTGACGCCGATGTTCGAGTGAGTAGCATGGGGCGTATGGGCAATATCGATGCGGATGTGTGGTTTATTGAACTCAAGCCCATGTACGCGCTGGTCGTGAAACCCAACAGCCGCTTCTACGTCGGCATGAAATTCGGATACGGTGAAGCAGACCTCAAGGTTCGAGTCGGTGATACCAAGGTAAAGCTTGATCCCGATTTCTGGGAGATCGGGGCGTTGGTCGGATCGGAATTCAGCCTGCCCTTCATGCCGGAGGTGGCCTTCAACTTCGACGTGGGTTATAATTATGTAGATACAGATTCAGACATCAGGGTGAGTGGCCTTGGCAAGGTAGCAGATATTGACCTCGACATGGACGGTATTTTCGCCACTTGGGGAATCAAATACTACTTCTAATTCCTGATGATTTGAAAAGTTAGAAAACGTGTGGTTGGTACGTGTCAGGCCGCACGCCGGTAAGTTCATCACCCCCCCTTTTGAATCAGTGATCCTAAGGGGGGGTTTTTTATGTGCGTTTTCCGGGTAGCTCGATCCAGGGATCGTTGGGGGTAACGAAAGGGTCACCTTGCCTAAGCCCCCGGTGAGGTAAAAATTTGCGGATCCATGTATTCGCTGATCCCTCTACCGGCTCAGGTCGGAAATCCGTGAGCGGGTTGTCCTGTGAGTCCGGGGGGCCGTAAACCTCATGCCGTTTCCCTGGCGGGGGGCCCGTTGGTTTGTACATGGTCTGGAGGATGTGGTTTTCCCTCTTGCGTCGGACAATCCCGTAGGGGTAAGGATAATCGGGAGAACGAAAGAGCCAATTCATGGGCCGGAGGGATCATGCATATCATCATCGACGGCTACAACCTGATCCGTCAGTCCGATCACCTGAGGTCCGCGGACCGTCGGAGCCTGGAGGCCGGACGAAATGCCCTGATTCAGTTTCTGATGCCGTACAAACGGGGACGGGGCCATGCCATAACCATCGTCTTTGATGCTTGGGACGGCGACAGCCCCCGGGAAGAACGGGATCGTCAGGGGGACATCGACATCGTGTATTCACGGCGGGGGAGAAAAGCGGATGACGTGATCAAGGAAATGGTGGAAAAACGGAGGGGAACGGAGACGGTCGTGGTGACATCCGACCGGGATATCTCGCGTCATGTCGTGCGCCAGGGGACCTCGTCGATTTCTTCGCCCGAGTTTGAAAGGGCCGTGAGGAGATTTTATGAAGGGACCGCTTTCCCCGCGGAGCCGGAAGCATATGAAGGGACCCGGGAACGTGCGGGGAAGGGCACGAAAAAGATAGGTCCCGCGCGAAGGAGTTCCCGCGGAGCAAGGGATTACCAAAAAAGAATCAGGAAGCTTTAGGCCCGCTTCTGCGGGTCCTTTTCCCCGGGAACCGAAAGATCGATCGGCCGTTACCGGGAAAGAACAGAAAAGCCCCCCTGAATTTCAACAGAGGGGCTTGATCCTTCGAAGGTGCTCAGACGTCCTTTTTTTTGATCCAGGC
>LSQX01367164.1_pt1 | contig 25318 bp, 26 predicted proteins | sample 654561 | NCBI WGS metagenome assembly LSQX01 (sample SAMN04489861, study PRJNA283612) | anaerobic digester metagenome | isolation source: 4 biogas reactors fed with cattle manure at either 37C or 55C with and... | place: Denmark: Kongens Lyngby | collected 2014 | reverse complement strand
CACCCGAGCACAGCTCTTTGGTCTTGAGGCTACCTTTGTAACAGGTCCTCTAACCTTTATGGTTGAGGGGGGATTCTGGTTGAGTGAAGACTTTAAGAATGAGAAACCAGACAAATTTAACAACCGTTGGGTCTACCTAGCTGGTATGGGGATTATGATTCCTGGGACAAGTGTTTACGCTTCAGTTACCTACAATGGGCACTATATTATGGATTTTAATGAGTTTACCATGGGTACAACTACCGACATCCCCGTTGATACCCTCCAAGCCCTCCTCTCTTCCGATGGGAAGGGGTATCTAAATACTATTACTGCAGCTATAGAGGTTCCTTTAGCAAGGGAGAAGGTAAATATAAGGTTGGCAGGCACCTACCAGATAGAGACACAAGGATTCTCTCTGCTCCCTTCGGTTAAGTGGAATATTAGCGACGACTTAGTTTTTAAAGCTAGTGGTCGTGTCTTAGGCTCGATTGGAGAGGGATCTCCCAGCATCTTTGAGAGTTGGAAGGATAACAGTTCTGCTAAGCTGGAGATCGCTTATCTTTTCTAAATGGTATAATTATGACTAAAAAGATACCAGTGCTGATAGCGTGTGCTATTTTATGTATGATACGGATTCCCCTTAAAGGGGCAGAACTCTCTGATGTTTTTGGATACTGGAAAACCGTAGATACACGCAAAAACATTACCACTTCAGTCATTGGAATCTACGAATACAATGGTCAAATGTATGGACGCTCAGTCATTGGCTATGATGAGAAAAGTGGTCATTTAATTGACACTATCTATAGACCCATTCAACGGGTCGAAAAGTTGAAGGGAAAGCCCCACATCCACACAATCGATATTGTGTGGGGGCTTACCCGCGATGGAGATAAGTGGCGTGGGGGTAAGATTCTAGACCCTCGCTACGGCACCATCTTTGACTGTGAAGCCTGGGTTGAAGACAATATCCTAATAATCAGGGGAAAATTAGGTCCTTTTGGGGTTAACAGTGCTTTCTATAAGATTGAGGATACCGATCTCCCGTTAGGTTTTGTCCTCCCTAACCTAGCCACGTTCGTAACTAACATCCCTATCAAGTAGTAATATTAATCCTGTAGTATTAATCCTTGTCTTTTCCCTTTATAATAGAATAGAATTACTCGTTGTGTTAGACTACTCTGCAAGGAGGCAGTTTTGTTTATTATTGGCGACATCTTGTTATTTGCAGTCACCTCCTTGGTTCTCTCAATCACCTGTTTATCAATTTTGCTCCATGTTAGAGCCCGCGACACCTACACGCGAGAATTTCTATTAGTCTTAATTCCCCTTTGTCTCCAAGTTTGTGCGAGCTCCTTAATAAACTACATCCACCGTGTCTACCCTCCCCAACTGTTGGCAGGCAAAGCTTACGAGATCTTCTGCCTCTGGATTAGTCTCTCCTCTATTTTGATGACCACTATCCTCCTATTTACAACCAGTCGTTACCTGATCTCCCTCTTACCAGCAACGCCTAAACAACGAAAAATTGGAGAGCAGATAATGATGGTTATAGTACTCCTCTTCCTAGTGTTAAGCCTCTTCTTCATAATAGGTAAAAGTCAGGGGTCTTGGGTCGTGGCTATGAACCTCACCTTTGGTTATCACCTTGTCTTTGCCAACGTCTTGATGGTTATCTATGGGATAACCTCTCTGGTCTATTATAAAAAGGCACTGGGGTGGGAACAGGAGAATCTACTCATTGGAATTAGTGCCTCTTTTCTCCCGTTAATCGTCACTTTCCCCCTAGATATGATCTTCTTTAGAGACCACATCTTTAAGCTCTCCTTCTTAACCTTTGTAATTTTTATCGTCTTCTTATACACCTTTATCAGTCGACGTTATTTCCAAGAGCACGAACCTCCTCGCCCTAAAGGGGGTGTCTCTAAAGAGGTGTTGACATCGATGGGGATATCGACGCGTGAGGGGGAGATTATTGAACTGCTCGTTGAAGGGAAGACAAACTCTGAAATTGCAGCGACTCTCTACATCTCGACCAATACGGTCAAGACTCACATTAAGAATATCTACTCTAAATTGGAAATCTCTAGCAGAATTCAACTCTTCGCCCTTTTGAGGGGCAAAGAGGAGAACTAGTCGCTCTATTTTTTCTGACTAGGGGCAGTTCCTGATTGGGTCATATCGATTAAGCGATAAATAAATTGACGGTTATCAAGAAGTGGGCTGAGAGGTCTACCGTGGTGGAGACGACTAATAACCCTAGCAAAAAGCTCGGTCACATCGGCTTGGATAAACCACTCTTTATCGGTGAGGGTTTTATCGTGGAAGACAGCATTGGTCCCAATTACCCGATAGAAAACTCCCTCGCGGTAGGCTTGGTCAAACTCCTCACGGGCATTGCCGTTGAAGAAGGGGAGAGAGACAAGACAAATTATCTTCTCAGCTCCAAAGTTCTTCAGCTCACGCATAGCGACCAAAAGAGTCCCTCCAGTGCCAATCATATCATCAGCCATGAGGACTGTTTTTCCTTTAACATCTCCCAATAGACTAATACTTCTAATATTGGAGTGGCGGGCATCCTTACTCACAATTGAGTAGTCGCGCTCCTTGTAGAGGATTGCCAATGGGCGGTGGAGCGCTTCAGCATAGAACCGGTTACGTTGAACTGCTCCAGTGTCAGGGCTCACCACCACTAAATCGGGGTCATTAAAGTCGATTACTTTGTGGAGTTTAATTAAAACCTGGTAGCTAGCATGCAAGTTTTCAAGGTGGGTCTGGTTAAAGCAGTTCTCTATCTCCCTTGAGTGGATATCGAGGGTAATGATTCTCTCAACCCCCATATTCTCACACATCCTCCCAAACATTGCGGCTGTAAGGGCCTCACGGGAACTCTTCTTGTGTTGCCTAGCGTAGGGATAAGTGGGTAACACCAGTGTTACACTATCGGCTCCGGCGTTTTTAATGGCATTGATAGTGGTAAAAAGGAACATAAGGTGGTCGTTAATTGAGAGACTTATGGGTTCATCAGAACCGTGAATCTTAATTGGGTAGGAGTTAGAGAGGTCGTAGACAATGAACAGGCGTAGCCCTCTAACAGGTTCTAGAATCTCAGCTTTCACCTCGCCATTGGCAAACCTCACATACTTAACCGGAATTTCAAAATTGGGACAGGTGAAGGTTTTTGGCTTCTTACCTCTCGGAATTCTCTTGTTTAAAAGATCGTCATTGAGGGTAACAATGTCGAGAAGCTCCTCAGGTGTCATGTTGTGACGTTTCACTAACGAAGAACTTAACTTCTGATAACGATCTAAATAGAGTCTCCTTAAATGCTTAAGAACTTTTCCAGTAAAGTATTCGGAGCCGGGTCCAGCTATTATCCCTAGCTTTTGGGGTTTAACTATGCTCATAGCTCAACAGTACCACAATTGAGGGGGCCAATTCAATCCTGTTAAGGCTACATTTTGGGTATCGACACCTAACTATAACTGTATTATTATTTAGTTATAACATTTCTGTGAGGGTAGCAATATGCGAAGAATTTTTATTGTGCTATTGCTAATTTTCCTTTCATCTACTCTAATTTTTGCACGTCCAACAAGGGGGATTGCAATAGGAGCTCAGGTCGGACCACTAGCCACTGGCGTTGTAGCCGACTTCCGATTAGGACCAGTCGCACTCAGCTTAAGTCTTGGAACTCCCCTGATGATAAACTACATCTTGAGTCAGACTGGGGATGTTTTTGAGGACGATATTGGTAGTATCGCCCCATTCTTCATGGTGGGGGGAGACTTCACTTATCCAATAGCACTAGGAGAACACTTTAACCTAAAGATTGGTCTAAGCACCCTAGCCGGTACCGATTTTGAGTACGGCATTATTGGAATAGCTGGTGGAACTATTAAGGGAGAGTATTGGATCCCTAACAAAAAGATTGGAATCTTTATGCACATGGATGTCCCAGTTATGGCCTACATTGCGGGATCTGAAATTGAGTCTGCAGCGATATTCAACTGGGCAATCCCTATTTTAGGAATCTTCACCACAAGTGCTGGCGTTTTGTGGGGCTTTTAGCTACCACCTCAAGAGTTGACCAGCAACTGGAGATAGATTTTTATAGCTCTTGAGAACTTCTTTGAGCCCTTCCTCCCCCTTTGAGCGGAGGGAGAGGTTCTCTTTAATTTTCTGATCAAGATTTAGATTTCCGCTAGTGCCTACTGAGGTGCGCCCTTTTATCACATTAATGGGGTCCCAATTTCCCACTTGGTTTAGATTCTTGCCCACTTTAAGATAAATTTCTCTGAAAGAGTCCCCCTCGATGACCCTCTTAAGGACCTCATCGGTGGCAAAGATCTCAGGAGAGAACCCCTTGAGGAGGGCCTCTTCATTGACAACTAATTTATCGATGGTAAGGGATAACACCCTCACCGAAAGGAGGGTCGCCTTAGCGGCACTGAAGAGGGGGGCTTTGGTATCTTGGAAATCACGGTTATAACCCGAAGGGAGACTCCTAATAATTGACTTTATCTGTAGCGAGGCGGCCGAGACGAGGGCACTACGACTCCTAATTAGTTCTAAGCCATCTGGATTCTTCTTTTGAGGCATGATAGAGCTCCCGGTACACAGCTCCGCTGGGAGGGAGAAATAGCCAATCTCGGGGAGGGTGAAGAGGAGAAGGTCTTGGGCCAATTTGCTCAAAGTGAGGGTGATGTAATCACAAGTATCGACCACTATTGCTTCAAATTTTCCCCGGCTGTTGTTAGCATAGAGGACATTGTTTTGAACGCGACTAAACCCCATTTGCTGAGCTCCATACTCACGGTCCAGGGGAAGAGGGGTGCCGTAAGAGGCGGCTGAACCTAAGGGACTCTGATTGAGGAGGTGAATTAGATTAAAGAGGAGATGGGCCTCATCTAAGAGCTCTTCGCCAAAGCTGGCCCCCCAAAGCCCCACTGAAGAGGGCATCGCCAGTTGCATATGGGTGCGCCCCGCCATTGGAAGAGCGGCGTGCTCCTGTGCAAAGGTGAAGAGGGTCTCAACAAGGGCAGTCACTTCACTTAACAGGGTGAGGACAAACTCCCGCATCCAGAGTCTCAGCGCTGTTTGGACTTGGTCGTTACGACTACGACCGGTGTGGATCTTCTTACCCGCCTCCCCCACCGCTTTGGTTAAAAAGTTCTCAATCGCCGTGTGGCAATCTTCGTCCTTCAGGGTAATAGGGAACTCCCCCTTCTGATGGAGGGTAATAATCACACTTAAGTTCTCTTCAAGGTCTAAGAGCTCCTTTTCATTCAACAACCCCGCCTTGTGTAAAACTCTGGCATGGGCAATTGAACCGAGGGCATCGGCCCCCACAAGGTTGTTATCTAGTAGATAATCTTCTCCAACGGTAAAACTCTCAATTAAGGCATCAAGAGCCTCTCCCTTATCCCAAAGTTTCCCCATAGGAACCTCCTCATGGGGCAAGTTTAGTTGAACTCACCTCAAATGGTCAATCAAATTACCCTTCGAGAGGGTAATTGAGGTGGGGGAAACCGATGAAAAAGGTATTTTTTTGGTCAATACTGCTCCTCTTTACCCTAGCCACCTCAAGCTGCGAAGCTCAAAGTCAAAGTGAATTTATAAACGTGTTGGCAGGTAGAGAGCAACAAGGGCCAATTCTTATGGGGGGTCGAGCCATTGATGAGAATCAGGCTATTTACTCTTTTGATAAACTAATCTTTTGTGACCTAAAAGATTTTAAAGTTGTCGACTCTTATAACACAGTAATAGCTCTTCACCCCTACGAAGAGGGGGTGACGGTCACTTTTAAAAACAAATTGCCACCAGGCGAGCGTACCGATATTGAGGGGCGGGTGCGTGATGCCAGTGGCAACACCCTCTCTTTTAGGTGTGGGGTTTGGGGTTATAACCCACAAGTCCCCCACCTCTTAATCAGCGAGTTCACCACCAAGGGGAGTGGCAACAACCCCGACCGAATAGAACTTTTAGCCCTCTCGAATGGCGATTTAGCAGGGGTGACCATCTTTGATGGGGTAAATAGTGATTGGGATAGTGAAGTAATCCTTCCCCCCTATAAAGTAAAAAAAGGGGATTACATCGTGGTGCAGTATAACCAAGAGTTGAGTGGTAAACACCCGATTGAATTTTATGGGGGCGAAGCTGGTTTAGGGTCCAACAATGGGGTTATTACCCTCTACGATGCCCCTAATGGGGAGATTATCGATGCTGTGGTCTACAGCAACCGCACCAGTGATAGCGATACTAACTATGGGGGATTTGGGACAAGTAAGGTGTTCAAGAGAGTGGAAGCATTGAATAAAAGTGGCCAGTGGCTCCCCCTCCCAATTACCCCTGAAAGAGCTATTGATAGCACCAACTCTACGGCTACGCGTTCTTTTTGCCGTTCAGGAGAAACTGACACCAACACTAAAGGAGACTGGTACATCTGTGCTACCGGCAAAGCCAGTTTCGGGGGAGAAAACTCTGAAGAGGCTTACACCCCTTAGAAGTGCCGGAGAGCTCCGGCACTAGTCGCTCTATATGTGTTTATTCACAAAGGCGTCAAGAGCAGCAAATGGCATAGCTCCGACTATTTGATCAACAATTTTACCATCTTTAAAGAGGATTAAGGTTGGGATACTTGAAATACTATATTTCTCAGCTAATTCCATCTGCTCATCAACGTTGACCTTGCCAACATTAAGTTTTCCTGCATGTTTTTCGCTAAGTTTCGTCAAAACAGGCGCAACCATCTTACAAGGACCACACCAGACAGCCCAGAAATCGACAAGCACGGGGACCTTAGATTTTAAGACCTCGTCTTCAAAATTAGCTTTAGTTAAAACTACTTCACTCATTCATTCGCCTCCTACATTAAGTACGCCCCTAAATATACAACGGAGAGGGACAAAAGAAAAGGTAGATGAGGCTGTTATGTGACCTCATCACCCTCTTCATCAAGAAGAGAATACTTTTGGGTAATGCTACTTTTAAGACTCACCATTTAAGAACTAGCTCACTATACAGAGAATGATATAATCGAAAGTTGGTCGCTTTTTAGACTAACTTTCGAATGGAGCATTGAGACTGTTAACTAATATAAAAGATCATCCAAAAAGGTGGTAATTACCAAGACCCACGCTAAGCCTTAAACCGATGAGATGGGAATAGTACATCTGGGGGCCTATCAATTCTTATTAGACAAAAGTCTCCTCAATTAGAAAAGAGAGAACCCCCTTTAAAGCTATCGCTTTGAGATTGTTTATGCCAAAAGAGGTACTTGTCTACCCTGTAAATAATGGATTGTATCGGCAATTGTGGTCCTCATTTCCCTTGGATGATATGCCAAGGCTTTTGTTGCTTTCTCATGCGAGAAGTGCCCATTGCTTTCTAAGGTGTACAATGAATATTTAGTAAATAAAGGCCTTTTATTTTTGATCTTTGCAATCCATTCAATCATTGGGAGCATTATTTTCGCTAACGATATAGGTACACATATTTTTTTGGGTCCATTTGAGGCTATTTGCATATATTCTAAAAGTTCCTTAACCGTAAAAAATCGGTTTGAAAGAATATAACACTCGCCTACTTCTCCTTTATCCACAGCTGCAATACACCCCTTGGCTACATCTCTAACATCAACGAAATCATACCCACCGATTACTCCAGCTAGGAGCTTTCCGGAGATATAGTCCTTGGCAAGCTTAACGATATGGTTATTGCCATTATCATAGGGACCAATAATTCCAGATGGATGGACAACTACGGCATTCAATCCCTGTTCTACCGCCTCCAAAACAGCTTGTGTGGCTTCCGCTTTCGTCTTTGCGTAGGGGCCTATCACTTTATTAGGGGAAAAATTGGTTACTTCTTTTATTTCAGCTATCTTTTTCGTCGAGGGAATTGCATGTACCGAACTCACGTAAATCAGTTTGTGGACATTATTAATCAAGCAAAGTTCAATTATGTTTTTTGTCCCCAACACATTGACCTTGAACAAGAGGGGTATAACTCTACTCTCAATGCTGACAATCCCTGCTGCATGGATAACAACGACTTCGTAGCCTCTTAAATTTGAAAATATTTCTTGAAGTGAGGCAATGTCGGTAACATCCCCCTTAAAGAATGATATGGTCCCATCATCTTCTCCGTGTTCATTGGGGAGAATCAATCCTCTAATTTCACAGTCACTATCTTTTAGATATTTTATGATCGTACTGGCTAAATGACCGTTATACGTTCATCAAAACCTTTTTTAGATTTTTTTTCATCTTTCACTTCACCACCGCCTTATATCCAAAACCGTGCACTGTGACGATTTCAAAGTCTTTGCACTTAGAAAACTTATTGCGCAATCTTGTAATATAGACGTCTACTGTGCGCAATCCAGTATCATTTTCAAGTCCCCAGTACTCATCAATAAGTTCACTGCGGGTAAAAATCTTCTTCGGGTAAGCTAGTAGCTTATATAGAATATTAAACTCCTTTACCGAAATAGGAACTTCCTCCCCATCAAGATATGCCCCCCTTTCATCTTTCACCAGCTCTAAGCTACCAATTTTGAGTCTGTTCTCGTTTGCAATATTGGCGCGTCGCAGTAAAGCACCCACCCGCAAAACCATTTCATCCATATCAATGGGTTTAACCATGTAGTCATCAATGCCAAGCCGAAAGCCTTTTTGTTTGGAGGTAAAATCGTCAAGAGAAGAGATAAACAAAATTGGAATAGTTTTGTTCTGTTCTCGAATTGTTTTAGCAAATTTAAAACCATCCTCTCTTGGCATCATGATGTCGGAGATAATGAGGCTATACAGATTGCTATACATAAGGTCATATGCCTCACTGGGGTTCAAGCACCCCTTTGCTGCATAACCGTTGTTATTGAGGTAGGTACAGACAATTTGATTAAATTGTTTATCGTCTTCAACAACTAGTATGTTAACCATATTGATTCCCTCCATATTTCATAACTGCCACTACAGTATAAAGCATAGATGTTTCTCAATTGTTAAAAAAAGTGGTTATCTGAAAAATTTCCATGTATTAGTTGTTGTGCTACTCAATGTGATTCTTTTTGATACCTTTGCCCACATAGACGAAGGGGCTCTATCAATTATTATTAGACAAAAGTCTCCTCAAATAACAAAAGAGAGAACCCCATTTAGGGGGACCTACTCCTCTTCTGAAATCTCCTCTTTTTCACTTCGTCTTGATGTGTCACTTTGGAATTCGACATGTTCAGCCACTACAATATATTTCTCCCTAGGACGCCCCTCTTCATCGTTCCACCGATCCTGCTTAAGGCGTCCCACGACCCGCACTCCCCGCCCCTTTTTTAGGTATTTATCGCAGTTTTCAGCTAAGGGACCCCAGGTGTCAATATTGATATAGGTGACCTCATTGATTAGCTCCTTCTCTTTATTACGGTAGTAGTAGTTAGCCGCAATCGAGAAACTACAGACACTCTTGCCACTGGGCAAAATTGTTAAGTTGGGGTCGTGGGTTAAATTCCCCTCAATTAGTACGCTGTTTAGATTATTCATAAAATCTCCTTTCTAAAGTTCTCTATCTGAATAACCTCAACACCCCCCTTTCTGCATCGCTTATTGAGTTGAAAAAGAGAACCAGAGCCTATCATGGGATGATAGGTGAGCGTGTATGTGCAATAAAAAGGGTAGGTTTTCGCCTCAACAAAGATAGGGTATTTAACACCCCTTTTGGGCGATATAGTTTTCACTATCTCCCCGAAGAATTGTTCTCTTTAGCCTTAATGCCGGCAGAAAAGCAAGGTTATGGCTTTCGTTTAGCCACTGCCGAGAAAGCCACTCTCTACAAAATCGGGGGGGGGGCACCAACTAAGCAGGGGGTTATAGATTTAATCTACGCCGATTTAAGGCTAAATCAAGAGTGTCTGCAAGAACTCGATTGGGAGACTATGGCAGATTTAGCGCCACTCTGCATCAGTACGACAATTCATAATTTTATTAAGTGGAGAGAAGAACTATGAAGTCAGAGATCCAAAATAGTGTAGAACTTAACATTAACCACCTTGAACAGAAGATGCGCCAAACTAACCACTGGGGTGTTAATTGACCTTCTAAACACTCAGTTTAGCGAAGTAAATTACGACCAAATTAAAGCTGATGTAATGCCATTTATAGCTGACCCAGCTTCACTCTCCACTTATAACAAAGCAATACCTACGTATAGGAGGTAGTGTTATTTTAAAGAGCACTCCCCCTCTTAGGAATAAATAGAGTTGAGGTTTCAACCCCTTCTAATTGAAGTAGCTTTATTTTAGTCTCAATGCCACTGGCAAATCCGGTTAAACTCCCATTTGAACCAACTACTCTGTGACACGGAATTATGATGGAGATGGGGTTGTGCCCAACCGCTCCTCCTACTGCCTGACTCGACATGCTCTCCCTACCCATCTCTATTGCAACCCTCTTGGCGATTTCCCCATAGGTGGTCAATTGTCCATAGGGAATTTCAGTTAGAATCCCCAGTATTCTTTGACGGAAAACGGTGCCGAGAGGGGCTAAAGGGATGTGTGTTATGGTGGGGTTACCACCAGCAAAGTAGCTCTTCAGCCACTCTTTAACCTGAGTAAAGATTTTTAAATCATCTCTCTCAACCATTGTTTTGAGGATGGTATTACCGTGATACTTTTGCCCCTCTACCCACAACCCCACTAAGCTCTCCCCATCGGAGGCTAAGGTTAGTAAACCTATGGGTGAAGAATATGTGGTCGTGTAAAACATAGTAAGTCCCCCTTAAAGTGAGTTCCACAAAGCAACAGTAGCATAACTGCGCCAAGGTCGCCATTGTTCAGCTACCTGGAGCAGCTCTTTAGATTGATAGGGTGCTAGCGCCTTTCTTATACCAACATCTGTTTCAAGAAAAATATCTTTACACCCCATGGTACGCATTGCAATGTAGTTGGCCGTCCAGTGCCCTATTCCGGGAATAGTGAGCAGTTTTATTATTGCATCTTGCGACTCTTCACAGTGGTAAAAATCGATCTCTCCTTGTACAAACACTTTGGCTAACTGACCAATAGCTTTTGCCCGCCTCGCCATAATTCCCAATGGTCCCAGATGATTTTCAATTGGCCCCTCTAGGGCAACTATCTCCTCAGGGAGGGGGAAGGTGTAGGTCAGTGATGAAATCCCTGATTCTAGAGGTTTGCCAAAGGTCTTTACAAATCTTCCTGCTAAAGTTCGCGCAGCTTTTACTGTTATTTGCTGACCTAAGATTGCCCTAACGACCATCCCAAAAGGATTAAAGCTACATGGTAATCTAGTTCCCATTGTAAACAAATCAGGGCGAATAGAGTTCATTGAATCTAGTACTGCATAAACTGCTAGTGGGTCACATTCGAGGTCAAATAGGTGGCTTACTCTAGCTAACACTTGTGAAGTAGCCTCTGATAAAGAATTACTTAGAGTTACAACTAAAGTGTTTTCTTGAGGGAGATTACTAACACCTATCCAACCCCTCAAATCTTCTCCATCTGAGTTTTGAAACCTTACTGTTCTTAAATATTCGTTATCATTTACATGTTCTACCCCTGGAATAACCCTATGGGCTAGAAATCTTAAAATTTCATCAAAGCAATAGGGTGGTTGATAAGTCAAATAGAGTCTCTCTCCGTTAGCTTCCATTACTAAAGTTATCCCCTCTAAAAGAAAAGATTTAAATATATCTTGCTTATTTATAGCATAGATTGGGGTTGTATTTTAGAACATAGATTAAGTAATTTCCACTTCCAAATGCCTATTTTACAAAACCCAATTTAGTAAAGAATACAAGAAGGGAGATTTGCCTTTTGATTTGGATGAAACTAAAATTCTAAACATCTTTAACAACGTAAGTAATCAAAATATCCCTTTTGATAGTGGGTTCCACAAAAGGTTTTTCGCCCTCGCCAGCAAACTATTTCTCTATCAAATAATTGAATCTTTTAACCCTCTTCTATTACTCAAACATAACCCATCGTCTCTTCAACACTATAGCTCCCCAAAACTGGGTAGCTAGTCTCACTCTCCGTCAGTGCACACTATCAATAACAATAAACCTTCTCTAACAGTGAGATTATACCACTTAATAGTGCCCTTTTAGCCAATATCTGCTAATCTAGGGTGGGAGGCAGATTATGGAGAAGGTTACGGTGCTATCACTGGGGGGGTCAATTATTGTTCCCAAAGAGATTGATCACCCATTTCTTAGAAGATTTACGACAGCTATTCGTAGCTACCTAGAGGCTAATAAAGGGCGCAAAGTGATTATTGTGACGGGGGGCGGTGCCCTCGCCCGTCAGTATCAAGGGGCTTATAAGGACCTTTGTGAAACTCCTAAAGTAGAGCTCTTAGATTGGCTTGGAATTGCTGCAACCCACCTTAACGGCACTTTACTCCTCTCTCTTTTGAGTGATTACTGCTTCGACCCTTTGGTGAGGGACCCCACCGCTGAGATTGCCTTTAAGGGGCAGGTGTTGGTGGCTGCTGGGTGGAAGCCAGGTTTTTCAACCGATACCGATGCTGTCATCTTAGCCAAAAGATTTGGAGCCAAAACGATTATTAACCTCTCCAATATTGCCAAAGTCTATACAGGCGACCCCAAAACTGACCCATCAGCTCAGCCTCTCGACTCAATCTCGTGGGACGACTTTAGGGCTATGGTGGGCGATGAGTGGATTCCTGGAAAAAATGTCCCCTTCGACCCTGTAGCCTCTCGCCAAGCCCATCAAGCAGGCATCTCTGTCGTATGTGGCGATGGACGCAACATTGAGAATACCTTAGCCATTTTAGAGGGAAGGGAATACGAAGGGACCCTTATTAGCTAATAGTAGCCACCTTGACCATAGGGGCTAAATATATAATGTTATTGGTTGTGATACTACGAAATTACCGCAAAAGAAAAGCTGAAAAACGTCTCAAAGAAGAGTGTTATATCCTCTCCCTAGATGGGGGTGGTATGCGGGGTGTCATCCCTGCAACAATCTTGGGCCACATAGATTCGCTCTTCCATGAACTGGGCGATAAACGCCCTCTCCACGCCCACTTTGACCTCATAGCAGGCACATCAACGGGGGGGTTAATAGCCTGTGCTTTGAGCAACCCCAACGAGATCAACTTAGAGACAAGGGAGATTGTCAACCTCTACCTTGACCACGGCCCCTCCATTTTCCCTAAAGGGTCACCCATTTTACCCCTCAACGTATTGGGGCAACTCTTCTCCCAAAAGTACGATGATATCTCTTTCAATGCCCTCTTAAAGGAGCTCTTTGAGGAGACAACCTTAGGCGAGGCTCTGACTCCCACTATGGTTGTCACTTACGACTACACCAACAATCGTCCCCACATCTTAAGTAGTTATAAAACTCCTAAAACTTTGATGCGTTTGGCAGCAAGAGCTACCTCAGCTGCTCCCACCTACTTCTCTCCCACCACTATCTACGATGAAGAGAGTGCCTCTCACATCTCCCTAATTGATGGAGGGGTGGTGGCTAACAATCCGGTCCTCTACGCCTATCGTGAAGCTAAAAGATTATATCCAGATGCAAAACGATTCCATATCCTCTCCCTTAGTACGGGGGGAACGACTCCCCCCAAAGAGGTTAATAAGGGGCTAAATGGTGTTATTGGATGGTTTGACCCCACCCGAGGAACACCAATTTATAAAGTTTATGCAACCTCCCAGATGCAAACATCTGATGAGATTGCCTCTGCAATCGATGACTTAGAATATGTGCGCATCGATGGAGCTTTAGAGCGTAAAATTAAGCTTGACGAAACTGACCCTCTAGTTTTAGGACAAATGATTGAGAGGGCTAATCAGATCTTCTTTGAGAATAGGGAGAAACTTGAAACATTCTGCCTCCCATTGACTCAACGTAATATTAACTCAAAGGGGATTGCATGAGTTTAATGAGCCACCAACAGCGAGTGTTGGAGAATCGCCTACGACTCCTCTTTGATGAACTAGACAACCACCTCGAGGATAAGTTTAAGGGGATCTACAACCTCCACCCCAACCGCCCTCCCCGGGGGAAAGCCGCTAGGGTTGCCTATGACGGCCTTTTTAGTACCGGAACAAAGTTCACTTTAGGAATTGGCAGTGAATATGGGAGGGGCTATCTCGTCGATGTTGAGGTCTCTACTTTGGAGAAAGTTGACCCTGAGATGCGCTCAGCAATTGACCAGGCAGCCTTTGATTTTTTAAAAGAGAATTTGCCAAAGCACTTCCCCAAAAGAGACCTAAAAGTGGTCAAAGATGGTCAACTTTACAAGATTATAGGGGACTTCTCCCTCTCCATTATAGATTGAGCGATGAGTGTAAAGAGGTCACTTGAAGCCTCTTTAATCATCTTTTGGAAGTTTTTGGGGCGGCGTCCCCTCGCATCATCACTCACAAAGCGCCCCACCATCACCTCAATGCCCATCTCACGGGAAGCTTTCACCACCCCGTAGCTCTCCATATCGACCGCCCAAAGGTCCAACTCATCAATTAACCACCCCATCTCCTCCCGCTCTGGTCGCAACAGGAAGCGATCCCCGCTCCCGAGAGTTAGGCTGTGTTTCACCCCTCTTCCCTGGTAGGAGGAGTAGTCTACACTTAAAGGGGGGAGCTCTAGTACCCCCTCAATCTCCCCACTAGCTGAAGGGAGAGCTCCACGGGACCACCCAAAACGCTCGAGGTCGATATCCCACTGGACGACCCTGTTGGGGAAGATGAAGTCACCAATCTCTAGCTCCTCCCTGATAGCTCCACAACTGCCAACAGCAACAACTAGCGAGGGGGAATATCTATGAATGGCTTGGAGGGTGTTGAGAGTTGCATTAATTTTCCCTACACCAACGGTGAGTGCTTTGAAATTATCTTTTAGTGGAGGGGAGAGAGACTCCACCCCGCTCAGCTCGAGGGGAGATGAGGCGACCACTAAAATCATCAGCGGCACTCCACCAGCGTGGGGATTATAAGTTCAACAGAGATTCCAAGGTTGCGCTCTCTTTTAGCCTCATACGCGAGGGCTACCGCTTGGGAGACAAGGGAGGAGGCTTTTTTTGTTGCCTCTAAAAACTCTACTCCCTTTACCAACTGGGCGGCTAAAATTGAGGCAAAAAGGTCCCCACACCCGGGGTAAGAGATTGGCAAATAGTGCTCTTTAGCAATTGACGACGCCCCACTAGAGGCATCGTAGGCAACTACAACACCATCTCCTCCCTCCATAATACTGGTAATGGCAACCTTTGTTGGTCCCATCTGGCTCAACCTTTTAGCCCACTCTAATCCCTCTTCAACAGTAAGACCTTCTTGGTAGGTCTCACCTAAGAGGAGGGCTGCCTCGGTAGTATTCGGAGTTATAACAGTGGCACTTTTAACTAAATTTCCCATCTTGTTGATTAGGGCTTGCGTTACCGGCCCATAAGGTTCCCCTTTATCACCAAGGACGGGGTCAACTATCACTAAGAAGTTAGCGTCTCTCCCCTTTTGCCACTCTATAACTTTCTGGACAACTCCAATTTGTTGTTCACTCCCCAAAAAGCCGCTGTAGAGGGCATCCGATTTTATCTCCAGCCTCTCCCAATGGAGTATGGTCTCCTCCATGAATTGGGTTAAATCGAGGTAGGCATACCCCTCAAACCCATCGGTTTGGGTCGAAAGGAGAGCCGTAGGGAGGACCGAATAGTCGATTCCCAAAGCACTTAAAGCTGGCAGAACAACCGTCAAAGAGCTCTTTGAGTGGCACGAGAAATCGTGGATGGTAATCATTGTTTTCATCAGTGCAATACTACCAGTCTTGTTACCTCGGCGCAAGAGAGTTATAATCGATTAATGTTCTATATCGAGCGCTCGACACAACTTGCAGTTGCCAATTTAGGAATCTCGCCCCTCCCCTCTCCCCCGCCATCGATTGAGGCAATTATTGAGGCCTCCAATACGATGTTAAAAGGGGCTTCAGGCTGGCGTAAAGTATTCGCCCTAGGGGGAGACGAAGAGAGCTTTAGTAGTGAAATAAGGGGTGCAGATGCCTACTTAGTAGCCTTGGCAACCGAAGCGTTCTATTGGGCTCAACGGCCTCACAGAGTAGTTTTAGGAATTGATACGCGACCCACTGGTCCAATTATTGGTGACATTGTAGCCCGACGTTTATTGAGCCTTGGGGTGGAGGTTAAACACCTCTTTATCGTTGCTGCCCCCGAAATTATGGCCTACGCCTCAGATAACCACTTTATCTACATCTCAGCTAGCCACAACCCAATAGGGCACAACGGCTTTAAGTTTGGTTATAACGGAGGGGTGTTGAGTGGAGGTGAGTCTGATAAAATACTCACCCACTTCAACCACCTTTTAAAGAGGCCCAAGAGCGTTGAAAAGCTCAAAGAGGAGATAGATAGGCTCGACTTAGAGCTTTATCGCTCAACTCTGGAGAGAATTGGAGAGGAAAAAAAGAGAGCTCAAGAGACCTACACAGCATTAGCTTTTAAAACCCTCGCCAATGGCAGTGAAATTGAAGAGGTTTTAAGGGGTATAAGGGAGGGGCTAAAGGAGAATCCTTTGGGGCTGGTGGGAGAGCTCAATGGCAGTGCCCGTACCCTCTCCATTGATCGCCAATTCTTTGAAAACTTGGGGCTCAAATGTCACTTTATCAACGACAGACCTCGAGAAATTGTCCACCAAATAGTCCCAGAAGGGGTCGCTTTAGATCTTTGTAAGGATGCGTTAACTGTCCAACACTCCACCGATAATAGTTTCACCCTCGGTTATGTCCCCGATAACGATGGGGATAGGGGGAATATTGTCTATAGCGATGAAAAGAGTGGTCAAACCCACACCTTAAGTGCCCAAAAACTGTTTGCCCTAGTTGCCCTTATTGAGTTAACCCTCTCCCAGAGGGGGGATAAAAAAGAGGCGATTGTTGTCAACGGCCCCACCTCGTTAATAATCGACAAGATTGCCTCCCGTTTGGGGGTCGCTGTTTTTAGAAGTGAAGTAGGGGAAGCCAATGTTGTAGCTCTAGCGCAACAGAAGCGCAATGAGGGGTGGCATGTTAGGCTTTTGGGAGAGGGGTCAAATGGGGGCAGTATAACCTATCCGAGTCGCGTCCGTGACCCTCTCAACACGCTAGTAGCCCTCATAAAACTCCTCAGTTCTAAGGCGAACTTCTCCCTAATTACAGGCTTGGATTGTCCCCCCTCCATTGCGAGAGCTTTAGAGACCCTCCCTAAGAGGACCACCACCGAAAGCTTCTCCCCTAAGGGGGTAATGTATGTTGATACAGCCTCAATTGGTGAGTTAAAGGGGCACTACGAAGAGCTCTTTTTAGAGCAGTTTGAGGAGAAAAAAGGGGAGCTTTTAGAACGTTTTAAGATCTTTTCCTTCAGGGTAGAACAGACCGAAGGGACCCACTTAAGGGTTGGCTTGGGAGCCCAATTTAGGACTCCTCCTTATCTGGGGGGACTAAAGATTGTCTTCATCGACGAGCAAGGGGAAGATAGCGACTTTATCTGGATGCGTCCCAGTGGCACCGAAACCCTCTTTAGGGTTTTAGCTGATGCCAAGGGAGACTCTCCAGAGCGTCACGACTACCTCCTTGAGTGGCAACGGGAGTTGGTAGAGAAGAGTGCCTTAAAGTGTCAACGATAGACCGGCAACCGCTGCCCCAATCGTAGGTGAATCCTCAATCTGTACAAACTGCACATAGCGATGGTGCTTCTGGTCTAAAAACTCTCTTAGATAGTATTTAGTATAGAGGGCTAAGTTCTCTGTTTTATAAAAAGTTGTCCCATCGGCATTGACACACACCGGATAGCGAGGATTGCGCCCCCCCTCTCCTTTGAGGAGTGCCGCGCTGATGTTAACGGCAGTCAACTTGGCGGCTCGGGCGATGATAGCATCTAAAATTATGTAGAGGGCAGTCGCATCCTCTTCATTGGTAATACACTTCACTAAATCGTAATTGGGGTTGTGAGGCTCTTCCAGGTAGTGACTCATACGCGTTGTATTGAGGGGGGCAATTTGTTCAAACCTAGTTTTAAACTCCTTTGATAAAAGTCCCTCTTCTATCGCCTGCTCAACCACCACATGGCTAAACGCCCCTAAATAAGCACCACTAATCATCTTCTCAAAGTGGTAGTTGTCGGGGTTTTTGGTGGTGTCCATGAAACGGCGGTCCAACCCCCCCGGGACTAGGTAGAACCCCCCCGATTCGACGTTAATAATCTGGCTCCCTGCAGGGAGGTTTCCCAGTTTTACAATATTTGAGTTCTTCTCAACATAGGCGGTGTTGGTCCCCGTCCCTAAAATAAACCCAATGTAGTCGCTGTAGGGAGAAACCCCGGTAGCAACTTTTCCTGCAAGGAGAGTCGCGACAGTATCGTTGACAACAGCGACCCGCTTCTTAGCTACATTGTACCCACGCCGCCCCAGTTCATCTAACAGGGAACGCCCCACCGGCATCCCAATCACTTCGGGGGCTTTTATCTCTTTAGAGAAGACAATAGGGACTCCGTCGAGCTCCTCGTTGATCTCGGCTGCGTAGGAGAAGCAGAAACCGATACGGTCACTCTCCTCAATGAGGGGTTCAACCTGGTCGGCTAAGATAGAGAAGAACTCCTTAGCTGAAACTTCACTCTTGACCCCAGGCATTCCCCGTTTGGAAAAAGATTCAATTTTAACCTCCATCTTCTCGTTAAATGAGATTAGGCAGGTGCGGAAGTTAGTACCCCCAGCATCGAGAACTATCACCTTCTCGCCTGGTGTTATAATATTGTCAGCCTTGGTATAGGTGGGGATCATCTTTAGCGAACTCCCCTCTTTAGAGGCTAAACCCCGCTCCATCTCCCCCATGAACTGGTCGCAACACGCCTCCATATCTAGGGTATGGGGGGCAATCTTCCACCTTTCGAGGAACTCTTCACAACGCTCTATCACCTCTCTCACAGTGGCCTCCAATTGACTCTTTTTTCCCATCTTAAGGTAACGAGATTAAACTGTCCAGTTAACTTTAGCGAAAAAGGGAGTTGCCAGTGGGAAGGAAGTCGATTGAATCGGCCCAAATTGCTAGGGGGACAATCTTCCCCCGCTCTTCCCCTTCGAGGGGGACCATAAACTCCCCTTCGAGGGTAAAGGGGGCGTTAAAACGGGACCCGCTCACCTCTAATGAGACCTCCCCTTGGTATCTGAAGGGGTAAGGGGCTGCCTTTCGCACCCCGCTTACCGTTCCACTAAAGATTACCTCCCCCTCATAGAGCCCTTGGGGTACGAGAAAACTCACTAAGCGCTCATAACTGGGGAGAAGGGGGATAACACTACCAAGCAACATCTCAATAAATCCCATCTGACGCTCCTCAGGTGGAGGAGTTTCAACTATGATGCGTCTAAGGCGCCCAATATCGGCCCCTTTGAACGTTAAGTTGGCAGCTGTGAAAGCGGCGTCGCTCTCAATAACAAGGGTCGCATCTTGTAGATTAATCTTTTGGGCTGCTAGGGCAACAATCCCGGCTACTACTGTAGATTGGAGAGCTATCCGCACCTCCCCTTCGCTTACAGGGGGAACCGCCGGAAGGGAGAAGAGAGAGGAGAAAAGGAGAAGAATTATTAAAATTCGTTTAGCCAAAAAACACCTCTTGCTTGACAATACCAAACCACCTCTTTGATGTCAAAATAAATTGGGTGTGTTATAGTTACATCTATGAAGAAGAAAGAGACATTTTTTTGGTACGATTTAGAGACTTTCGGCTTAGATTCACGTCACGACCGCATTGCCCAATTTGCTGGAATCAGAACCGACAGCAATCTCCTAGAGGTTGGCGAACCTGTTATCCTCTATTGTCGCCTCAGTGATGACTACCTCCCAGACCCCCTCTCTTGCCTAATTACCCATATCACCCCCAACAAGACGGCTGAAAAAGGGATAACTGAGAGCGATTTCATGGGTCAAATAAATGACCTCTTCAGTGAGCCAAACACCTGTGCCGTGGGGTATAATTCGTTACGCTTTGATGATGAATTTATCCGAAATGGCCTCTTTCGCAACTTTATCGACCCCTACAAGCGGGAGTATGAGAAGGGGAACAGCCGCTGGGACATCCTCGACTTAATGCGAGCAGCCCACGATTTACGCCCCACCGGGATAGTGTGGCCTATTAAGGAGAATGGGCTCCCCTCTTTTAAGTTGACCGATTTGACTGAAGCAAACTCAATCTCCCACCTCCATGCCCACGATGCTTTGAGCGATGTGAGGGCCACCATAGAGATGGCTCGTTTAGTAAAGCTTCACCAACCCAACCTCTTTAAATACTATTTAACCCTACGCAATAAGCAGAGTGTTAAGAATCTCCTCTCCCCCATGGGGAGCCCTCTCCTCTTAACCGCTGCCCAATTTACGCGACCAGAGGGGTGTTCATCGATAGTTGTCCCCCTCACTGCAGGGAGTTCTAACCCCAACAGTATTTTAGTCTTTGATCTGCGAGAAGATCCCTCCCACCTCATTAACGCATCGAGAGCTTTCAAGGAGATTGAACAACTGGAGAAATTAGAGGGGGCTTTTAGAAAAACATCAGCCCAACTAAAAGGGGCCCTTGAGAGGGGGGAAGAGGTGGAGTCGGCCCTTATAAGGGGCGCTGAACTCTTAATAGAGGGGGCCAACCTCCTCTCTAACCTCCCCCAGATTATCGACAGTAGTAGCCAACTCCTCTCAATTAAGGGGTTGCACCGAGTGGCAATTAATCGCTCACCCTTCCTCTCCCCCCTCTCGGTGGTTAACAGCGAGGTAGAAAAGCGACTCAATCTCGATTTAAAACAAGCTATGGAGAACTACAACCGGATAAGGGGAGAGAAGACATTACCCCTCAACTTACGCAAAGCTCTCGATAGAGAGGTTTTTGTAGGTGTTGATGATATTGACCACTCTCTCTATAGTGGCCCCTTCTTCTCCGATGCCGATGCCAAGCGCTTTAAGGCGATTAGGGAAACTCCAGCCTCTAAGTTATGGGGTCAAAAATTTGACTTTGACGATGAAAGAGGCGCTGAAATGTTGTGGCGCTACCTCTGTCGCAATTGGCCCGAAGAGTTGAGTAAAGTGGAAAAAGAGCGCTATAAAGCATTTTGTGCAGAGCGTATTACCCAGCCTCCAGCGGTCAATGTCACTTCTCTCCAGTTTTTCGCCCGTAAAATTAGGGAGAAGCTCGCCTATAAATCGACTTTACCCGAAGATAAGGCGATTTTAATTGAATTGGAAGAGTGGGGGCGAGCTCTTTGTAAACGGCTTGGAGTCGATTACCCTACATCTTAGGTAAGTTAAATCTACACTCTCTCTTTATTTGTAAATAATAGCTATTGCTTTAACCCCATTTTCATGCTTTGATGAGCTCTATGGAGGGGCATATGAAGAGGAAAAATGGAGAGATAGGCAGTGGCGTAATGGCCTCCTACGGAGTAGGAAAGTTTCTAGCTGAGTTTCTGACGGGGGCCTTTGGGGCAATCGTTTTTAAGTTTTATGAAACAGAAATTGGATTAGCTGCCGGATATGCAGCCATTGCAACTATTATCTACTCCCTCTGGAATGCTGTTAACGACCCAATTATTGGGTTTATAACCAACCGCAGGGCTCCCCTCTCCCATAAACTGGGGAGGCGTTTCCCTTGGATTATAATTGGCCTACTTTTAAGTGCCGTCTCCTTTGTCCTGATCTTTGCTGTCCCCGCCTCTTGGCAAGCTCAAGTTAAGAGTAACCCTATCCCTGTCTTTATCTGGATGGTGATCTCAATTTGTCTCTACGATGCGGCTTATTCCCTCTGGGAAGTTAACTACCAATCGGTCTATCCTGATAAATTTAGGAGCCAAGCTGTTAGAACCAAGGCGGCTGCTATCAGTACCGCTGTAGGGGTCTTGGGTGTGGCCGCTGGGTTTGTGGTCCCTCCCCTCTTCTTCTCCTATGGTGATGTCGGTAGCTACCTGGTCAGTGGCTGGGTCATTGCGGCAATTGCTGTTGTCGGAACCCTCTTAATAATCCCCGGAATCTTTGAGACCAAAGGGATGATAGAGCGCTTTAAGAAACAACAACAGCTCAATAAAGTAGAAGCTAAGAAAGAGCATGGCTTCTTCCCTTCGATGAAAAGGGCCCTCTCCCACCGCGATCTAATTGCTTTTATCCTCCTCCTCTTCCTCTACCAGTCGGGGACGATGTGTATGACAAGTTCAATCCACTATGTTGGTAACTACATCTTAAATGTCCCTAGTAGTGGGACAACAACAATCTTTGCGGGGATGTTGATTGGGACCCTCCTCTCAATTCCCCTCTGGTCGTTCCTCTCTAAAAAACTGAAGAATAACCAACGGATGCTCCTGATTACCAGCTTAGTGATGGCCCTCTTCGCCTTCCCAATGACCTTTGGAAGAACTAAGCTCTTCTTCACCATCTTTATGGCTCTCTGGGGCTTTGGTTTTGGAGGGTTTTGGACCTTCATGACCCCCGCAATGGCCGATATCGTCGATGCGATTGTTATAAAAGACAAGCGCCGCGATGATGGTATATTGATGGGAATTAGGGCCTTTTTCATGCGATTCTCCTACGCTAGCCAAGCTATTGTATTCTGGGTAATTCACCGCTTAACCAACTTCTCCAGCGATCCCACCTCGAAGAGTTCACAGATGGGTATCAGTCTCCATATGGCAACTATCCCCGCCCTCTTCTTCTTAGCTGGGGCGATAGTATTCTATTTTATGAATACCCTAACACCGGAGAAGGTGGCGAAAAATAAGGAAGAGCTCTCTACGCTGGACATCTAAGGTGACAAATCGGTATACTTACTTCCCACGGAAGAGCATAGGAGTAAGTGACAATGATAGAGATTCTTCAAAGATTTGAGCCCCAATTTGCTGAACTAGAAGAAAAATTAGCCGACCCCAAAATTATGGGGGATATGGGCAACTACCGCAGACTGATGCAAGAGCGGAGCCATCTTGAACCCATAATTGAGGCACTCAATACGTTGCGTGCCTTAAATGGGGAGCTTGAAGCCGCCAAGGCGATGCTAAGTGAAGAGGATGACGATGAACTCATAGCGATGGCTAAGGAGGAGATTGCCACCCTCGAGGACAATATTGCCGAGACTGAACAGAAAAGTAAGATGTTTTTAATCCCCCCCGACCCAATGGAGGGGAAAAATATTATAATGGAAATCAGGGCCGGAACTGGCGGGGAAGAGGCAGCCCTCTTTGCTGCCGACCTCTTTAGAATGTATAGCTACTTTGCGGAGAAGAACCGGTGGAAAATTGAGATAATGAGTATGAATGAGACCGGAATTGGTGGTTTCAAAGAGCTTATTTTCTCAATCTCAGGTAAAGGGGTTTATGGCAACATGCGGTGGGAAAGTGGTGTCCACCGGGTACAGCGGGTTCCCGAGACCGAAAGTGGGGGGAGAATCCACACCTCTGCTGTCACCGTCGCCGTCCTTCCTGAGGCTGAAGAGACCGATATTGAGATTAAAACTGACGACTTGAAAATCGATGTTATGCGGAGTAGTGGCCCGGGAGGACAACACGTCAATACTACCGATAGTGCCGTACGGATAACCCACCTCCCCACCGGATTGGTGGTGATTTGTCAAGATGAGAAGAGTCAAATTAAGAACAGGGCTAAAGCGATGCGAGTGCTCCGTTCCCGTCTCTACGACTTGGAAGAGGAGAAGAAAGCCCTAGAAAGGGCTGATAACCGCAAGAATCAAGTTGGTACAGGTGACCGCTCTGAGCGTATCAGAACCTACAACTTCCCTCAAAACCGTTTGACAGACCACAGAATCAACCTTACGTTGTATAAACTAGAGTTAATTTTAGCTGGAGAATTGGATGAAATCGTAGAAGCTCTAAAGATTGCTGCCGGAGAAGAGGCTCTCAAGGAGTTGCAATGATAACAGTGCAAGAGGCGCTTAGCCAAGGGACACAGGCAATAACTCAACACAAACTCTCTGCCACTCCCCTCCTTGATGCCTCTTTGCTCCTATGTAAATCTACCGGATTAAGGCGAGAAGAGCTCTACAGTCGTTCCCAGAGGACAATTCCTCTTGCGACCTATGCGAGCTACACCGCTCTAATAGAACAACGCTGTGGTGGAGAACCAGTCGCCTATCTCTTGGGGGAGAGGGAGTTTTATGGGAGAAGCTTTAAGGTCTCTCCCGCTGTCCTCATACCTCGCAGTGATAGCGAAGCCCTAGTTGAAGCAGCTTTAGAGAAGATTGACTCCTCGGCCAAGGTTTTAGACCTCTGTTGTGGCTCAGGGTGTATCGGAATAACCCTAGCTAAAGAGAGATCACTGGAAGCAATTACTTTATCAGATATCTCAGCGGAGGCCCTCTTAGTAGCGAAAGAGAATAATGACAGACTCTTGGGTGGCAGTGCTCGTCTAATTGAGGGGCACCTCTTTGAGCCCCTGCAGGGAGAGAAGTTCTCCCTCATCGTCACCAACCCACCCTACCTCACCGCCACATGGTATAATGGGTGTAGTAATGAGGTTAAAAGGGAGCCCTCTTTAGCCCTCTTAGGGGGGGAGGAAGATGGGCTCGCCCTTATAAGAGAAATTGTTAGAAAGGTTCCTCTCTATTTAGAAGATGGGGGCTCCCTCTTAATAGAGTGTGATTGGAGGCAACACGAAGTGGTTTTGAATCTCCTTGAGGAGAGAGGGTTTAGCGCTCTTGAGAGCTACAGCGACCTCGCCCCTTTGAGGCGGGTAGTGGGAGGGACCTATCGTGTATGAAGATTTAGTTAACCGATTTGTCCAGAAGTCTTACAACTACAACAAGAAGGAACAAGAGCAAATAAGAGCAGCTGCTGAATTTGCCGCCCAAGCCCACGGTAACCAAAAACGCCAGAGTGGCGAGCCCTATATAATTCACCCCTTTGCTGTTGGAGAGATTTTGATGGGAATCAACATGGATGTTGAGACCGTCTTGGCAGGAGTCCTCCACGATACCTTAGAAGATACCCCCACCACCTTTGATGACCTAGTCGATAAGTTTGGCAAGACTGTGGCCGACCTAGTTGAAGGGGAGACTAAAATTAGTGGGTTAAAGGTAAAAAATAAGAGTCAGAGGGAGGCAGAGACTATCCGTAAGATGTTTTTTGCCATGAGTGAAGACATTCGTGTCATAATCATCAAACTGGCTGACAAACTTCACAATATGCGCACTCTGCAGCACCTAGCTCCCGAAAGGGCCCGTGAGATTGCCAACGAGTGTCTCGACATCTACGCTCCATTAGCCGACCGCCTAGGGATGAGCTGGCTAAAGGGGGAACTGGAAGACCAATCACTAAAAATCCTTAAACCTGACGC
>LSQX01113319.1_pt2 | contig 25325 bp, 20 predicted proteins | sample 654561 | NCBI WGS metagenome assembly LSQX01 (sample SAMN04489861, study PRJNA283612) | anaerobic digester metagenome | isolation source: 4 biogas reactors fed with cattle manure at either 37C or 55C with and... | place: Denmark: Kongens Lyngby | collected 2014 | reverse complement strand
AAAGTAAATGCAACCTTTGAAAGAGAAAGTACAACGGAGTTGCAATAAATTAGAAAAAATTATCCTAAAAAAATATATAATGTTAATATATGTTATATAAATGAGGAAAAAGTATGCAATTGCACCAAAAAAAGAGTATACTAAATATAGGGTGATGTTTGTACAATTTTTATGAAAAAGTAAATGCCACCCTTTGGGATTGGGAGCAATATGGACTGTATCTTCGCGGTAAAAGTAAAATTTTACTTTTTAAGAAGTTGCGGTTTCAGGATAATCTCGTTTGCCGGGATTATCCTGAAACCCAATTTTTCAAGTATCCCCTGGCCATAGATAAAGGAGAACATCTCAAACGGCGATTTATCGTTGAGTTTTGCTCTTGAATATGAATTAATGTGGGACATCATGAGATTGATATCTTCTTGTATCAAATTATCAAAAGAACGTCCCTTTGGTAAAATCTTTCTAATGAATTCATGGTTTAACTCTACATTGGGTTTTTGGAAGGAAGCACGAGGATCACAATAGAAAATCCTTGTGCGCTGAAAGTTTTTACTATCCAATTCCAATGCAGTTGGGTTGGAAAACTCTGAGCCGTTGTCGGTTAAAATAACAGAAAACATCGTACAAAAGGTTTGAGTTCCAACCAGATCATATAGCCAATTGAAAACATCGATTACAGATTGACATGTATTTCTGTCTCTGATAAAAGCAAGCATAAGATCACAAGATTTAAACATAAGTGTGAGTAAGACCTTACCACCAATTCGCCCGATAACGGAGTCCATTTCTACGATAGAAACATCCAGGTGTTGTTGCAGATAGGTATTGTAATCATCATAGGTGCGTCCAATACGGCAGTTGCTATCCACCTTATGCTCAAGTGGCTTTCGGCTGCGAGGCTTCAGGCGTAAGACACGGGGCATATCAATGTTTCTCGCTTTTAACAAACCTCCTGACACATAGCGGTAAAGGGATTTCTCACTGATAGTAAACTCGTTGGGATTATTAGCGGCAATGTGATGAATCGATTGACCCTTTTGAATCAAAGGGCTGACGAATTCGTCGAGACTTAGAAGTTCATTCTCGGAGATATTAACTCCGACCCTGGCCTCAACCAGTTTTTCCCGATAATTTTTATGAGCCTGCCGGTGGAAGTAATATTTTTTTCTCAACACGCATCGAGATTCATCAGAACAGCCGTTGCAGACATAGGGTGGCAAAAAAAGTTTTTGACAAATCTCTTCCTCAAAATCCGGACACAGGCGATTGCACAACTTGCAGTATTTACAGAGTTTTGTGCAATCTGGTTTGTTCTCACATAAATAACGTCTTTGGCAGTCGGCCTTATGTTTACATCGGTTATGGATTCTGTATGGAGCTGACTTATTGCTTGATATAGCACGACTACGGATTTCTCTCGAAATGGTTGAAGTACTTCTTCCGAGAATGGAGGCAATTTTTTTGATCGAAACACCTTCCTTAAGCAGATGTTCAATTTGCAAACGTTCTGAGTTATCAATATGTTTGTATTTAGCCATGATAATCACCTCTGTCAAAGGTACCGCAAAGATACAATACTAATATGCTACAAACAGAGGGAATTTGCAATACTAACTGCGACCATCTCTCCTATAGGAGAGATAAGCTTCTTTGGAATGGATCATTTTGTAAGACTAAGTGCATTTTACTGTTTGTAAAACTAAATGCAATTATCTCTCACCTCCGGGGTTGCATTTACTTTGTCAACTGACGTTAAAGTAATAAATGTTACAGTTTTATTAATTTTATTTTACAAAATGGTATTAACGTGTTATAATAAATAACGCACCGCAAAAATTGTTTATTATTTTATTTTAAACATTAATGTCAAAAGAGATACAGAAATAGATTACCACTTCGCTAATGACTCATAATACAGTTTTGGAGGGAGAAATTAGCAATGTTATTGAAAAAAAGATCTTTTGCTATCAGCATATTGATAATATCCGTTCTGTTGTTTGTAATGATGAATTTTACTACTTTTTTTAAATAAAAAAAGAGAGATATTTTTTGGAGGAGGGGCAGCTGCCCTTTTTTTTTGCCTATTATGACTATTATTCCGGGAAATATGAAGGATTGAATGATAAAAAAAAACATGATATATTTAATCTAACATTAAGAAAAGATTTTATGTCGGGGGTTACATATGCAGCAAAACGGATATCGGTCATCGCGAAAAAGAAGTACCGGAACCGAAAAGATTCCTCTGATAATGCTGCTGGTTTTACTGGCTTGTATCATTGGCTCGGATTGGTTTTTTAAGCTTGGGCTTAATTGGGTGGATTATACTATTATCGGGATAATTTTTCTCAGTGCATTTATCGGGTATGTTAAAGGGCTTATCAGTGCATTGTTCAGTTTGGTTGGTTATGTTGCCGCTGTTGTTTGCGCAGTGCTATTTTCCGAACAAGTCGCGCTTTTTATTATGAAAAACACCAGGATTACCGAATCAATTACCGAAAGCCTGAAGAATCTATATTCCGGCATTAGTATCCCTGCATTCAACCAATCGCTTGATTTATCCGCATTTAAAAACAACAGTCAAATATTTGAACAAATTCCTGAACTGCAAAAATTTTTACAGGAGAATTCAATGCTCGGGCAGTTGTTCGAAAATGTCAATCCTTTAGCGTCCGCCTCCGACGCGATAAGCAATGTTCTTACATCTATAACTGATGTCCTCGTTTTTTCAGTATTAAAGGTGATATCGATAATCGCCGTATTTATTGTTGTCAAACTGGCGGTTGCAATTGCTGGAATGCTTGTTAATTCCCTGATATCACAAAGCAATTTTCTAAGCACGACAAATAAGACGATAGGACTTGCGTTAGGTACCATTATTGGATGTTTGGTTGTATTTGTCATATGTTCGTATATTGTCCCGTTTATAGGTTCAATGAATATAATAAAACTGCCGGCTGAATATCAACAATCAAGAGTTATTGGCTGGTTGTTTCAATCATCTGTTTATTAACCCCATTTCTTTCACTCCAATATGATATTTTTTGAACTAAAAATAAGCATATTTAATCTATTTATGCAGCCGTCAAACTAATAGAATATTGATAGCGCTAAAACCGTTAAAAACGTAAGAAACTGCTTTGGGACGTGTACCAATGTTCTGCTTTGTTTAAATTTATTTAAAATATATACCATGGAGGTATAAAAAATGGTAAGAGTAAGAACAAGAACACAAGTTCATTTGGGACGCAGGGGTACTATTATATTATGTGCTTTTTTGGGTGTCATATTACTGTTAATAGGTATAAGTTTAATGTCCAAGACTATAAAAATGACTAACAGGGGCATAACCGTCGAAGCGCAGGTTAGTAACATTCAAGTAAGCAGAACAAGCAAAACAACGAGTTACACACCTGAGGTTAAATTTAAAACACTTACCGGAGATACTGTCAGCGTCAGTCTTAACAAGTATACCGGTCGTTCTCCATATTCGGTAGGCGATAATGTCAGTATTATTTATTTGCAGGATGACCCAAAGACGATAATATTGGATTCGTTTTTCAACAAATACGGGTTCCCGGTAATATTTATCGTGGTGGGAATTCTGTGTTTATTCATAGGTGCGGTGAAAATTATTTCTCCGAAACATTAACCGCAAAATTTTTAGTTCTGCCGTAATACTAACTTTTACGAGATGGGCTTTATTAGATAATCTATTGCGCTGCAAAAGAAAAAAATGTCCCTGAAATAGGTTTACACCTTTATTTCAGGGCATTATTTTTTAATGTGTTATTACAGCCGGACGTGTCAGCGATTTTACATAAATAGTGAAACGATAGGTTTTGCTGCACTTCATTTAAAGCGCACTTATACCGATAAAAATTATAGGATTAATGACCGATTTAAGTTAATCATGTATTGGATGGGTGGTATAATGAGCTTTCACATAAAAAAAGGAAAACCTGAACTTAAGCGTCTTGTTATTCTTTTTTCGCTTTTCTTGCTATTATCAAACGTTCCATATCGGACCTCAGCGCAAAACTCTTCACCGGCGCGTATATTTGAGGGCACTGAAGATTCAAAAGCCATTTTAGCCAACCTTGATTATAATGATGTAAAGCAGTCGAATTCATGGGCAAAAGACGCTGTCTGGGAAACAGGAGCGCTTGAACTTATGAAAGGCTACGGAGATAAAAGGTTTGGGCTCAACGAACGCCTTACCGTAGAAGAAGCCCTTGTTATTGCATACAATATGGCAGGCCGTGAATCTGAAGCACAATTGGCTGCCGAAGCTTTGGATTTGCAGAGACAGGAGGAAGACCGAAAAACACCTGCCGAAAGAATGTGGGCAGACGGATATATTCAACTGGCGCTTAATGACGGGCTGATCACACAGGAACAATACAATGATGCGATGCAAACAAATCAGCTTGAGCTTGAATCATCGGCTTTTAGCCGTTACAGCCCGGTTACGCGTGAAGATATGGCCTTTTATTTGGCAAAAGTCCTTGAAATAAACCCTGTAAACAGTCAAACGCATACTTTTAACGATTACCGCGACTGGATGGACGCTAATCCTCACCGTATTCCATATATAGAAGCGCTGCTGCAAAACAGGGTTATGAGCGGAAGCGGAAACGGATATTTCAGACCGAAGGGAAACGTAACAAGAGAGCAGGCGGCACAGATTATTCAGAATGCGAGCCCTTTCATATTTCCAAAACACAATATTGAAAAATTTAAAGGGACAATTGAGAATATTAAGCAGTATACAGACAGGACAGACGGCGGTAATTCAACAGTTACCGTTGTTGATGTCAGAAACAGCGGCGGTCATCTGCATCAGTTCCGTTTCGAAAGCCCTTCGGCGGAAGAAACGGTGAACGAGGTGGCCGGCGGCAGTAAAAATATTGTTTCAAAGGGCGCTATAATAAATGATATTGGCGTGCTTAAAGATGAATCGGCATTTAGTGAAGGGCAGGAAATCATATATTTTGTCAAAAATACCCGGATATACTATGCGTCGATAGTTATAAGCGGCACGAAAACCGAGTATTATTTGGGAAAAATTCTGTCTGTGGATGAACTGAACAGGCATGTCGGCAGTGAAATGCTTTTAGAGCTTCCGTTTTCTGATATAAGGCTTATAGAACCGTCTGTTTTGTATAATATTGTTCCCAACGGCACTGTCGAAATTCTTTCGGTCAGTGAAGACGCAAAGATATACATTGATTTTTCCCGGAAAACCCTTAAAGATATCAAACCCGAATCGATAATGCTTGTTACAGTCGAGAACGGGCTTGTTACAGGGCTGGAACAGGTTAAACTTGATCTGATGCAGGAAGAAGGGATTGTAAGCGGCATTGTTGAAGAGAACAATCCTGCGCTTGGTTACGTGACATTATATTTCCCGGACGGTTTGGGGACTTCACCGGCTTACAGCCAGAGCCTGTCCAACTACCGTACATATTCATATCTCAGGGCTGAAAACGTTACGGTTTATAAAAATGGCTTACCTGCCGCTATTTACGATATAAATCCCGGAGACAGCGTGTTTCTTAAGCTTGACGCTGATGGAAACCTTATAAGGATAAGCGCGTCAGATAATTATTACCCCGTATATGGTCGGGTGAGGGCGAAGTTAAGCGGCAACCTGCTTATTGAAAAGCAGGACGGAACGTATGAACAAATAACGATTCCCCCAAAAACCCCTATCTTCCGGCAGAAAAGAAGAATATCGTGGGATGATATAAAAGAAGGGGATAGTGTAAGGATTCTTCTGCAAAGAAGCGGAAGCAATGTGATAATCGGCGAAGTGACACTGGAAAAGAAGGTTCAGGAAACCACCGGTATTTATAGGGCTCAGTTAGGATACTATGACGATTTTAGTAACAGCCTTGTCGTGACAAGACTCCAGCAGTTCAGCGACGGCTTTTGGAAGCAGCCTGAAACAGCGGGTGCAAGCAAACTCCAAATCAGTGAAAACTATAAACCGGATATACTGAAAGGTTTACACGGAACAGTTTATCTGGCAACAGGCAAGAACCTGATGGGGAATGATACCGTTATTAAAATGGCGACGGACGGCGGCGCACTGCTGTCCGAAGTGATAGGAGACACAATTGTTGACGTGCAGCCCGGAAGGGGCAGCCTGACGCTGTTAAACAATAACACCCGTTTTGTATATGGCCCCGATTCGATAATAATTAAGGGCGGGAAGCTGCTTGAGCCAAACCAGGTTAAAAGCTATGATGAAGCTTATGTCGTTGCGGGCAGTCACACCGACGGCACGAATACAGCAAACATAATTTGGCTTAAGGAACCTGCGGAGGATACGGGTCTTACACTTTACCGCGGGCGTATTTCCAATATAGAATGGTTAAGTTCGGTGACACTGCAATCATTCTCGCAGTTCCGTGACCCTGAGTGGGAGTTTGTTAATGTGCCTAAAACTCTTAGCATAGATCCGCAAACAATAAGGATATACGATGACGACGGCAGAACCGATCCGGCGCAGTTCGATGACAAAGGTGAAAACAGCTATAAAAACCGCACCGTTTATGTCCTTGCGCAGGAAGGCAGGGCAATGCTGGTAAGCACAGCTCCTTACGGCGATGTTGTTTACAAAGGCCGGATACTGAAACTTGAAGGCGCGGTAAAAGATGCTTACGGACATTTCGTATCACCTCCGGAGTCGATGGTTATTACGGAGGCAAGAGTGTACGACCTTCGGACCTGGATTTGGGAAAACAAGGATGATATTCAAATGACAATACCGCATAATGCGGTTATTATGAAAAACGGAAAAATTGCCGGCGCCGAGCAGCTTGAACAAGGGGACAGGCTTACGGTTATCAGGTCGGAAACATCGGATGACGCATATGTTGTTATCGCGGAATCATACTGAAAAAATACTGATGGAGAACTACCGGAGGGGATATGATGGAATATAAAAACACATGCAAAATATTAACGTTTGTAATAGCATTTATTCTAATAATCGCAGGTCCGGTAAATACATACGCATATTCCGGTTCAATGGGATATGAAGGCGGCATATCGGCAGCGGACCCGTATGAAAACAATACTTATTTATACCGGGAAGTGTGTTTTCTAACCGGTTTCCCCGTTATATTCGAAGGCACGCTGACAGTAAAAAAGAATGTAAGGAAAGATAAAATAACCGCAACATATACGTACAATTTGGAAAACATAGAACGCGAAGCCGCAATTACCAGAGTGGTTGTTATGGATACATACACCGAAACAAAACAGACAGGCCAGGTAGTTGAATCAAGTACGCATACAAGAATGCCAACCGAGATTGTAAGGTTCGGACAGACAACCTATAATCTTATCGGTTACCGTTTCACTCAGTCCGGAATAACTGATCCAAAACCAGCGGTATATTACAACGCCGGCGAATACAGCGTGAAAAAAACTTACAGGATCAATACCGGTGGCACAATTGAACTTGATATGACAGGGAACCAATACGGATACGACCAGCATTGGAGCAGCGCTAAAGCCGGAAAGGTAAATATAATGATATCGGCAAAACCTCAAGTAGGCGGCGAAATTATCCCGTGGGGAGGATGGGCGGAGGTTTCGGTGTCAAATACGGCAAAGAAAGATTTTAAATACATAAAGAATGAACCGTGGCAAATCAGCTTTGAGGGCGGCTATGTCGAGCAGAACTGGGAAGAAAGCATTCTTGAATATAACGCAATGCTGCCGGAGTTTGATAAAAACGGAAAGGCTATGGAAGTAATGCGTAGTTATAACGAACGGATCGGCATAGATACCGAGCCTATTAATTCAAGGCTGATGGTTCCTGATTTAAAACATTTGGAAGGGCACTGGGCTGAAGAACCGGTAAAGATATTATACAGCCTTGAAATCCTTCCCGGCACCGGTGAAAACTTCAATCCGGCAAAATATGTTACAAGGCGGGATTTTACCGCGATGGTTGTCAGGGCTGTCAGGGAAATTCCAAACGATCCGGATCTTATTGTCAGAACGGTAACGACAGCGTCACGGTCGCGGGACAAAACCCCTGAAGTGTCACCTTTTTTGGATGTTAATACCGATGACATGTTTTATGAAGAAATAAAACTGGCAAGCAGCCGCGGAATAATTCACGGTACAGGGCAGGCATATTTTTCACCGGACAGACATATAACAAAAGCAGAAGCCGTTACTATTCTGATCCGTGCCGTCGGGCTTGAGGGGCTTGCATCATATCCGTATTCGATAACACATTTCGCGGACAACGACAGCATTCCCGCATTTGCAAGGAATGCATCCGCGGTAGCATATCGGATAGGGTTAGTGGAAGAAGACGGCAGGGGATATTTTAACCCGAACGAAAGCCTCACTTACGAAAAAGCGTCAAATATTATTTACAAATTCATACAATACCTTGGAAAAGAACTTGTTAAAGATTACCGCGAAAGAGTGTTGAACTATTAGTCTTTGCGCAGCGATAAAATGAGTGCTTGCTTGGGGTGCAAGAGGACGCCGAACTATCTAAGTCCGTATTGCAACCCCTGAGAAACAATGATAGAATTTAAGCAAACAATAATCGGAAGCGGGCGTTTTAATGAAAAGATATAATAAAAAAATAATAGCTGTAATATTTGTCCTTATATTGCAGCTAATACCGGCGATTCCGGTTCAGGCTGGCGAGTATTCGGAATATATTGAGCAAGTTTTCGACATGGCGAAAGATCGCTATTATCAGGATATATCAGACGAAGAACTGGTAAAGGGAGCTTTAAGAGGTATATTCAATTCGATGGATGAATATACAACATTTTACGATCTTGACGAAGCCGGCACTTTCTTAAATTCAATGCAGGGCAATTACCAGGGGATAGGCGTAGAGATAACCGGCGTGCCTGAAGGTGTAATTGTTGTTCGCGTTTTTGATAATTCACCTGCCGAAAGCGCCGGAATAATAGCTGATGACATTATTACGCAAGTCGATGGAACAGATGTCGCGGGATTAACCGCTCAAGACATTTCAAACCTTATTCGAGGAGAAAGCGGAACATATGTCGAACTTGGCATTATCAGAGGCCGCGCCAGGGAGCTTATTACAATACGGGTACAGCGCGGTTCTGTTAATATAAGCCCGGTAAAATGGACGGTACACGACGATGTGATGTATATTAAGCTGGAATCATTCAGCGGAAACAGCGCGTATTTTTTCGATCAGGCGCTTAATGAGATGGATAACAGGGGCTTAGAAAAAATGATACTGGATCTGCGAAACAACCCGGGCGGAGAAGTGTCCCAGGCCGTGTCTATTGCACGCAGACTTGTAAGACAGGGTGTTATAACCAAATTGGATTTTAAATCAGAAGACACAAGAGATATTACGTATTATTCATTCCTGCGCAAAACAAAATATATTCCGGCAGTTCTTATCAATGGTAATTCGGCCAGCGCTTCCGAAATTGTTGCCAGTGCGATACAGGATTCAAAAGACGGCTTCCTCGTTGGCACAAAGACCTATGGCAAGGGTGTTGTACAGAATCTGTATCCTGTCTTAAATCCAGAGGCGTATGAAAAGTATATGACTTTGTACGGTGAGAGTATTGTCGATGGTTATCAATGGGCAAATAAGCATGGTGTGGTTGTGTCTGAATCCGATTTAATAGGATGGATAAAAATTACCACCGGCCATTACCTGACCAGAAATGGCAGGGCAATTCATAATATCGGGGTTATGCCCGATTTTGAAGTTGATGATTACGAGCTGATTAATGGAATTGACATTCAAAGCATAAAGCCGCTTGAGCACGATAATATTATCCTGTTGAATGGAGTTGGGAACGATGTCTACAACGCGGAGAAAATATTGACTGTCAAAGGCTTTGAAATTGATGCGCCCGACAATATACTTGATAATAGAACAAGCGATGCTTTGGTGGTGTTCCAGAAAGAAAAAGGCATTCCCGTGACGGGCGCTTTGGATAAGATGACAAAAGCCGCACTTAACGACGAATTAATCAAATTGCGTTTTATAATAGACAAGCAATACTCAAAAGCATTCGAATTGTTGGGTTATTTTTAACATAAGGAAAAAGCATTTTCAAATGTTGAGGTACAAATGATTGCAAAGAAAAAAACAGGGGCAAACCGTCTTTTATTTAAATTATTTATGCTGGTTGTCTTAATTACTGTTGTCGTTTTATCGGCAATGTATGCTTTCGAGGGCTCATTCTCCGGCGAGATCAACTGGGAACGCTTTAATCCGGCCGGTGTTATTGAAAACATACAAAATAGCTACGGAAACGAGCGGAGCGGTGTGATTTTGTCCGGTGATATTAATCCGAAGCTGGCCGAAGCATATATGGGTAACCTTCTTATTCTTTCTGAAAGCGATATTAAGCTAATTAATTCAAAGGGTGAGGAAGTGTGGTATATACCGCATGAGATGTATAACCCTGTTGTTAACGTGCATGGTAAACTGATCCTGCTGTATGAACAGACAGGGATGTCTTTTGTTGTTATCAGCGGCGGCAAAACGCTTCTCAAGGATACGCTTGACGAAGAAATAGCATTCGGGTACATAACCGATGATTATGTTCTTTTTATAAGCCGCAGCAATATTGGATATAAGAGAACAGTACATATGATAGAACCGGACAGCGGGATAAATCTTGGCGCTTTGTATATTGACGATTATTACCCGTATTATGCGGTCCCTCAAAATAGTGAAAAAAAAACGTTCCTGCTGTACGGCCTTGGTCTTGATTCAATATATCCTTCAACGGTAATCAGGGAATATGGAACAGACCTCAGCCCAAATCCGGTTACCGGTGTTGAACTGGATGATTTAACGCCTCTTTTCTGCAGCAATGGCAGTATGAAAATCTTTGTCGGCAATAACAGTGCGTATTGCTACGATAATGACTTTACCCTTATATGGTCAAGGGATTTTGACCATAACATAGTTTCGGCAGGTATGTTTGATAACGGGGCTTCGATTATTGCTCTCGAAGCTCAAAACGATACCGTAGTATTTATTGACAAGCAAGGTAAGGACGTAAAGAATGTTAATTTAAACGGCCAGGTCCATGATATTGAAATATGCGGTAATTCGGCTGCCGTAGCAATGGGCTCGGAAGTTTTATTCTACGGGCATACGGGTAAACAAATTGATCATGTTACTATACCGGGTATGAAGACTAAAGTTAAGTTTATTGATGAGAAAAGGGCTTATATTATTTCGGAGCATGAGATAATTCTACATCAAATTTCTAAGAACAAATAAATACGGATGGAACTTAAGTACTGTTTGTGCGTCTATAGGATGGAGGTGTAAACATGGATAAGATTACCATGATTTGTTTTGTGATTATTTTTTGTCTAACGGCGGCGGCATGCGGGAACAGTAAGAATTCATCGGACAATACTGTCCCTGACGGTCAGACAACGTCTACTCCTGTAGAAGAGCAGGTTGAAAATGACTTATTCACGATTGAAGGAGAAGTGGTGGGGCTAATCGATAATAACAGTTTTGAAGCTATTGTTTCGGGGGCCCCGGTTGTTTTTCGCCTAACAAATGCAGTGTCCGTTTTTGAAGAAAAAGGGATTAATGACGGGGACATTGTAAAAATAGGCTATATACTGGATAAGAACGAACAAAAAGTTGTTAAGTCAATTGTAAAAAAATAGGTCACTGTTCAAACGTTATTTGCTTTGCTTTGAAACTGCTTTTAGAATTTATTGCACAATATGCTATAATATACCTGAACAGACAGTGAACAGGAAAAGAGGGCGGCAATGAAAGCAAGTATTGTTACGGTAACAATGAATCCCGCACTCGATAAAATGATTACCGTTGAGAATTTTAACGCCGGAAAACTAAATAGGGCAAAATCAGTAAGGCTTGACCCAGGAGGTAAAGGGATTAATGTTTCGAAGGCTCTTTCAACATATGGAGTAAAGCAGGTTGCAACAGGTATTTTGGGAGGGCAGACAGGCAGACTTGTTTCGTCGATGCTTAAGGGATATGGAATAAATCAGGACTTTTTATTTATTTCAGGTCAAACCCGGGTTAATATTAAAATACTTGACAAAATTACCGGAAGCATAACAGAAGTTAATGAACAAGGGCCTGAAATCAGCTATGAAACTTTGGAGGAGTTTTTCAACAAACTGAAAAAAATGGTTAAAAATGCAGATATGCTTGTCATGTCCGGGAGTCTGCCCGTTTCAATTCCATCCTGTTTTTATTCCACCTGCATACAGATGGCAGAAAAAATGAATGTAAGAACTATTATCGATACCGATGGAGAGGCACTAAAGCTTAGTATTAAGGCAAAGCCATATGCAATTAAGCCAAATTTATATGAGTTGGAGCAGTTAGCCGAAAAGCCTTTAAACAGTATTGAAGATATTGCAGCCGAAGCGGAACGCCTTGCAAAAAACGGGATACGGCTCGTTCTTGTTTCATTGGGAAGCAATGGCTCAATCCTTTGTTACAGAGGCAGAATATACAAAGCCGAACCACTGCCTGTTGAAGTAAAGTCTGCCGTTGCGTCAGGCGATGCAATGGTAGCTGCGCTGGCATACTGCATATGGATGGATTTGGTGCCTGAAGACATGGCGCGAATAGCAACAGCGGCAGGCTGCCTTACCGCTTCGAAAGATGGTTCTGATATGGCAGGCTGGAACGAAATCAGGCAAACATACACGAACATTAATTTAAAAGAACTGTAGAGGTGCATCAATGATATATCCATTAAAATTTATACCAATATATAAGCAGTATATATGGGGAGGAAGAAACCTTCTTAGTTTAGGAAAAAAACTGCCCGAAGGCATAGTAGCTGAAAGTTGGGAATTATGCTGCCACCCCGATGGGATGAGTATTATATCCAACGGTACATATGCGGGAAGAACACTGCAATCTCTGCTTGAAGATTATGGGCATGCTGTAATGGGAAATACATACAAAGAAGGGTGTAAAGACTTTCCGTTGATGGTTAAGTTTATCGATGCGAACGATAAATTGTCGGTACAGGTTCATCCTGATGATGTATATGCGTTGGAAAATGAAGGCGAATCCGGGAAAAACGAGATGTGGTATGTTTTATATGCAAAGCCCGGAGCGAGCTTAATATATGGCCTTAGCCCAGGGGTTACAAAAGAGGTTTTTAAAAAAGCGATCTCGCAGAGCAGTGCCGATAAATACTTGAATTCGGTGAAGGTTAAGCCTGGCGATTTCTTTTATATACCTGCAGGGCTTGTTCATGCGGTTGGAGAAGGAATACTATTGGCTGAGATCCAGCAAAATTCCAATTTAACATACAGGATTTACGACTATAACAGGGTCGATAGCTCCGGAAAACGAAGGGCGCTTCATATAGAAAAGGCATTGGATGTAATTGATTTTAAAGGCGGTAATCAAAAGAACGCCAAAAGATTGTTAACTTATAATATTAACGGTAATGCGTCCGTTTCAGTTCTTGCGTCCGGCCCGTATTTCTGTGCTGAAATTTACGATATATCGGCAATGATAACGCAGGACACCGGCGGAGAACAATTTCATATATATGTTTTTATTAGCGGGAGCGGGTCAATAAATACAGATGCCGGCAGTTTTCCTGTCGAAAAAGGGGATACGGTACTTGTTCCGTCAAGTATCGGCAGCTATTCACTTAAAGGAAATATGAAAGCCATAAAGGCATATAAGCCTTCTTCAAAAATCGAGATATATGAATCTTTGATGCAAAAAGGCTTTTCTAAAGAAGAAATTGACAGCGTTGAAGGAATGTATCAATTCTAAACACATAGAGCGTTCGCGCCGCGTCACCGAAAGCACCTAATCAAAGCCGCGTATATGCCGGAACGCGGCAGCAATGCCTCAACCCGCGAAGCCAGAGCCGCGTACATGCCGGAACGCGGCAGTAATGCCTCAACCCGTTAACCACCCGCTGTTTATTCGGAATACAGCCCTGCTGTTTTTAATCCCTTGAATAACTTAAGCTGTTCATGGTATAATATTTAAACTACGCAAGAAACTTATTTTTTTGATTCTGAGGTGACAGTATGGCAAGCGCAAATATATCTATTACTGTGGAAGGTTTAACGGCCGACAACTGTCAGGCAATAAAACAAGCCCTTGAAATAATTAACGGGGTTGAGAATATCATTGTAAATATAGATAATAAAAAAATAGTAATTGAATATGATGATGAAAAAATTGATGAACAGCTTATAAGAGAAACAATAGAAGACGAGGGATATACAATTAAATAAATCTGCGTTTCACATGTTATTTTTAAATACTTAAATAAACGAAAAAAATGGTTAGCAAATTTTCCCGTCACCGCCTGTATTTTAATCCGGTACCCACCGCTTAAAGAGGCGGGGCGGGTGTCCGTCTTATTCCCGTAATAATATATATGCCGGCACATAACAGGAGTCTATAGCGATGAGTAAGAGAGTTTTGATTGTTGGTGGTGTTGCAGGTGGAGCATCTGCCGCAACAAGGTTAAGAAGGCTGGATGAACATGCGGAGATAATCATGTTTGAACGAGGCGACTATATTTCTTTTGCCAATTGCGGCCTTCCCTATTATATAGGAGGAACGATAAAGAAACGTGACGACCTGCTGGTTCAAACAGTTGAAGCAATGAAATCCAGGTTTAATATTGATGTCCGGATTAGGAGCGAAGTAATTAATGTTGATACGGACAACAAGAAGGTAACGGTAAAAAGCAGTTCAAAAGGGATATATGAACAAGAATACGATTGTCTGATTCTGTCACCGGGAGCAAAGGCAATAAGACCGGACATCCCCGGAATTAACAGTGAAAAAATATTTACGCTGCGAAACATCCCTGATACCGACGCAATTAAGGAATTTATAGATAAAAAAGCGGTAGACAGCGCTGTTGTGGTAGGCGGCGGTTTTATCGGTGTGGAAATGGCGGAGAACCTTAAAAGCAAAGGACTTAATGTGACAGTTGTTGAAGCCGCTTCTCATGTGCTTGCTCCTTTTGATTCGGATATGGTTGTAACAATCGAAAAAGAACTTGTGAAAAAAGGCGTGGATTTGGTTTTGGGTGACGGGGTGAAAGCATTTACCGATACGAAAAACCGGATTAACGTTATTCTTAACAGCGGGAAAACACTCGCTGCGGATATCGTCATACTTTCGATAGGAGTAATTCCCGATACGGAGTTTCTTAAAGACAGCGGCATTAAACTTGGTCCAAGAGGACATATAATTGTAAACGAGAAAATGCAAACTAATATCGAAAGTGTGTATGCTGTCGGGGACGCAGTGGAAGTTACCGATTTTGTTACAGGCTTGAAAACCGCTGTTCCCTTGGCTGGTCCCGCAAACAAACAGGGAAGGATTGCAGCGGATAATATATCAGGTTTGAATTCCGTTTACAAAGGAACGCAGGGGACTTCAATAGTAAAAGTTTTTGGATTAACGGCAGCCGTTACAGGAGCCAATGAAAAGGCATTAAAGCGGGCCGAAATAGACTATAAAAAAATAATTATCCATCCGGTGTCCCATGCTTCGTATTATCCCGGGGCGCTCCCTATGACATTGAAACTGATATTTGGTGATGACGGAAAAATTTTGGGAGCGCAGTGCGTCGGATATAAAGGCGTTGATAAAAGGATTGACGTAATTGCCTCTGCAATACGCTTTAACGGTACCGTGTATGATCTTGCCGAGTTGGAGCTTTCTTATGCGCCTCCGTATTCATCGGCAAAGGATCCTGTGAATATGGCAGGTTTTGTTGCCCAAAATGTGCTGGCCGGGAAATCCAACATGATTACATGGGATGAAGTTAGCAAATTAAATAAAGACGATTATATTCTTTTGGATGTCCGTACCGAAGAAGAGTTTATCAGAGGCCATGTCAACGGTGCTGTTAATATTCCCCTTGACAGTTTAAGAGAAAGGATTTCTGAACTTGACAAAACAAAAATAATAATAGCATACTGCAAGGTTGGCATTAGGGGGTATATAGCCGAAAGGATACTTGAGCAGAAAGGGTTTACGGTTTTAAATGTCACCGGAGGTTATACTGAGGTAAAAAGATTAAAATAAAATTTTGGGTATAAATATCATATAGTTCTTATTTTCTATTATGCGTTTCAATAGTATTGAGAAAAGATCAGGGCTTGACCAATCTCAATACTTTTTTTGTTTATTCAACCTTTTTATGCAATAAAATATGCATTCATGTGAAGAAATACCTATTGGTAAATAAGACCATTTTCCTATACGATTGAGTTTATAGACTTATATGGATTTATGTATCACGAAACTATAATAAATGTATAAGTGTCGCAGAATATTTTTTATGAATTTATTTTAGGTGGGAGAAAAAATGTTTATTGCAGTAGAAAAAGAAACTAAGGAACCAGTGCCATTTTCAACTGAAACTGAAGATGTAAAGTATATTGATCTTTCCTTGTATTCATTCCAGGACAAAAGCATACCATATTTGCTTGGTGAAAAGATATCAAGAAAGTTTGAGATGCTTGCGCTTGAAAAGAATGACAATGAATTGGTTCTAGCAATGAAAGATCCAAAAAATATATTCGCCATAGACAGCGCAGCTTTAATAACAAGCCTGGATATAAAACCGGTTTTGGTCGATCCCGAGAAGCTGCTGCAGAAAATGGACGAAGTTTTTTATAAACAAAAACAGGAAGAAACTGTCGTCAGTAAGGCTGTTCCCAAAAAAGAAGAAAAAGAAAAGAAAATCGGCAGCCCAACTGTCTTTAAAGAAAAACTTGGTAATATTCTCATTTCTCAAAATATAATAGATGAAAATCAACTTGAAAACGCCCTTGAAATCCAGAAAAAGAATAAGGATATGCCGCTGGGCTCAATTTTGGTTCAGGAAGGATTTATAAATAAAGAGCAGTTATTCAGTGCTTTGGAAGAACAAACCGGAATTAAATATTTTGACCTGACCGATGTTGAGATCGCTGAAGATATTATAAGGCTTGTTGACAGAAAGCTTGCTCATTCATATACCCTTATACCGGTAAAAGTCGAAAACGAATTCTTACACGTTGCTATGAGCGATCCGGTAAATATTTTCGCGATAGATGATCTTAGGCTTGCAACCGGTTATGAAATAAAACCGATGCTTGCCGACAGCGATCTTATTATTGAAAAGCTTGAAATCTATTACAAGCAGGAAGCCATACCGGAGCCTGAAGAAGAGGAAATTGAGGAAATTGACTTTGAAAATGAAATTGAAAAAGTTAAAGAAGAAATTGAAATAGAGGTCAAAAAAGAGGAACAGGTTGAAAAAACAATAAATATAAGCGATGTGGAAAATGCTCCGATTGTCAGGCTTGTAAACATGATATTTAAAAGCGCCATTGACAAGGGAGCCAGTGATATTCATATTGAGGCCTATGAAGACTGCGTAATGGTGCGTTTCAGAATTGACGGACGGCTGGTTGAGGTAATGAAGCAGGATAAAAAAATACAGCAAATACTTGTAGCAAGGATTAAAATAATAAGCGGTTTGAATATAGCGGAAAAAAGAATTCCGCAGGATGGCCGAATAGCGCTGAAGATTAATAACAGGAATTACGATTTTCGTGTTTCAACGCTGCCGACAATGTTCGGCGAAAAAGTTGTTATTCGTGTGTTGGACAAGGACGGTTTTAATAAAGCGAAACATGAACTTGGCTTCTTTGATGACGACCTTGTCAAATTCGACAGCATATTGTCTCACCCGCACGGTATTGTGCTTGTTACGGGTCCGACCGGAAGCGGTAAGTCAACGACATTGTATACGGCATTGCGGGAATTATGCAAGCCGAACGTTAATATAATGACTGTCGAGGATCCGGTAGAGGCGACAGTCAGAGGAGTAAACCAGGTTCAGGTTAATGTAAAGGCCGGATTGACGTTTGCCAGTGCGTTACGTGCATTTTTACGACAGGATCCGGATATTATCATGGTCGGTGAGATTCGTGACAGGGAAACCGCTGAGATAGCAATACGCGCTGCTATTACCGGCCACCTTGTTTTAAGCACGCTGCACACAAATGACTCGGTCAGTTCTATTGATAGATTGATAGATATGGGGGTTGAACCGTTCCTGATAGCCTCATCTCTTGTGGGAGTACTCGCACAGAGGCTTGTCAGAAGATTATGCGCAAAATGTAAGGAAGAGTACATCGCGAGAGAACATGAAATGAAAATATTGAAGCTTAATGAAGAAACTAAGCTTTATAAGCCTGTCGGATGTCCGGAGTGCAATGGTTCCGGATATAAGGGCAGAATTGCGGCTTATGAAATACTCACAATAAACAGTGAAACGAGAGATTTAATTTCACAAAATGCGTCGGTTGAAACATTACGCCAGCTTGCTTTGAAAAATGGCATGAAAACACTTTCGGACAGTTGTACAAGGCTTATATTGACAGGTGTTACATCCCTTGAGGAAATGATGAGCGTAATTTCAGTAAATGAGTAGGGAGATGCCAATGTTGAGAATTGACGAGTATTTGCAGAAAGCTGTTGAAATGGAAGCTTCGGATCTTCATATATGTGTCGGCGTACCGGTTGTAATAAGAAGATTTGGTTCGCTGTATTATATCGACGATTATGTATTAAATAAAGAAGACAGCCGCGAATTAGTTGAACAGGTCCTAACAAAGGACCAATTAGAGATTCTTGAAGCGGAAGGAGAAGTAGATTTTGCATACACGCTTTCGGGAATGGGAAGATTCAGGGTTAACGCTTTCAGGCAAAGGGGTTCTTATTCGATAGCATTCAGAATTATCCCGGTAAAAGTACCGGAGCTTAGCCAGTTAGCGTTGCCAGATATACTTTATTCGTTAGCTGAAAAGCAAAGGGGGCTCATTATCGTAACAGGACCAACAGGAAGCGGTAAGTCCACAACGCTGGCTGCAATGATAAACCACATTAACACCGAGAGAAGATGCCATATTATAACGATTGAGGATCCTATTGAGTATTTACATAAACACAGCAGAAGCATAATCAATCAAAGGGAAATAGGCGAAGACACAAAAACCTATAGTAATGCATTAAGGGCGGCATTAAGAGAGGACCCGGACGTAATTTTAATTGGTGAGATGAGAGACCAGGAAACAATCTCTATAGCGCTGACCGCTGCGGAAACCGGACATCTTGTTTTATCAACGCTGCACACACTTGGAGCCGCAAAAACAATCGATAGAATTATTGATGTTTTTCCCCCGCATCAGCAGGGACAAGTGCGCAGCCAGCTGTCAACCGTGCTTCAGGGTATTGTTTCACAGCAGTTAATTAAACGAAGCGATAATACAGGGAGAATTGTTGCCACCGAGGTAATGATTGTAACCCCGGCAATATCGAATATGATAAGGGAATCAAGGACTGTACAGATAAACAGCAGTATACACACGGGAAGTGAATATGGAATGCATTCAATGGACAGCTGCATTGCTTCATTATACAAACAGGGCATTATTTCTTATGAAAATGCATGCCAGTATTCAATGGAACCTGCGGCACTGAAAAAATTAATAGCGCTAAATTGAAGAAGGGGAAGTGAGGTTTTTGATATGGCAGTGGTTGATATATTCTCAAACAGCTTTATAACAATAGATATAGGTTTCCGATATATGAAGATTGTTCAGGTTAAAAAGAATAAACACAATCTATTATCTGTTGTTAACTATGGTATCGGAGATACGCCAAAGGGATGTATTAAAAATGGCGCTATTAAAGATAAAGATGCTGTTGTTGCAGAAATTAGCAGGGTTATTAAGGAACACAATATTAGTATGAAGGAAGCAAAGATTGTAATGTCGGGTACGAATATCATATCAAGGGTGATAATGATTGATAAGGTTCCCGAAAGTGAAGTTGACAAGAAAATTTGGGAGGAAATACGGGATACCATTCCTGTGGATATGAATTCAAACAGGATAGACTATAAACTTCTTGGGAATACGATTGTGGACGGACAGGAAAAAATAAAGGTTTTTGTTACCGTAGTATCGAAAAAAATCATTGATAACTATATCAGTATTTTGAAGGAACTGCGTTTAAAGCCGATTGCCGTTGATATTCCATCTAACAGCGTTTCAAAATTCTTCAAGCTTAATATTGACACAGGGGAAGAAAGTACAGCGAAAAGGCTTAAATACTCGAAACATAAAAACAACACCTGCATTGTTTTTGACCTTGGTTCAGAAACAACGATCATAAATATACTTAAAGATAAAACTCCCGAATTCAATCGCGTTATCTTAAAAGGGAGCAGCAAGATTGATGAAGAAATTTACAAAGAACTCCAATTGCAGCCTAATGAAATGCAGAAAGCCGAATTATACAAAAAGATGTACGGCCTGTCAACGATAATGACGCCGTGCAACGAGTACCTTTGCTCTAAAGCTGCAATGAGGGTAATGGATTCACTTATTAAAGACATTAAGATGTGCATCGATTTTTACCTCACAAGATGCAACGGAGAGCACCCGAGCAAAATATTCCTTATAGGCGGAGGCTCGCAGATGAAAGGTATTGAGGAATATTTTGAAGAAAGACTTGGGATGCCTGCATACAGGATAAATGTAGCTAAAATTGGCGGACTTGAGTTTAGCCAAAATCTTGACAAGGGCAGGCTTAACTACCTGGTAAATGCTTTGGGCGTTGCCTTGTAACAGGAGGATTCTATGCCGGTATATACTTATAAAGTTAAAAACAGTGAAGGCGAGATATTTTCCGGAGAAACAAAGGTAAACAGCAAGGAAGTGCTGCTTGATCTTTTCAATAAGCATGGGTACAAGCCTGTTGAAATTATTGAAAAGACATTTGTTACCGATGTATCCCAGATCAGTATTTTCAGGAAAAAGGTTAAAATCGCTGATTTGGCTCAGTTTTGCCGCCAGTTTTCAATAATGCTTGAAGCAGGTATATCAATAGCCGGCGCACTGGATGTTCTAAGAGACCAGACTGTGAATCCGACACTTAAGGACTGCTTAAATGACATATACAACAATATACAAAAGGGTATTTCATTGTCAAGTGTTATGCACAGTTTTCCGGATATCTTCCCGCCGATTTTGCTGAGCATGGTCGAGGCAGGGGAAGTCAGCGGGCAATTGGACAGGGTGTTCACAAGGATGGCCGAGCATTTTGAGAAAGAGCACAAACAAATGCAAAAGCTGAAAGCAGCGATGACCTATCCCATAATAGTTTTTGTTATCGCCGTTTTGGTTGTCGTTATTATGGTTGTTAAGGTTATCCCTACGTTTGGTGAAGCCCTGTTAGGAATGAATGTTGAACTGCCGAAGTTGACGCAGATAATGCTTAATATGAGTAATTTTTTTACCACGTATTGGTATTTAGTTCTATTTGCGTTAGTAGTGCTCATAATTGGGATAAAAATGATGTCAAAAACTGATAAGGGGAAAAACTTGCTGGATAAAATAATGTTAAAATTTCCGATTGTCAGCGATGTTATTAAAACTATGATGACGGCCAGGCTCAGCAGGGCTCTTGGAACACTTTTGTCAAGCGGTGTGTTGATGCTTGAGTCCCTTGAGATTACAAGACGGGTGCTTAACAATTCAATACTTATTGAAAAAATGGATAAAGCGATAGAAAGCGTTAAACAGGGAAGATCATTAACGCAGTCAATCACCGAAATGCAGTACTTCCCGCCGCTGATAGTGTCAATGCTTAAAACCGGAGAAGAAGCCGGAAACCTTGATGAAACGCTTGAGAAAGCAGCTAACTTTTACGAAGACCAAACCGGAGAAAAGATCCAAAAGCTTATGACATTCATAGAGCCTCTGATAATGATAGGACTTGGCGGAGTAGTCGCGTTTATAATATTCAGCGTACTGTATCCGATGCTGAGCGTGTACCAGAATATAGGCAACTATTAATACTAATTCGTGCGTATTTTCAAACCTGACCGATAACACCATTGATACCTGGAAGGTTACGTAATCACAGTTTTTTTATTAAAATATTAAGCTTTAATATTAATAGTCTGTAAGCATTTAATGCTTAAATAATAAAATTATTGTATTGGAGGTATTTTCAATGAAAAAGATGTTGAAACAAAACAAGGGTTTCTCGCTGGTCGAGCTGCTTGTTGCAATACTCATAATGGCAGTAATCGCAGGAACTGCAATTACGCTGTTCGGAGGAGTACTTGGCTCAAGCAGAGAAAACGCTGACAAGGAAACCGCTGAAAACATCAAGAGGGCTATTTTAACGTATATGAATATGACTAATGACACAAATCTAAACTGCCTTGGGATGTCTCAAGCTACTCCTTGGACAGACTCTAAAGATTTGATTAAAAAGCTATGCTGCACCATAGAAATTGCTGACGGCTCCGGCGGTAATGCTAAGTCAGTAAAATTTGATATGCCCACCCAGGTAGGTACTGCAACAATTGGTGAGGTTAACGGAGGGGATGCAACCGACATAAACGGAACATATCATCCTTTTATTGACGGAACGAAGGATATGGTACCTAAAACACCAGGAAAAGCCGGATGGGCAATAAGCATTGATCCAGAAGCGCAAGTAATAAAAGTTGAAACTGCAGATAATTCTTCAGATGCAATAGTTAAATTTGAATAATACTTTTAAGACGGCTTTATAAAGACTTATTCATACACTCCCGCCGTGCGGCGGGAGTGTACCCAACGATAAGGAGGAATAGTTATAAAAAGTAATAAAGGTATTACATTGCCCGAAGTTTTAGTGGCGCTTTTGCTTATCGGAATAATATCGGTAATTATAACTGAACTGCTTGTATTTAATGTGGCTTCAACAACCGCGTATTCAAAACTCGGCAGGCAGCAGTTTACGATCCACGACGCGTTTACCCGCCTTAACAGGGACATTGAAGAAGCCGCAAGCGTTAGTTTCGATAACCAGGTATCGGTATATGATTACAAAACGATAAAATTAACTATTGATGGCGCCGACAGGGAGTGGACGATTGATTCGGGCGTGCTTTATCTGGATTCTGAAGCTGTTGTTGAAGGATTAGCTTCCGAAAGCAAATTTACCAGGCGGGATAATTGTCTTACGGTAGTGCTTAAGCCTGAACCGACTAACGAAGGCAGGTTCGCGATGAACATCTCAAAACCCATTGTAACGCAGTACAGCTTAACTTATAAAAATTAATCCTGCCATTACTATAATGAATATATACGCGATATATATTGACTATAGTAATGTTATGAGTTGGCAAGAACGGATGGAGGAGTTAACATGAAGGATATAAATTTCCTGGTAAGTGAAAATCCATTTGAAAAAGAACTGAAAAAAGAGAAAAAAAGCACTTCCGCCGTAAGGGTAATAGTTTTGGGTTTGGTCATAACGGTCGGTACCGCGATTTTGCTTGCTCCCGGTATATATGTGCGGATTCTCGATGGCAGGGCTTCCGCTGTTGAACAGAAACTGACCGACCAAAAGTTCGGCGAAGTAAGAAGTGTAAAAGCGCAGCTTACTCAGGTAACGAAAAAAGTGGACAATAAAAAGGCAATAATTAACGGGATTGACTCTGAGAACATTCCCGCTTCACAGGCTTTGTTAATCATTGAAAACGCGCTTCCTTCAGGCTGTTATTTAAGAACGGTAAACTTTAACGGGAGATCTCTTTCGATTAACGGTATTGCGGAAAACAGCTTTATCGTTTCGGATTTTTTTGGAAAAATGGATAGATTGCAGCTTTTTAACAGTAATTCGCAGGGTATCTCATTAAATGAAACTCAAAGTGCGGTTGAATTCTCGGTAACCTATACCGCTAAATCCGAAGGAGGGGATCAGAAATGAAATTGTCTAAAAAGGAAAAAAGCCTGCTGATAGTTTTTGCCGTTCTGGTATATGCCTTCGTATTTACGAAATTTGTTTTAATGTCTTCCATCCCCAGAATAAAAGAAGCGCAGAACAGGATAGAGGCGGCAAAAGAACAGCTTAGCGCATTGGAAAAAGACTATAACAATATTGATGAATATAAAAAAATGATAGAAGAAAACAGGGTAATAGACGAAAGGCTCGGCGAATACCTTATGAACAGCGCGGGAATCTCGGACAGCATTGAATTTATTGAAAATCTTGCGCTTCTTATAGGAACAAGCTTAAAAAGCGTATCATTAGGTACCCCGCAGCAGCTTATCGAAGGTGAAACAGCTTATTACGCCTTCCCGATAAGCTTCAATACCGTTCTATCGGAAGAAGGGTTAAATGAATTAATAAGGTTTTGCGAAGGCGGAAGCAAAAAGGTAACCGTCAGGCAGTTAACAATCAATCCAACCGATGCCGGAAACGCGGCGGAATACGGTATCGTTGCGTTAAATAAACAAGTATTCAATATAAACATAGGCCTTGTTTTTTATTCAATGAATAAGGATGCGGCAGACAATTTCCTTAAATACACACGGGCGGCATTTGAAAGATTCAAGGATACCGATGGAAATCCTGTTTTTATAGAAGATTCGGATGAGATAGCTGATAACACACCAGCCCAAACAGTGCCTGCACCCAACCCGGTTAAGGACGACGATAATGCTTCTACCGAGATTACTTTATTGAACGCGGATTTTAAAATTTTTCATACCGGATACCTGTATGGAGGATATAATTTTGAAACTTATACGGCGTTCAACAGAAATAACAGGGTGCGAAGCACAATATCCGTACCAATGGATGTATCTCTTATACTGGGCAGCACGCAGTATACAATCGAGTGTGTTGACGGTGACGGGCATATGGATTCGATAACTGGAAGTTTGCCCGACAGGGATTTTACTTTATATGTGCAATCAAATATTAAAAACGATGTGAAGGAAGATGAGAATCTTTGGCTTAACCTTAAAATAAGAAACGACTCGGGCAAGACTATCGTTGCAAGGATTGAACAGACAGGGGATCGTGTTAAATTAACGGACAGAAACGGAAACGAAATAAATGGCAAAAGTGAAAAGGAGAACGTGTATTTTTAATGAAACGGAAAAGGACGCGAAAAAGGCTTCGGCCGAATATTTTCACAAATAATAAAGGTTTTTCGTTAGTGGAATCGGTAGTTGCAATAGCCGTTATCGGAATTGTATCTGTCGGAGTTTCCACACTGTTTTTTTCAATGTCCCGTGTTTCAAAGTTTTCCGAACAGCAATTGAAGAGAAACGCAATAATTAAAGTTATAAAGGAGAATGTTAATAATTCAATACGTAAAAACACTGAGATTATTGGCACGAGCAGTAAAGCTCCCAATACAGCCGGTGATGAACTAACGGATTTGCCGGTTGAGGATTTAAGCGGACAG
>LSQX01057121.1_pt1 | contig 25329 bp, 23 predicted proteins | sample 654561 | NCBI WGS metagenome assembly LSQX01 (sample SAMN04489861, study PRJNA283612) | anaerobic digester metagenome | isolation source: 4 biogas reactors fed with cattle manure at either 37C or 55C with and... | place: Denmark: Kongens Lyngby | collected 2014 | reverse complement strand
CACGTATGATGGAGAAGTTGGTTACAATCGGAATGAGGTTGCCGTTGGTCGATCGGATGAATCCGGTATGGGAGAACTCGGTGGTCTCTGTCTGCATGACCGCCGCCGCCCGCTTTTCTATTGCTTCGTTGTCACAGAATACCTGCTGCATGGCAATGGGTGGTTTTGATGGTCCGATGAGTCGTTTTGCGTTATCGTTGAGGTCGGTGATGGTCCATGAACGGTCGATCATGAAGACAGGGCGGTTCATGCGGTCGACAAGCTCACGATGTATCTGTGCAGGGGTGAAGCGCATCAGTCCGTACCGCAAGATTGCAAAGCAGATTGCTCCCACCCAGAACAGGGGGATGGTGCACGAAATCGGATTCTTCCCTCCGGTTCCCGAAAGGAAGTCCACCAGTACTCCGATTACTGTTCCGCTGATGGTGCTGACTACAATGATGTTTGCTTGGATTTTCTGCCGATAGAGCGAGGATGCTCGTCCCCAGCGGTAGACGATGAGGGGAATGAAGAGGGACTCCAGTGCACAAAACAGTTGGTGGGAGACAAACCAGAAGCCCGAGGGGAAGTCCTGCGACAGCAGGTTCCAGCCCCAGTTGGCTGTCTGGTAGAGTGCCATGCGCACAGTAATTCCAAGCAGAATCAATCTGTATACCCGTGATGTCCACCCTTCGGTGAGCGTGAGTGCGAAGAGTATGCCGGTCAGGATGAAGAGCTCGGATCCGGTAAAATAGATGCGGTCGAAGAGAGAAACCCAGATGCTATCTTTGAAAAGATGCTGGCCGATGCTGCCGAAGGACCAGAGGGTGAGGGTTGCACAAAAGAGTGCAAAAGCTCGTTGTGTTGGGGAGTTCTTTCCGAACACAAGAATCAGGATTGCGAGGCAGATGTATGCGCTACAGGCAAAGCTCGAAATTATTGCATATAGCATAGGTAGGTGATTCCATCCTACCATGAGATAGGTTATACCGCTATTGGTGATACTAGCAGGACTTGCTAATTTATGAAAAATCTTAGCTCCTTTAGGATAGGTATCCCAACTATTGGAAAAATTCACTGATGATGATTCATGGTGTGGAGATTCAAGAGTTGTTGATTTCTAGTTCTCACTCTCTAGGTTGCCATTGATGATTATATGAAATACTACTATAATGTTAGTAATGTATGATATTTGGAGTTAAAGAACATTATGATAGCACTTATATCTCCATCAAAAGCTCAACGTTTACTTGCTGAAAATATCCGTGAACACAGATTGCAACGCAACCTCACCCAAGAAGAACTTTCATCCCGTTCAGGGGTTCCCCTTTCGACGTTGCGTAAGTTCGAGCAGCAGGGGGTGATCTCTTTGGAATCATTCTTGAAGTTGCTGATGGTCTTGGGTATGTTGGACAATGTAGTAAAAGCTACAAAGATGGAAACAATTCCATTTAGTTCCATCGATGAGGTTATTGCCCTCAATAATGCGCCTAAGCGAAAGAGAGGAAGACGAACATGAAGGCACTTCCTTCGGCATCTGCAATTAACGTAAAACTCAATTTTGCAAATGATGGGATTCCTGTTGGCCGTCTGGCCCTACGTGAGAGGACCATCTATTTTGCTTACGAGTCTTCTTTTATACAGAGAGGATTGGAGATCTCCCCATTCATGCTTCCTTTAAAACCAGGAGTAACAAGCTTTGGCAATAGCCTGTTTGAAGGTTTGCCGGGTGTATTCAATGACAGTCTTCCGGATGGTTGGGGTCGCCTCTTGTTTGATCGTTTTGCACAATCCAAGGGACGGTTGCCTTATGAAATTACTCCTCTGGATAGATTGGCCTCTGTCGGCAGTCAAGGCCTTGGTGCCTTGGTCTATGAACCGGAATTCTCAATGGACCTACCCGACGCTTCTCTCAATCTTGATTGTGTTGCCTATCAGGTAGAAGAAATCCTGAAGGGTACTTCTTCAGAAGTATTGCAAGAACTACTGATACTCAATGGTTCTTCCTCTGGTGCAAGGCCCAAGGCTTTGATTGGTGTTTCTCAGGACCACGAGTCGATCATCCATGGAGGGATGAACGTTCAGGAAGGGTATTCGCCTTGGTTGGTGAAATTCCCCAATACCCAGGATGGTCTTGATGCCGGCTCGGTTGAATATGTCTATGCCCTGATGGCCAAGGAAGCGGGGGTGCACATGCCTGAAGTACATCTATTTCCAGCCAAGCGAGGTCCAGGGTATTTTGCCTGCAAACGGTTTGATCGTGATGGTGATAGGCGTTTTCATATGCATACTGCTTGTGGATTGCTGCATGCTGATTTCCGCGCCCCTTCTTTGGATTATCAAGATTTGCTTACACTTACCTCCATGCTGACTCGGGACATCCGTGAAGTCCAGAGGATGTATAGGCTTGCGGTGTTCAATGTGCTTGCTCACAACCGTGATGACCATTCCAAGAACTTCAGTTTCTTGATGGATGCGAAAGGTACTTGGAGCCTGTCACCGGCTTACGATCTTACCTTCTCATACGGGCCTGGTGGAGAACAAAGCACTATGGTTATGGGCGAGGGAAGGAATCCCGGGGTGCAGCAATTGATGCGTTTGGGACTTGAGGCAAAGCTGACGAAGGCTTACATCACAGAGATTATTGATCAAACTCGATTTGCTCTTTCTTCTTGGTCTTCATTGGCAAAGCAGTACGGGGTGAGCCAGGAGATGATAGAGTTGATCGCCAAGAGGATGCAGGAAATTCCCCAAGTGAAATGAGATGCAATGTATTCTTTGATTGTATCGGGGGTGGGGAAAGGGAGGAGCTGGCGTTCAGTAGTTAAGAATAGATACTGTCATGAAACATGTACTAAAGAATCAAGTACCACGTACATATAATGCGTGAATCAAATACATATAGAATGTGAAAAAATCACATTATCATTGTTAATTTGTAGTTCCTGTGATATCATCGCACTAGGAGACATAGCATATGTTGTCAAGATTTACCGTAGGAAATTTTCTCTCATTCAATAAGCCTCAAAGTTTTTCCATGTTGGCCAGTCCTATACAAAAGCATAAACAAAGGCTTTTTGAAGCTGACGATGTGAAGTTGTTGAAGTTCAGCTCAATCTATGGGGCGAATGCTGCAGGAAAGTCCAACCTTATCAGGGCGATGGCATTTGCTCGTGACATCATCATGCATGGTAGTGCTGAGAGCCCCGATACCTTGTTTTACAAGCTTGATCCAAAAGCCAATAGACTTCCCTCATACTTTGAGTTTGAAATTTGCATCGGAGGAAAGTTGTACAGCTATGGCTTTGAGATAATCATCGCTGAGAGGGAAATCACGGAAGAGTGGTTGATTCTCCTTGGTTCAAGCAAGAATCAGGAACTGTTTACAAGAAACAGCACTACAGGACGGTACACCTATGATCCAACGCTTCTATCCAGAAATGAGGATGTTGCACATTTTAAGATCTATATCAATGATTTGAAGCATGTTACAAACAAACTCTTCTTACAGGATATCGTCACTAACAAAGAGGCTATCTATGAAGGAAATGAAAAACTGGCTATTTTGAAACAGGTCCATCATTGGTTTGAGGCTCTTGATATATCGTTCCCCGACTCGCTGGTTTCTGGGTACTCCTGCTTCTCAACAACATCCACCGATGAAATCCTGTCTGCAATTAAAACCTTCGCTACAGGCATCAGCCATGTTGAAGCAAAAAAGGTGTCGAAAGAGAAAGCCTTGGAGGATGCTCCTTCCGACTTCAAAAAGAGAATCGATAGGTCACTTGTCGAACTACTAAATCAGAATCAACCTGTCACAGGTTCATCGGGAATACGGATAACTTGTAATGGAAGACTCTACCTTGTGCATATGAATGGAAAAGAACCAGAATTCAATGAGATAACGTTTGAGCATAACAAACTAAAGAATGTTTCTTTTTCAATGGATGAAGAGTCAGATGGAACGCAACGTCTATTCGATATGCTGACAGTACTCTTATGCACGAAGACACAGGCAGTGTTCATTATCGATGAGATTGATCGAAGTCTTCATCCTCAGATGACAGTACACTTTATCAGAAATTTTCTTGCATTGGCAAAGAAAAAACAGATTCAACTTGTTATCACGACGCATGAGAGTCATCTGTTGGACTTATCCATCCTCAGGCAGGACGAAATCTGGTTTGTTGAAAAGAATGCGTTGGGAGCGAGTCAGCTGATACCTTTTGATCGATTCAAGGAACGTTTTGACAAGAAAGTCCAGAAAGCCTACTTGGATGGTCGATACGGGGGAGTACCGCTCTTTGATTCATTCTTCTTCCCATCGGGTTTTGTTGATGATGATGATAATGAGCGGGAGGACTTATCTTGAGGATTGACCAACCCTATGGAAGACGTTTTGATGAGGAGCTGTCCGATACTGAGCCAAAGCGCAAGTATTATATTGCATGTGAAGGCAAGAAGACTGAGTATCAATATTTCAAAGGGTTGCTTGAAGCGAGAAATGAGCTTGGCATCAGCTCATTGATCGAGGTGATACCAATCAAACATACCCAAGGAACAAACAGTCATCCATTGACCATTATCAAAGAAACTCATGAAGTAATCGGCAATTGTGAGGTTTTTTCTCCGGATCTGGATACGGTTTGCATACTTGTCGATCGAGATGCGAAAAGCTTTTTGTCCCATCAATTCGATAAGGCAGTAACACTCTGTCAGCTATATAATTTTAGGTTTGTTGTATCTAATCCTTGCATGGAAATATGGTTGCTGTTTCATTTTACAGACCTTACTGCATACGATAAACAAGCAATTTTAGAGAATACAAAGACAGGCGACCGAACTATGACTGAAATCGTGCTTAAGAACGATTTCCTTCATGGGAGCTATAATAAAACGAGAATACATTTTACAAGAGATTTCCTGCCCCATGTTTGGACGGCAATCAAAAATGCCAGAAAGTATAGTCTTGCAATAGATGAATTGAAGAACAGCCTTGGTACAAATATCGGATTGCTTGTAGAGGAAATACTATCTCAAGAATGGAGATTGTATTAAACAGTCCTCTTGATCAGCTCTCTCCCGGATGGCTCTCGTGTTTGTAATATTTCTGGTAGTCCGAAGGTGTGATCTTAATCTTATCAAGGAACAACCTGCAGAAATGCTGATAGTCCTTGAACCCCAGGGACGTTGCAATCTCCTTGGGGGTTTTGTCGGTCTCCAAGAGAAGTCTTTCGCTCTGCTCAAGCCGTATGCCGTTCACAAACTCCCTGAAGTTTTTTACATTGGCATTCTCGATGCAGGTTTTGAGAGACAGTCTTGTAACATTGCAAGCGCTCATCACCTGCTGGGCAAGAATCTTGTCATCTGTATGTTCTGCAATGTATGCCCGGATCCTGTTCTCATCCGAAAGCTCGGGATCCTTTTGTTGTTGTGCTTCATTTGCATTTCGCACGATTTCTACAAGGAACTCTGCAAGCAAGGCCAGCGAGTATTGGAGTTCGTTGATGTCTATTGAAACAGGACGAACAAACTGCTGATATAACAATCGAGCTGCAATTTTCCTGGATTCGGGCTCCTTTTTGAGCAGTCTCTCCCTTAGGAAATCCCCTTTGCCTTCCTCAAGTGCAAAATGAGAAACGTTGATCGAGCCGTATACCTTGGTTTTTGAGGCTATAGGGACAACCAACTCACACAAGCCGGCAGGGCAATAGCCGAAGAATGGCTTGCGTTGCATGCATTTTTGATAGAGAGGTTTGTTTTGGGCCAAGCAACGCTGATACCCGTTCTCTGTCTCCTTTATGCACATGCAGTAGGGGCTGCAGTGGGCAAGATAGGGGCGGATGACACGTTCGAGGTCTTCACTCGTATAGATGAAGCCTGAGTAATCCTTGATGGTCACATCAAGAGAGTAGGCTGTTTTTACATGTTCCAGATAGGACGTTATGATCTTATAGCTTGGCATGCTCTATCCTTTAGGTAAATCTTCTACGAAATTCAGCCGGGGGAATTCCAAGAAACGAGGAGAACACCCTGCTGTAATAGGAAAGGTCCTCGAACCCAACTATTTCGGCAATATCGGCGATAGTCTTGTTGGAAGTAATGAGGTAGGTCTTGGAAACCTCCACCTTCAACTTGTTGATATAGGTGTTGATATTCATTCCCACCACCTTGTTGAAGTTTCGGGAAACATAGGAGCTGCTGTAGTTGCAGTATCGCGCGATATCCTCGATGCAGATCTTCTCCGTCACATGCATTTTGATATACGTCAGGGCATGCTCAACAAGCACGTCTTCCTGTTTCTGCTTTGGCTGGGTGAGCAGTTTGGCCGTATTCTCTGTTGCACAATACCCGTTGCCCAAGGAGCCCAGATAGGAGGCGATGAACTCAAGCGAACGAAGGACTACGGATATGTGTTGTTCATCGGGAAGTGCAGGTTCTTTCAAGTACAACTGTTCGAGCAAAGACTCATCCAGCTCCGGATGCCGCTCAGCAAGTGCATGGTGATTCTTATTCTTGGGAGGGGAGTTTGAAGCATAGCCGCCAAACGTAATTGCTCCGAGAATATTCTCTCCGTCCATGATGGGAATGACATACTCAAAACTTCCAGCATGACAGAATCCTGAAAAAGTGCTTCTGGTCTCTGTGCACTTGCGCAGGATTTTCGGAATCATATCCAAGCACTCCCGGTAGCATTTCTTGTTGCTTTTCACATAGTTGCAATAGGCGGATGTATGGTTTTCAAAGGGGCTGAGCGCTTGGAAAATCGCCTTGTCCTGTCGCATGAAACCTGTAAAATCTTTAATACAAATTGTAGCATCATAGGTATTTGATAGTTCAAATAGGTATCTTTGCAATGACTGGATGGTTTGCACGGGATTCTGGCCCTCACTGCTTTCTACCGTACCACGACATCAGTCGGTTGTCAAACAACAAGTGTGAGTCATTCTAGGGAAATTTTTCTTCGGGCTTGTATAATATTGTTGAGTATATTTCGAGCAAAGGAGAGCAGGATATTTAAAATAGTCTGCAAAATATTCCATTGTGCCCGTCCTGGCGGCGTGCTAGCGTTCTGGTATGACCCATCCAGGAAAGCTTGTAACTATCACTGCAGATATAACAATAGCCGGCGGAGGTTTGGCCGGGGTGTGTGCAGCCATCGCAGCCGCCCGCCAAGGTCGAACCGTCTCCCTCATCCAGAACCGTCCCGTATTGGGAGGGAACAGCTCCAGCGAAATACGAGTATGGACTCGTGGGTCCACCGGAGGAGGAAACCTCTTCAGTGAAGAGATGGGGATCCTGGGGGAGTTGAAACTGGCCAATCAGTACAAGAACCCTGAAGGGAATCCCATCCTCTGGGATGAGATCCTTTTGGATGCAGTCTATCAGGAACACGCTATTTCACTTTTCCTCAATACGCTGGTTGTGGATGTTGCTCACCAAGACGGCCATATCCAGTCCTTGACAGCGCTGGAGATCAACTCTGAACGACGGTTTCAATTCCTCTCCCCCGTATATGTGGATGCAACCGGAGACGGCTTTATTGCTGCTTCGGCAGGCCTCTCCTATGTAATAGGAAAGGAATGTAATGGGACCTATGGCGAAGAGCATGCACCTGAGCAATTCGACCCGACCACCCAAGGATGCACCATCCTTATGACCTTCATCAAGCGGGACCGGCCTGTTGCTTTTGTTCCGCCCTCCTATGCCTACCCGATTGAGTACATAGAGAAATTGCTGAACAACGGTGGACGCATGGTGAGTGAGAAGTCCAATGGCTGCGACTTTTGGTGGGTCGAATTTGGGGGGCAGAAGGATACGATCAACGAGATTGCTTCCATCACCCTTGAACTCAAGCGATTGACCATGGGCATCTACAACTACATCAAGAATTCAGGCAAGTTCGATGCCGATACCTTGGAGCTCAACTGGACGGGAAGCCTGCCGGGTAAACGGGAATCGAGGCGCTTTGTTACCGAGTATGTCCTGACTGAGACCGATATTCTCCAGAATAGGACATTTAATGACGTTGCCTTTCATGGTGGTTGGTATCTCGATTTCCACCCCTCGGAAGGAATTTACAGTAAAGCGGACTTCTGCACCCAGATACCGGTCGACCTTTACGGCATTCCGCTTCGTTGTCTCTTCTCCTCGCAAAGTGATAATCTTCTGGTATGTGGAAGAATCCTTGGTGCCAGCCATGCAGCGTTCGCCAGCACTCGAATCATGGATACGTGTGCCCTTTCAGGACAAGCTGCAGGCACTGCTGCAAGTGTATTGGTTTCCGATCAATTGAAGACACCTGATTTGCTTGACAAGAGCGTCTATGCAAGAATACAAGCCTTGCTTGTCGAGGGTGATATGCTGCTGCCCGGATATCATCAGGAGACTATATCCGAGAATATTCATGTAGAGGCAAGCAGTGTCATCGATGGCCTGCCGGGAAAAGAGTGCGGGGCTCTGTCCTGTCATCGGGATTGTTTTCTCGCAATTCCTACCGAGCTGGCGGCCGTATCCTCACTCTTCTTGGATGCCAAGCAGGAGGCCTTGTTGCAGGTTTCCTACCGATATGCAGCACTGCCCAGCAGGAACAGCAAGCAAGGAGAGTGGTTTCATGGCATGCTCGAGCTGAAACAAGGAAGAACCTCTGTTGACCTAGCTCGATTCAGCAGAAAGGAAGATGCCTATCTCCTGCTTGTTTTGCATGCATCGCATGGAGTCTCCATTCCACTCGTGAACAAAGACTTGGTAGGCGTGTTGTGCGGGCTGAGGGATTCTGCCACCTATCACCACCCCCTGCTCAGCATCCGTTCATTCGTCTCTTATGGACCTGAGAATCTAATAAACGGGCATTCCCGTCCGTATAATCGGGCGCATATCTGGCTCTCTGGAAAGGAAGAGCAGCCGACCATACGCCTGAATCTTGAAAAATCGCGGTCAATTACGGCAATCTCACTCTTCTTTGATTGCGGTTTGAGCGAGGAGATGGTAAGCAGCCGTGTCGCTGATGTAGATCCCCACCATAATATCCAGCTGCGTAGTGGTGTCAGCCCCAATTTGGTTCGTGACTTTGATGTGTATGTCCGCATAGGAGATGAGGATGTGCTTGTACGTCGAATTCGGGATAATTACCAGCGTCATGTGATGGTTCGTTTCGAGTGCTGTGACACTGCTTCGTTGTTGATCAGGTTTCTGAGGACCCACGGTTCTGAACATACCGGGGTCTATGCAATACGAATTCATTGAAAAAGGAGTACGACAATGAAAAAGAGTATCGTTGTTTTTGTAGTGATGGCACTTGTCGCCTCATCTCTCTTTGCAGCAGGTGCTGCAGAGAAAACCGCAGTACAACAAGGCATGACATTTTCCAACTGGTCTGGTTCGGAAAAGGCATCAGTGGAAATTTTTACCTGGATGATCGACACCTTCAACCAGAAGGTGGGAGCAGAAGATCAGGTGGTGCAGATCAACTGGCCGTGGGGTGAGACCGAGTCTCAGCTGGCGATCAGGGCGCAGGGTAAGGAGCAGTACGATATCGCCCAAATCGATATCAGGATGCTTCCTGCACTTGCCGAAGCAGGAGTGCTTGCCGATCTGAATCAGGTATTCGGCAAGGAGTTTTTCACCAGCAACTTCTCTGCAGGTTCCATCGCAGTCGGCAATTTCAAGGGTACCCAGTATGGTATTCCCTGGACCGTTGCTCCCATGGCTTTGATCAGCAATCCCAAGATTCTCAAGGAAGCTGGTGTGGATTTTCCTATCGTAACCATTGCTGATTTCGAGCGGGCTTGTGAAATGGTGAAGACCAATCACCCGGCCAACAAGGATGCCAATCTTTCCAACGACATTGTTGCGTATGCAGCGATGACCAAGGAGTCGGGAACAGCCGCTCCTGATCTGATGGTATGGCTGTGGACCTTTGGCGCAAGTGTGTATGATGAGCAGGGGAAGAGTGCGTTGAACAGTGAGAAAGCCGTGCAGGCTCTCACCTGGTTCAACAGCCTGATGCAGAAGGGATACATCCAGCAGGCGATGGCCCGTGGCGATGCCCGAACCCTCTTCAAGGAAGGACGTGTTGCATTCTATGATGATGCACTGATGAGCAAGGGTGCCATTACCAACCCGGCATTCGGCGATATCTCCGAGTATGCCTTCCCGCAGGTTCATCCCGTACTCAAGCAGGGTGACAAGCCTCAGGCAAGCGGCTGGGGACACCTGTTGGTGATCATCGACCGCAGCCCGAAGAAGGCGCAGGCTAAGGCTTTCATCGAGCATTTGATCAGTGAAGAGGTTGCTCTTCGCTACTTCAAGGAGAACGGTATGCTTCCCTCCAAGAAGAGTGTACTCGCCAATGAGGCGGTTGCCTCCGATTACTGGTCCAATGCTTGGACACCGGTGCTTGACGGCGGCAGGTTGGCCGAGACTGCAGGTCCTCTGTATGCTGCAGCGAACCAGGTTATTCTGGAAGAGTTGCAGGCCATGCTCTCCGGCTCAAAGACCCCGAGCCAGGCCGGATCGGCTATGGCCAGCCGAATCGATACCCTGTAAGCTTTGTATCCCCGCCTTCCCAAGGAGGGCGGGGAGTTTACCTGAATAAGGATTGTCTATGAATCGTTCAACAAGAAATCAGACGCTGATGGGATGGCTGTTGTTGGTTCCCGCGTTGGCTATCTTTGCCCTCATGATTTTCTATCCCTTCATCAACTCGATTTTCATCAGCTTTACAAGCAGGAATCTGCTGTATGCAAAATCGGCATTCATCGGCTTTGAGAATTATCGAAAGCTTTTCTCCGATCCCAATACGCTGTTTCTTATCTGGACGACGATCAAGTTTGTACTTCTCTCTACGCTTATGCCTTTTACCATTGGCTTGATCTGGGCCTTGTTGATGAACCAGAAGTTCAAGGGCTCGGAATTTGTACGGGGACTTACCTTGGTCAACTGGATCATTCCAGGCATTGCCATCGGCTTCTTATGGAGTTGGATATTCAATGGTGATTACGGAATTCTCAATGCTTTGCTGGGAAAGCTCGGCCTCATCGAGAAGAATGTCATCTGGTTTGGAGGCAGGCAGACCTCGATGCTTGCCGTTGTTACAGCACGTACATGGCAGATGTTTCCCTGGTACATGGCTTTCATCATGGGAGGGCTGCAAGGGGTGTCCAACGACCAATGCGAGGCTGCAAGAATCGACGGGGTGAACAATCTGCAAATGTTCAGGCATGTCATCATACCCGCAATCAAGCCGGTGTTGATCCTTATCCTATTGCTGGGAACCATCGGAAACCTTCAGCACTTCGATTTGATCAATGTCATGACCGGAGGCGGGCCTGAACGTGCGACCTCCACCTTCGCAACCGAAGTGTATAAGAAGGCATTCAAGGAGTACAGCTTGGGCAGGGCTGCCTCCCTTGGTGTGATTTGGGCCATGATGCTCAGCTTGTTCAGCATTTTCTATCTTAAACGGATCAAGGAGGACTGAGATGTTTCAGAAAACAATAGGCTTCAAGATTTTCTTTTGGTCGTTCCTCCTGGTCATAGGATTCTTCGCCTTTTTCCCGCAGCTGTGGATGGTTTCCACATCATTGAAACCTGCGACTGAAATGTTCAGTTTCAGCTTCTTCAAGCATTTCAATGGTTCCAATCTTATGCGGGTGTTGTCTGATAAGACCTTTCTGCGGTATCTGAGAAACGGTATTGTCGTTGCAGTCGCGTCCTCACTCTGTTCTACGGCGGTTTCGGTATTTGCCGGCTACAGTTTTTCCAAGTTCCGTTTCAAGGGAAGAAAAACAGTCATGGCCCTGATCATGGTAAGCCAGGCGTTCCCCCAAGGTCTGCTGCTCCTCTCTCTCTATCCTACGATGCAGAAGGTCGGCATGCTCGACACCCTTCCTTCCATCATCCTTGCATACATTGCATTCACGCTTCCTGTCGGAACGTGGACATTGAAAGCGTATTTCGACCAAGTGCCCCAATCGCTGATGGAGGCTGCCCGCGTCGATGGCAGCTCTGAGTGGAGAACCATGTTCCAGATCATCATCCCCTTGGCAGTCCCGGGAATGATGACCATTGCAATCTATAGTTTCGTCTGGGCATGGAACGATTTGCTCTATGCCTTGACCCTCATCTCCTCAACTGCAAACAGGACATTGGCAAGCGGTATGGTTTTCACCTTCACCGGTGAGGGAGGCAATGACTGGATCGGCATGATGGCGGCTTCGGTAATTGCCTCAATTCCAGTTGCGGCGATGTTTGTGTTTCTCCAGCGGTATTTTATCGCCGGTCTGACAGCCGGTGCCGTCAAGGGTTGAGCCATGGCAGATATTCTGGTTCCTGCAGGAAGTTTCAGCTGTTTTGGTGGTTGGGTGCTCGATACCCAGTTCGTTTCGATCATGGGTGGACCGTATTTGTTGGCCCATGGGTTGGGGAACCCTGTATCGGATGCTATGACCACCGTGGAGTTTCCCGAGCAGGGGACGTATCATGTATATGTCTATACTTCCAATTGGACTTCTCCCTGGAAGAAGGGTTTTAGTCCCGGTGTCTTTCAGCTCGCTGTCGATGACACTGTTCTTTCTCCGGTATTCGGGACCCACGAGGGTACGTGGGATTGGGAGTATGGCGGTACCATGGAGGTGTCCTCCACGACCGTACACCTTGCCTTGAAGGATCTTACAGGATTTGAGGGTCGTTGTGGATTCCTCTATTTCTCGACAGAAAAGCAGGAAGTACTTCCCACCGATCCAAGTGAGATGTTCGCGTTGTATCGAAAAGCTAAGCAGCCCCCGCTTACATCGTACTCATTCGATTTTGTGGTAGTCGGCGGCGGTATTGCAGGGATGTGTGCAGCCGTTTGTGCCGCCCGCCAAGGTCTCAAAACTGCTCTGATTCAGGACCGTGAGGTCTTTGGTGGCAATAACAGCTCGGAGGTCCGGGTTTGGCTTGGTGGATTGACGAATCTCAAACCATTTGAAGGTATCGGAAATATTGTAGGGGAGTTCGAGCAAGAGCGAATCGGGCATTACGGGGCAGAGAATCAAGCGGATTTGTATGAAGATGCCAAGAAACGCAGCATACTCGAGCAACAAGAGAACTTGCAGGTGTTCTCGTCCTCAATTCTTGTGGAGAGTCATGTCGATGGTTCAGTAATTACTTCGGTGCTTGCTTGGAAGTATCGCAGCGATACGCTTATTCGCCTTGAGGCTCCTCTCTTTTGTGACTGCACGGGTGACGGCAGCCTTGGTTCTATAAGTGGTGCCGATTTCGAGGTTACCACCAACGGTCATATGGGGATGACGAATATCTGGTATGTGGAGAAGACCGATTCGAAGGTTGATTTCCCTTCCTGCCCTTGGGCCGTTGATTTGAAAGAGGTGGAATTTCCGGGTCGCGGAGAAGTTCGGGATGTGTACGACAACCAGCGGGAGATGTCCCTTGGGTGCTGGTTCTGGGAAAGCGGCTGCGAGCTCGATCCAATTATGTATGCAGAGTATGCCCGCGATATGAATTTCAGGGCGATGTATGGTGCCTGGGATTGCTTGAAAAACCACGACCACGATTACCCGAATCACCGGCTTGGATTCGCGGCGTATATCGGGGGAAAGCGGGAATCGCGGAGACTGCTTGGTGATGTGATTCTTACGAAGGCCGAGGTCATGGCCGGTCGTGCATATGAGGATGGATGCGTTCCTTCCACATGGAATTTTGATGTTCATTATCCCGACCGCAGGTTCTATGCAGCGTTCCATGAAGGCGACGGATTCTTGACCAAGGATTACCGACAGCGGTATAAAACCCCCTATTTCATTCCCTATCGATGTCTTTATTCTCGAAACATCTCCAATCTCTTCATGGCAGGCAGGAATATCTCTGTGACGCATGATGCCTTGGGTGCAGCACGAGTGATGCGGACCTGCGGGATGATGGGGGAGGTTGTCGGGTATGCAGCGAGCCTGTGCAGAACCTTGGATGCATCACCGCGTCAATTGTACGTGAAGCATCTTGCCAAGCTGCTTATCATGCTCAAAGGGCTTGAGAACAAGGAAGTGCCCAAGCCGAATATTGAGATGCAGATGCATAATGATCAGTGAGCGTGTTCTGTGTAATCATTCTGGATTAGCTACCCATGCAATGGAGAGGGAGTATCATAGTACTCAATCATTTTTGAGTGGATATGGGCGATGGGTTTTCTACCCAATCAAAAATGATGGACTATTCTTCTTTGGTATGCGATGATTTGTTTGGGAGCACGAAGTATGCACACTATTTGGGAGAATCCTGATTGGCCATGCTATGTATTTGATGAACAAGTAGTTGCACGAGCCTACGATGCCTATCTGATACAGAAGCAAGTGACCGATATTGTATTTAGTTTTCTTGATTCTGATTTGAGAATGAGAATGCATGCCCAATCGCTTTCGGAAGAAATTCAATCGAGCTTCGAGATTGAAGGTGAGTCCATAGCGTATGAATCTGTGTTCTCTTCAATTTGCAGGAAGTTGGATGTTCATCTTGAGCAAAGTGCTAAGAGCGACCGATATGCTGAAAGCATTGCTTCATTGGCTCTCGATGCAACCGATAATCTGGAAACGATGACCGAGACGAGAATCATGGGATGGCATTCACTTCTTTTCTCATCGCTGGCTGGACTCAAGCCAAAGAGGATTGGTGAGTATCGAGATGCCCCTGTGTATATCAGCAGAGGCAATGGCAAGGATTCCCGGATTATCTACGAAGGGCTTCCTGCCGTAAGGATCGAGGAAGAGATGGGGCGATTGGTCGACTTTATTAATGAAGACAATGAGCAGCGCCCCTTGGTAAAGAGTGCAATTGTTTCATTGTGGTTTCTTTGCATTCATCCATTCGAGGATGGGAATGGCAGAATCAGCAGGGCTCTCTCCGATTATGTAATCTCAAAGGGCTTTGGTGTGACGCATCGTGTATACAGTATGTCCTCATTGATTCTGAAACATCGAAACGCTTACTATCAGTTGCTCAATGCCATTAGTGGGCAAGCACAGTCGCTTGACCTGACGCAGTGGATTACTTGGAATATCAACATCGCAGTACAAGCAAAGCAGCAAGCGATCAGGGTGTATGAGAAGCGTGTCAGACTTACGCATTTTATGAAGCAACTTGATCCGTCGGTGTTCAATTCCCGCCAATTTTCCATGCTCTTCAAGCTTGCAGACGGAACATTTGAAGGCAAGCTGACGACGGACAAATGGGCAAAGATGAACAAATGTTCTCCTGCAGCAGCAACTCGCGATATCCAGCATCTTCTTCAGGAAGGGTTTTTGATACCTTCTGGTGATACAGGCCCGAAGACCGGATACTTTCTCAACCCAGCAGTGATGGAAAGAGTGTTGTAGACACAATGCGAGCGTGAGAACGGGTGTGAATGACTCTTTGTCCTTGAATTCTCCGATGCATGGAGTGGTATGCCATCAGAGATAAGATTCTCTTTGAATTACTGCTCCTTTGTTGAAGTGCCGCGCATTTTTTCCAATTGCTGAAGAAATACTTGTGTATTCCAATAATCAAGCGAAGCTTGCTCTCTGACGGGGACGAAACGTCTGACATCCATGGCAGCTTCCTTCCAATCAATCGTTGTAATCCGTTCAAGTAATTTGTTGTAAAGCCAATTTTGATCTACGTGGATATCAGTATTTTCCCAAGGTCCTGATTGTTGTAAAGCCTTTTCCAGATACTGATAATTCACTGCTGTTCTTCTTGATGTATACCAAATGAAATCATACCAGTCTCGGCCTTTCACATAGTTTCTACACAAGAGTGCATGAATCTTTCTTGCAAAAAGCGTGTCAGGAGTCTGTACTACAATCGGGGAAATATATGGGAAATCTACATATTTCAGCTCATTGGTTCCACCTCCTGGAGGATTTGTGTCGATTTCCAACTTGATTTTGATTTTTCCAAGCTGACTTGTCTTGCCTGCATACTGGAGCTGCAATATCTTTCCTAGTGTATCGTCTTTTAAGAATGCAAGCCGAACATGTGAATCCGTTTCTCGTCTATCTGTGATTTCCATGTTGTATCCATAAGACGCAACATCACGTATGACCTGTTCTAGGTAAGGTTTCCAAGCAAACGTTGGGTTGCCTCTGATAAGAGTAAAATCCATGTCTTCACTGAATCGATTGAGACCATAGAAGATGCGTAAGCAAGTGCCTCCTTGGAATGCTGCATATTCATAGAAGTCTGTTCTTGCAAGAGAGGCGAGGATTATTTCCTGGGTAATTTCTCTCAATGCTTGGATTTCTTCAATTTCTGATGAAGCCCGATATGATTTCAATTTTTCTTCAACCATCACTACACTCATGAAAACAACTCCTTTCTCAGTCCTTCCAGGAACCTGATCACTCGTTGGTTGGAGTAATTGCCTTCCAATTGGAGAAAGTCTTCCTCCCTGATTTCTCTTAGGCTCTCTTCATCAATACGAAGAGATTCAACCAAGGGGCGACTTGTAGTCCACGTACAACCATGCAGGTACACATAGTCGGCAAGGGCTTTTAGCCCGATAGCCCTGAACCAAACAGAGTAAGGATTGTCATGAATCCTCTCGACTCCAGCAAATAGGGTCTTTTGAGGAATCCTGTCGTAGGTGAAATGCCCGACCGGAGTATCGAATTCCGTTGAAGGTCGGGAAGTGACAGCTGTGATGCTCGTCACAGCCTCCGGTATCCAGCCATGGATGCTCAGGGCGGTTTCAAGGCTGATGTAGGAGAGTGTTACGATTGCCTGTGATACACAAAGAGGATTCAGATTTCGCTTTCGGTAGAGGGGAGAAAGGGTGTACAGGCCCCTTTTGATATGAATGATATCACCATCGGCGATAGCCCGCTTGACCAAGGCATAGCGACTATTTGCACTTCCCCCGACAAGATGAGAAATCTCCAACGTGGTAAATAACGGGGTGGGTACCTGTTCGAGAATAGTCTTGACTAATCGATTCATGGGAAAATCCTTATCGAATTTTATAGAAACTGTCACAAAATGACAGTTTCATAGTAGAATAGTTGCTGTGCAAAAGCAAGATGCGCTTACAGGATTCTCCTTGGTAAAGTTTTAAAGTCACTTCTATCAATGTAATCGAGCGTATGAGAGTCAGCATCAAAAGGAGAGGTATTGCCGAGAGTAAACCAGATGTCTTTGCACGGGTGTAAAAGAGGGGGAAATTTTTGTTTGGATACTTTTCATTGACGTAAACAGAAATAGCGAATATCATGAAATATGTTAAATAGTAATAGCAAATATAATGAAATATGTTAGCATATGGAAGTTAAGACGATGAGAGATAAAGCGTATGTCAAACGGATTCTGCAGATAAGAGAGAAACTGGAACGAAAATCACAGTTTCTGCTGGGACCAAGGATGACAGGAAAGACTACCTACATTCGTCATGAATTGCAGGATATGGTGACATTAAGTTGGAACCTATTGGATGGAAGACTTCGCATGAGAGCCTTAGCTGATCCTGGATTGCTCAAGGAAGAGATTGAAGCACGGGATTTGCATGACTGTCTTGTCGTGATTGATGAAATCCAGAAGGTCCCACAATTATTGGAAGAAATTCATCTTCTCATAGAGGACCGGAATCTTACATTCCTATTGACTGGTTCCAGTGCAAGGAAACTGCGCTCAGCTGGGGTGAATCTTTTGGGAGGAAGAGCGGGGTCGATTACCATGCATCCTTTCGTCTTTCCAGAAATTCAAAATGATGGTATTCGGTTGGAAAGAATATTCAAGTCAGGATTACTCCCTTCAGCCTATTGTTCTGACGACCCTGAACAAGAGTTGAGTGACTATATTTCATTATATCTCAATGAGGAAATTCATGCTGAAGGGGTAACAAGGAAACTTCCTGAATTTACACGGTTCCTTGAAGTTGCTGCAGTGTCAAATGCAGAAATCCTCAATTTTACCAATATTGCCAACGATGTCGGGGTATCCAGGCAAACTGTCGCAGGTTGGTACCAAATATTGGTTGATACGCTCATCGGGTACGAGCTTGCAGCCTTTACCAAGGCATCCAAGCGAAAAACGTTCGGACTCCCGAAGTTTTACTTCTTTGATCTTGGTGTTGCAAGACTGCTGCAAAACTCACCGGTTCCTGCTGAATCCCAAAGTGAATATGGGAGAATGTTTGAACACTACTTGTTTATGGAACTACGTGCCTACCTCGACTATTGCCAAAGAAAGGAAGTGCTGAGTTACTGGAGGACAACCAGTGGATTCGAAGTGGATTTCGTTCTTGGTGATTCTGTGGCTATAGAGGTGAAAACGACGAGAAAAGCTGACTCAAGAGATTATCGGGGCTTGAGAGCTCTCATGGATGAAGGCATCTGTAAACGGTACATCTTGGTCTGTAATGAAGATCGACCTAGAAAACAGGATAACGGTATTGAGATTATGCCTTGGAGGTATTTCCTCGAGCTTCTTTGGAACAATAAGATTATGTAATCGCCAACACTGAAACAGGATGGGTTCGAGGTGCTCTAGTTTAAGGACTTGGGTCGTTACAAGCGAAGCATTAGTCCTTCTACCTAACGAATCTCATAATATACGTTAGGTAGTGCTTGCGATTCTCAGGTTCTTTACTTCCCGTTCTTCTTCTAATTACCCAGGTGTACTGTTGTCTCGACTGTATTGTCGTCGTATGCTCACCTATGAGAGGAAAAATACGGATGAGCCATTGTAAGCATTGCGATGCATCTGAAACACAATGCATCAAACTCAGATCGACAGAGAGCCTAGCCCTCTGCCTTGATTGTTATAACAGCTGGTATTGTGAAAAAGCTGGCTTTCTTTGGGAGAGTGCAATACCGGGCCTATGCGGGAAGAGCGGATAATCCAGGATCATTCCTGTTTAACGGACCTTTTACCATGAGTGGTAAAGAGGCTGTAAAGCAGCTGTCTTCCATCATCGCAGAGCATACGGATCCACGACAGAAGGATGATGTACTTGTTCCGGAACATGGTTTTATCAGTGTTGTTTCTTCGAGGAATGGGTATGACGACGAAGACTTCGTCGTACATGGAAAACGGTATACAGGAGAACTACTCATCAAGCAACTGAGCATGTACATGGAGACAAATTTCAGATATGTCCTTGAGTCACGAGTGCCTTCACCTGATTGCAAATGGATCATGTATGAAGAGGATATTTTTCAATGAATAGAATGGCTGAGCCTGATATGAGAGAAGCCCTCAAGCCTCTGCTTCGAGGTCGGGACAAGGATGCACTGGTTGATTTCTTACTGAATTCGGCTATGTACGATTCTTCATTGGTAAAGCATATCCTTATTGCATTTTCCGACGATGTGCAATCCTTGCTCCATCATTGGGGCTCTAGGTTGGGTACAGCGGTTTCCCAGTTAACACAAAATTCCTTTGGGGAAGTCTGCCTTGCCGACCAAGGTGAGAACGTCATAGAAGAGTGCCTTTCTGAGATTGATTTTGCTATTCACTACAAGCGTCTTCTGTATGCTGTCGATCTGCTTAAGGTCCTCGAAGAGGCGACGCAAACGCTTGAAGGTATCGAGTGGAATGCAGGAGAAGTCCGCAACCGTATGGAAGCCCTGGCCGACGCTATTGGTACTGTTGAGATTGAGGATGAAGAACGTCTGCAACTTGTGCAATACCTGTGGGAAGACTGTCGGGATTGGGAACTCGGTTTGCATGTGCTGGTGGGACTGATCAAAGGCGATGAAGAGATTGAGTGCGTGCGCAAAGCAGTTGAGGAGGATGATTCCCTATCGGTATTTTGGATATCCCTGTTGTTGCGTTTTGCACTGTATGAAGAACTGGATGTCTTCCTTTCGAGCCCCGGGTGTCAGGCATTTTGGTATACGATTGCTATTGAGGATGCACTCAAAGCAGGCTCTTATGTTCGCGTGATTACCCTTTCACAGCGAGCTCTGGAAAGGTTTTCGCGAATTACGTTGTGGGATACATACCTCTACGATGCTTCGATCAAGGCAGGTAGGGATGACATTACTCGAGAACTTGCTTTCAGATATGCTGCGCAAGGTTCCTTCAGCCATATTGAGATGCTGAAAAAATTGACTGAAGCCGAACATTGGGATGGTGTAGTACAACAGCTCATGGAAGTGCTGGAGAAGAACTCTCAGGCAACCAACACGTATGCACGATTTTGATGTCAGGAAGGCAAAACCGAACGTCTCATGGCTTTGGTGCGGGATAAGCCTTTCCTGTTCGATGACTATTACGATCACTTGCTTCCTCGCTATACGGCAGAGCTCAAGATGCATATGACAGAATATTGCAAGACACTGATTTCCCATGATGGTGACAGGACCCAATGCAAGGTTCTTGTTCAGAAATTGCTTTTGCTTAAAGACTTGGGCTGGGAAGACGAGGTTCAATCGTTGCGAGGGTACTTTCTTGGGAAGTATCCTGCCAAACGGATGTTGAAACAGGAATTGCAGCAAGCCAGGTTGTTGTAATTCCGTACTTGCGTTCTCAGATTCCGCCATCTATGCTGGTCAATAGCAAGGGAGGATGAACGTATGTACACATGTCAGGATTGCGGGATAGAGGCAAATCATCATATTTCGATGGAGAAGGGTGGTGTTGCCCATTATTGCTTGGATTGTTTCAATGCCTTCCTATGCAAGCGGATGGGGTTGGATATTGCTTTATATGATCATCCCAAGACGATTTCAGTGGAAGGCCAGCGTTTCCGGGTGATGAAGGAAGTGCTTGACAACGGGGTTGCATATTACGCTTATAAGGGCAAGCCGACCGCCCTCTCTTCCGTTTCCTATCTAGGGCCATTTACCATGAACGGAAAAGAAGCCATGGAAGAACTGAAGTATCGAATTGTTGCATTTCTAAAGCATGATACCTTGCAAGAGGATGAGCTGAGTGAAATAGGAGTCATAGGTATCGTCGAGGATCCCGATGCTTGGGATGAAATTGCGTTTATCATCGATGGAAAGCGGTATAGCTCAGAAGACATGATGGATTTCTTCAGCTCTGTGCGAGGTGTAAATATGATGTACATCATGCAACCGCGCATCCCCGAGCCAGGAAGCAAATGGGCTGCGCCTGAATCAATCCTGCCTAAAAAGGAATAAGGTGGCAATCTTGGTGCAGCGGTTTCTATGCTTGCAATCTTTTCATCCTTGAATGTATCAGCGCCATAACTGCTTGTTTCTCATGTCTGGTGCAATACCTTTAAGGTAGGGGTGCTCAGGATTCTTCCTTCTGCTCAATAGGGCCCGGTACCGCCTGACTTCCAAACATAGCCAACGCTTGATTTACTTTATCCAGCCTTACAGTAGGCTTGCCTTGTTCCAGTTCACGGACAAACCGAAGGCCAAGTCCCGCTCGAAGGGCAAATTCTTCCTGGGTAAGCTTATTCCGTTTTCTTTGTTCCTTGATGAATCGCGCAATTGAATCCATAGGTATAATTTATACCCGAACGGGTAATAATACAAGAGAATTTTGTTGGTTTATACCCGAAAGGGTGTGTTATAGCTGTTCTGGCTCAGAATTATACCTGAAAGGGCCTAAAATGGGTCTGTTCACTATGTCTTATGTTACCTATATCTGTCTTTGTTGGTCCCAAACGGTTTCCCGGTTTCTTGAACACCACTCCTTCCCCTCGCTAGAATGGCCTTAGGCAAAGGAGTGATGATGGGTAGCAACAGCAAGCTTGGACTCTTTGATAGTGTGCACCTTCTTGTGGGGGGGATGATCGGGTCGGCAATATTCTCGCTTTCGGGCATAACCATCCTGCAGGCTGGTCCTGCCTCCTTGCTCTCATGGTTGCTTGGCGGCCTCATCCTGCTTGCCTATGGACTGCAGACGGCAGAGCTTGCTTCTCGGTATCCGCAAAGCGGTGGGATATTCAACTTCCCGGCCCAACTCTTGGGAAAAACGCGTGAGCAGGGCAGGCTCTGGGGTTGGATTTCAGCGTGGGCCTATCTCTTCGGCTGTATTGCCGGTGCTGCTTTCTCTGCCATCTACATCGGCATTTACCTGGGAGTAGCGTTTCCAGCCCTTGGCTCAATGCAGGTACCGCTTGGTCTGCTTGCCGTTTTGTTCAGTGGGGCGTTGAATATCGCCCGATTCAAAATTACCGGGAGAGCTACCACAATTCTCACCCTCTTTCTGGGTGGAACGCTGCTGCTGTTTGCCATAGCGGTATTTACCAGCGGCAGCTGGGATGCTTCCCTGCTGCTTCCTTTCTTTACCCAGGGCAGTGGAGGGTCCACCGGTTTTCTCGATGCCCTTCCTCTGGCCATGGTTGCTTATGGGGCGATTGTTGCTCTTTCCTTCTTGGTTGGGGAGGTAGAGAAACCGAATAAGACCGTGCCCAAGGCGATGGCAATCGCCATGGCCGTGGTGCTTGTTTTCTATCTGGCTGTACTGGTGGCGACCCTTGGGCTGGTCTCAGCAGGCTTCCTTGAGGCTAATGAAGGACTGCGCTATATTCCCCTCTATGCCGCCGCTTCCTTCCTGCCCAAACTTTCCTTTCTGACTCCCTTGATCTCCATCTCCGCCGTCTTGGCCTTGGTCACCACCATGATCGTCACCATGGCCCTTGCAGCACATACTTTGCTTTCGTGTGCAGAGAACGGCGTGTTGCCTCAATTCCTTGCAAAGACAGGAAAAAAGTCGGGCTCACCGCTTTATGCAACAGCAGTGGTAGTTGTGGTGACCGGCTTGTTTGCAGCGTTTCCACAGTTGACCAATATCCTGATAAACCTCGGTGCCCTGTGTAATGTCATCGTGGTAGCCATTGTCTGTGTAACGGTGCTTGCCTCACGCAAGAAGTATCCGAAGCTTGAAGCCGAGCATTTTCGAGCACCGGGGGGAACCATTCTTCCCGTCATTACCTTGGCAGTTCTCGTAGCAAGTTACATTCCCAGTATTCTGCAGGGAGGTTGGCAGTTATGGGTGGCCACTGCTGTATACTACCTGCTGGGAATGCTGTTATACCGAGGTCGGAGGCAGAGCGTATGAGCATTGCCTGTGGAGTATTTGACGGGGTGCATAGGGGTCATCAGGCTCTCCTCTCCCAAAAGCCTGATACCGTGTATGTATTGCCTTCCCCGTCTAAGCTGGTTCTGACTACCGCCGAGGAGAAACAGGCTCTGCTCACAGCCTATGCCGGGCCAACGGCTCATATCGAGTTTGTTGATCAACTGCCTGGACACTCCTCTTCTGAAGTGCTCTCTGTTGAGCCAGTGCTCTACGGCAACCTTCCTATCAGCAGCGAACGTATTCGATCAGCCTTGTTTGCGGCACAGATTGAGGATGCAGAGGCCATGTTGGGGTATCCGTACACCCTTTATGGTGAAGTGGTGTATGGCAGGCAGTTGGGAAGAACGGTGGGTATGCCCACCGTCAACCTCAAGACCGCTGATGAAAAATTGCTTCCCGCTCACGGCGTGTATGGGACGATTACCATCGTCGACGGAATCCGCTACCTGGGCGTGACGAGCATCGGGCCGAGGCCTACGGTGGACAACCTTCCTACTGTTACCATCGAGACCTTTTTACTGCATTTCAATCGTGACCTTTACGGGCAACACATCAGCCTGGAACTGAAGACATATATCCGTCCCATCACCAAGTTCGAGAGCCTTGAGGCAGTGAGAAAGAAGGTGGATGAGGATGTGCTGTATGTGATGGGCAAGAACCTGCTGTAGCTGCTTGTGCTGGACGTCTGACTATTCTCATGATACCGTCTAGTCAGAGGTTTTGTGCAGAATGTCTGATTTGTATAATTATGGTTCTTTTACGATGCCGGGAGAGTCCGGGTATGAAGAGCTGACCTTGCAGTTGGCTAAGAAGTGGGGCTCGGATGTCATCCGTGATTGTGATGGAACCAAGCTTTCTGATCAGCTGCTTTCTGCAGGGATGGATGTCTATTCCACCATCTGCATCATTCGTGAGCACAATGCGTTTATCAATGAGCATCCAGAGTATCAACAGCAGGTCTTTTTAGAGAGTGAGCGTGTGCTTGCCACCTCCTCTGCTGTTTCCATTACTCTTCTGTCCGGATACTTTGCCAAACAGTTTTCCGTGAACAAGGAATCAACATCCTATTGGCAGGTCTATGACAGGACCACTGATACCGTGGTTCCCCGCATCAATTGGTCGTTCGATGCAGAGAGTGATAGCGTCACCATCCAGGGTGCTACACAATGGCACCACTACAGCGTGAACTTCCTGGCCTTCCGCATCTGGGAAGAGATAAACATGTACAACCATGTGACCAACAGCTGGGAGAAGGAGCCGCTCAAGCAGCTCGATCCCCGCTATCCCGAGGTGCAGGAGTATCTGCGCTCATGGTTGACTACATGGTGTGAAGAGCATCCGGAGACCGATGTGGTACGGTTCACCTCCCTGTTTTACAACTTTGTCTGGATCTGGGGCAGCGATGAGCGCAATCCCTTCCTGTTCACCGACTGGGCTTCCTATGACTTCACCGTCAGCCCTCTTGCCCTTGATCAGTTTGCCAGGGAGTATGGGTATAGGCTTATCAGCGAGGACTTCATCAATCAAGGGTATCGTAATCCCAACCATATTGCTTGGAAACAGAAGATGGTTGATTACCTGTGGTTCACCAACCGCTTTGTCTGCTCGTTTGCCAAGGAGCTGGTGGACATTGTCCACCGCTATGGCAAAAAAGCCTATGTGTTCTATGATGACAGCTGGGTGGGCATGGAACCGCAGTCTGAAGCCTTCGGTACCATTGGTTTCGATGGGATCATCAAGTGCGTGTTTTCGGCCTTTGAAGTCAGGCTCTGCAGCGCAGTGCCTGGCAAGCTGACCCATGAGCTGAGGCTCCATCCATATCTCTTCCCTGTAGGGTTGGGCGGAGCCCCAACCTTCAAGGAAGGAGGAAATCCCGCCCTCGATGCTCAGAAATACTGGGTGCACGTTCGAAGGGCCTTGCTGCGGGCTCCGATCGATCGTATCGGCTTGGGTGGTATTCTACACTTGGTCGAAGGCTTCCCTGACTTTGTGGATACGATTGCCGATATTGCCAAGCAGTTTCGGATGATCAAGGAATTGCACCAGAGGTCATCGGTCTACAAGGTGAATCTAAAGGTGGGAATTCTGACCAGCTGGGGAAAGCTGAGGACCTGGACGTGCGGCGGCCACTTTCACGAACACCCTGACTTGGATTTGATCAACATCCTCGAAAGCCTGGCAGGCCTTCCCTATGAGGTTGAGTTCCTGAATTTTGACGAGGTAACCAAAAACAACCTCGAATCGATTGATGTTCTCATCAATGCAGGTTTTGCCGGAAGCAGCTGGAGCGGGGGAGAGCATTGGAAGGATGACAAG
>LSQX01388977.1_pt4 | contig 25332 bp, 21 predicted proteins | sample 654561 | NCBI WGS metagenome assembly LSQX01 (sample SAMN04489861, study PRJNA283612) | anaerobic digester metagenome | isolation source: 4 biogas reactors fed with cattle manure at either 37C or 55C with and... | place: Denmark: Kongens Lyngby | collected 2014 | reverse complement strand
AGCGTTCCACTTTTTCAATATCAAAGCCCTGAGTCGCAGCATAATCTAACAATTCCTTAACTACCGCTTCATCAGCTTCTTTCTCACGTGAAAGTACCCATAAGTACTCACGGTCTGGTGTGCCGACTAAGGAGTATTCATAATCTCCCTGCAACTTCAGAATCCAGTAATCGCCCCAAACTTTGGGTGACCAAGAAAGCCATGTCGGTGCAAATCGAACTTCAAGCTTAGCCGGGTCAGTCGGCTCGACATCACTGGACAAGCGTCCTTCACCAATAGCCGTGGTAATGGAACCATCAGCCGTACGGCAGCTATTAGTAACTTTAAGCGTTTGGTCGTCATGTAAGGCATAGTCTGCTTTTACATCAGCGACACATTGTTCTTGAAATCGATGAGGTAATCGTGCCTGCTCGTGCCAAGTGCCAACGTATTTTTCCAAGTCAACGTCTTGTTGTATCGGAAGGGGGGCGTGTTCAGTCTCAAGTGAAGTTGAGGTTGAGCTACAACCCGCCAAAATGGCAAGTGCTGATAAAGTAAGGATTTTTTTCATATTTTTTCCCCTAGAAGAGTTAAAAAGGAAGACTCATTTTGAAATGATAACAAGATTTTTAACAGGGTGGTTATATGAAAATTGTTGGAAGTTTGTAAGTGTTGAGAACAATTGTTTAAAAGTAAAGGGTTTTATTTATGGTGATACGATAGCTAATATGGGCGGCTGCTACAAGAGCTGAACTTGTAGTTCATACAGCACTCTCATCCAAGCAGTGCTGCACCAAAAGACGTTTATAGCTTCAAACCACCTTAAACTGCTGTATAACCACCATCAACTAGTAGCGACGTACCCGTAATAAACGAGGCATCATCACTCGCTAGGAACAATACTGCAGCTGATACTTCATGCGGTTCACCCATGCGGCCAATCGGATGTAGAGCTGCGATGCCTGAACGTATCTCTGGGCTAATGGTTTCCGTTAACGGGGTATTAATATAGCCTGGACAGACCATATTGCAGCGAATACCTTCTTTGGCATGAGAGGTGCCGACCATCTGGGTCAGCATTTTTACGCCGCCTTTAGAAGCAGAGTAGGCAGTGAGCTTATCTCGGGCAGCGATTGTGTGAATTGAACCATTGTTTACAATCGCACCACCGGTGCCTTGTTTTTTGAACTGTTGCACGGCGTACTTGTTGCAGTAAAATACACCATTCAAGTTGATATCAATGACTTTTTTCCAGTCTTCTGTACTCAACTCATCAACATTAGCCTCAATATTGATACCAGCATTAGCAAAAATGACATCCACTTTGCCGTATTGCTTCACTGTCTCATCAAAAAGGCTTTTTACTTCTTCTTCACTAGCAACGTCGGCACGAACAAAATGTGCTTCTGCGCCCTGAGCACGGATGGCTTCAGCGACGGCTTGACCTTGTGCTTCAGAAATATCAGAGACAATGACTTTAGCGCCTTCAGCGGCAAAAGAAAGGGCAGCGGATTCGCCTAAACCGCTGCCTGCACCAGTAACGATCACTACTTTATCAACAAAACGGGAATAACTCATGGATTAAAACTCCTTTTAAGTTGTAGGGTTGAGGAAAGTAAAAAAACTTGCTTATTAATATCTATTGTATCTTAGCAATAACTTAAATAATAAGAAAAACGGTTATCTTTGCGCGTTCTCAAGCGTTTTATTAGTTATCTTTAAATTAGATGTTAGAATCACTCAACTCTTGCAATAAGAGCGCTTAACAATTAATTCTTTTTGGGAATTTCAATGAAAAAAACCGTACCAAGTCTTGGTCGGCGTCAATTTTTCAAGATTCTCGGGGTGGGTGCTGCTACAGCAACCTCAGCCGCCTTGGGTCTTTCTTCGACTGCCGAAGCCTCTGTCCGTACTTATAAACTTGTCCGTGCCAAAGAAACCCGCAATAACTGTACCTATTGCTCAGTCGGGTGTGGCATCCTCATGTATTCACTCGGCGATGGCGCTAAAAATGCTCATCCTAAAATTTTCCATATCGAAGGCGATCCGGATCACCCAGTGAGCCGCGGTTCCTTGTGTCCTAAAGGTGCGGGACTCGTTGATATGATTCATTCTAAGCAGCGACTAATGCACCCGGAGTATCGGGCGCCTGGTTCTAAGGAATGGGTGAAAATTAGCTGGGAGGATGCGACTAAACGCATTGCTCGTTTGCTTAAAGATGACCGTGACGCTAACTTTATTGAGCGTAATGAAAAAGGTCAATTAGTTAATCGCTGGTTAAGTAGTGGCTTTTTAGCCTCTTCAGCAGCATCTAATGAAACCGGCACGCTAGATTTTAAATTTGCTCGTGCATTGGGTATGTTGGGACTTGACTGCCAGGCCCGTTTATGTCACGCCCCAACCGTTGCTGCCTTGGCGCCGAGTTTTGGTCGTGGTGCCATGACCAACCACTGGGTGGATATTAAAAACGCCAACGTGGTGATTGTCATGGGTGGTAACCCAGCTGAGGCTCACCCAGTCGGTTTCAAGTGGGTGGTTGAGGCTAAAACTAAAAATAATGCTAAGTTAATTGTGGTCGATCCGCGTTTTAACCGTTCTGCTGCCGTTGCTGATATTTTCTCACCTATCCGTGCCGGTTCTGATACCGCTTTCTTGATGGGGATGGTGCGCTGGTTACTAGAAAATGACAAAATTCAACATGACTATGTACGCTCATATACTAACGCGAGCTACTTAGTTAATGACGGTTTTGACTTTAATGAAGGCGTGTTTTCAGGTTTTGATGCGGATAGTAAAAAATACGACAAGTCAACTTGGACTTATGCGCTAGATGATAGTGGCAATGTCGTACGTGACCCATCCATGCAGCATCCACGTTCAGTATTACAATTACTCAAAAAACACGTAGATCGCTATACCCCTGAGATGGTAGAAGAAATTACCGGCGTTAAGCAGGCTGATTTTCTTGAGATTGCAGAGATTGTCGGCTCCTGTGCGGCCAAAGACAAGACCCTGACTTGGCTCTATGCCTTAGGTTGGACCCATCATACTGGTGGTGCCCAGATCATTCGTGGCGCAGCCATGATTCAATTACTACTCGGTAACATCGGTATGCCTGGTGGTGGCGTTAACGCGCTACGTGGTCACTCCAACATTCAGGGCTATACCGACCTTGGTTTACTGTCTTTACGTGTACCTGGTTATATGGACCTTGCGTCTGACTCACAGCAGACATTGGCTCAATACCTTGAAGAAACGACGCCTAAGTCGCCGATTCCGGGGCAGGTTAATTATTGGCAACACACGCCTAAGTTTTTCGTGTCTTTGCTAAAAAATCTCTACGGACGTCATGCGACGCCTGAAAACGATTTTGCCTTTGACCTATTGCCTAAGTGGGACCGCAGTTACGATATGCTGGCTTACTTTGACATGATGTATGAAGGTGAGGTTAACGGATACATCGCACAGGGCTTTAATCCGCTAGCAGCGATGCCGGATAAAAACAAAACCTCTAAAGCGTTATCAAAGTTGAAATTCCTTGTGGTGATTGACCCACTGGAAACTGAAACCTCTAACTTCTGGCGTAATGAAGGCGAGTTTAACGACGTCAATACAGAAGAAATCATGACAGAGGTATTCCGTCTGCCATCCAACTGTTTTGCTGAGGAAGCGGGTTCGATCGTTAACTCTGGTCGCTGGTTACAATGGCACTATGCTGGTCAAGAGGCACCGGGCAATGCTCGTTATGACCCACAAATTCTTGGTGGCATCATGATGGAGTTGCGTCGTCTTTATGAAGAAGAGGGTGGTGCCTGTCCGGAGCAGGTCTTACATATGACCTGGGATCACGAAACCTACAATGATCCATATTTCCCGAGTCCAGAGGAAGTAGCTAAAGAGTTTAATGGCTATGCTGTTGAGGATGTCTATGACGATAGTGGCAAATTGATTTTGCGTAAAGGTCAGTTGCTAGATAGCTTCTCTCAATTGCGTGATGATGGTTCGACTCAGTGCTTCTGTTGGGTGTTTTCAGGCTGTTGGACCGAAGCTGGTAACCAGATGGCTAACCGTGATAATACGGATACGGGTCTGGGCAATACACCCGGTTGGGCATGGTCTTGGCCTGCTAACCGCCGCATTCTGTATAACCGAGCATCCATGGATGAGATGGGTAATCCGTGGGATCCGAAGCGCAAGATACTGCACTGGGATGGTAAAAAGTGGACTGGAGCGGATATTCCTGACTTCCCGGCAAATGTGCCGCCTGGCAGTGCAGCGACACCATTTATTATGCTGCCTGAAGGCGTGGGTCGTTTATTCTCGGCTCAAGGCATGAATGATGGTCCTTTCCCTGAGCATTATGAGCCGGTAGAAAGTCCATTGGAGAGTAATCCTCTGCATGCAGAAGTGACTCACAACCCAACCGCACGTATTCTACAAAACGATGCAGAGCGTATGGGTAATCGCACGGAGTATCCTTATGTGGCTACTACGTATTCGATTACGGAGTTATTTAGACACTGGACTAAGTTCTCACATCTAAATGCATCAATGCAGCCTGAGCAGTTTATTGAAATGAGTGAAAAACTGGCTAAGGAAAAAGGCATTGGCCATGGTGATAAGGTCAAGGTAACCACCAAGCGTGGCTATATTACGGCTAAGGCAGTGGTTACTAAGCGGATGCGTACCTTGCAAGTCGCAGGTCAGGAAGTCGAACAAATCGGTATTCCTTGTCACTGGGGCTTTGAGGGGGCTACTCGCAAAGGGCATTTGGCTAATACTTTATCCCCAGGTGTAGGTGATGCAAATTCACAAACGCCTGAGTTTAAAGCCTTTTTAGTCAATATTGAAAAAGACAAAGGGGCAAGAACGTGAGCTCAATCGACGTAAGTTCGGTGCATCGTGAACCGATTATTCAACGTGATTTAGCTGAGCTCTATAACCGCCGCGCCGCGCGCTTGCGCGCGCTGGCGGAAGGGCATGAGCAGGCTGATTATTTGTTGTTAGCAGCACGTATTGCGGAAAAACAGGCTCAGTTATCTATGCCTGTTCCTACACAGAGTTCAGTAGAATTATTGGACGCAGAAGAGGTGGCGGGTTCAGAACAGTGGCTGGTGCATTTGGATGCTTTGATTTCGATGTTTCAAGAGGAATCATCGGCAGAATTTGCAGAGGCGCTGGCTTTACTGAATACGATGTCTTCAGAAGAAAAAATTGACACGGCTTTACAGTTGTTACGTTGGGAGTTTTCCGAGGTGCCTGCTGTAATTGCCCCCTTGCTATGGTCGGCTTTGTCATTGGAAGTGTCGTTAGTGGCACGTCGGACTCAGTTGGTGGTGCCAGAGCAGGAAAGTAGTCATTGTCCTGTTTGTGGTGGGCTACCAGTGGCTAGTACTATCCTGACCGGCAAGCAGCAAGGCTTGCGCTATTTGCACTGTACCTTATGTGAAAGTGATTGGCATATGGTGCGTTCTAAGTGTTCTAGCTGTAATGACAGTAAGCAAGTGGAGTATTTGAGTCTGGATTCTGAAGAAGCGGCTGTACGTGCGGAGAGTTGTAATCACTGTATGGGTTATCTCAAAGTCATCTCAGAAGAGCGAGAACAGGAGGTTGAGGTAGTCGCTGATGATCTAGCTACCTTATTGCTTGATATGGCCGTGGTCGAAGAGGGCTTTGGTCGGACTGGTTTTAATCCATTTGCTCTACCGGTGGCTGCTGAGGAGCTGCCCGAGGTGTGAAATTAACTACCGACTAAAGGTGAGGAACAAGTTTATAGCTTATAAAATTGACTTTCGATTATGAGGGGATTAAGCTATAAGCTTGTAGATTAGGGAATTTACTCCAACTTGCGCCCTAACCATTGTGTAAAACTAGCTAAACAGGAAATTCATCATGAGTAGCTCTACTTCTATTTTGGCCGATGCGCCAGTTTTTACTTCATTTGCTTTATCTGACTATAGCTCAGAGATTTTTGACTCATCTAGCCCGCTAAGTACTTCTTATGACAGGGAGTTTGTCCTTGAGAAGCTCACGACGACCATGATTGTCATTGGGAGTAAGCACACATGCTTGCATAAAACAAGCAATGAGTTACTGATTAATGTTGACGATGCGGTTGTGATTTGTGATCAAGCAGCGATTTATAATATCGAGGTGTTGGAAGCGTGTAAGCGTCTTTTAAAGAGATCTTCACATGTAAGGATCGTAATTAAAGAAAGCAGTCAGGCCGCACAGCAATTACATCAAAGACTGTGTGAATTAATACCATAAGAAATTAACGACCGAAAGATTACGGGTTAACCCTAGCTTTGCTTTCAAAGTTCATAATTGACTGGAAAAATAAGGGGTTCTACGACTAATGGCGTAGGTGACTAAGGGCTTTCCGCTATCTTTTTTAATAACATAATAACCCGTTTTGCGGTATACTTCTCATGGGTAAAAAATATACATTGTTGATTTAAATTAAAGGTTTTTTAACTCAGAGTGGTTAAACGCAAAAAAATACATACACGACAAATGACCATCGACTCTTATCAAAGGGACGATGGTCTTTGGGATCTGGAAGCAAAATTAGTCGATTTCAAAAGTTATGACTTTACTAAATCAGATGGTAGTGTCAGAAAAGCAGGTGAGCCTGTGCATGACATGAATATTTGTCTAACGGTAGAGGATAGTGGGCTAATTGTTGATGCTCAAGTTTCATATGATGCGGCACCTTATGGTGCTGTTTGTCGTTCCATCGAGGAGTCATATAAGGGTTTAATCGGTTTGCACCTTTTAAAGGGCTTTCGCCATAAGGTTCGTGAGAAGTTTGGCAAGACCCAAGGCTGTACTCACATGAGTGAATTATCGGTATTGATTCCTACTGTGTTTGTGCAGGGTTTATCGAGTAAACGAATCAGTCAGGCGGTTGATAGTGGTCGTAGACCATTTCAACTCGAAGGCTGTCATGCTTACTCCTTGGATTCACCAGTTGTTAAAGAGTTTTACCCCCAATGGTATGTACCCGGTACAGACTAGTTTGTAGTAAATTGAGTACTTTATTTTTATAAAGTTTTTTTCATTATTTCTTATAGGTCATCTATGAATATTCATGAGTATCAAGGCAAGGAACTATTAAGAAAGTTCGGCGTTAATGTACCTCGCGGTATTCCGGCTTTTACGGTAGAAGAGGCTGTTAAAGCAGCAGAAGAACTTGGCGGTCCAGTTTGGGTTGTTAAGGCACAGATTCATGCCGGTGGTCGTGGTAAAGGCGGTGGTGTTAAATTAGCTAAGTCGGTTGACGAGGTACGTCAATTAGCTTCCGAAATTCTTGGCATGCAATTAGTAACTCACCAAACCGGTCCTGAGGGTCGTGAGGTAAAGCGTCTTCTAGTTGAAGAGGGTGCGGATATCAAAAAGGAGTATTACCTCGGTATTGTTACTGATCGTGGTACTCAAAGAAATGCCGTGATGGCTTCTAGCGAAGGCGGTATGGATATTGAAGAGGTTGCTGCTGAAACTCCTGAAAAGCTACTCAAGGTTTTTGTTGATCCAGCAACTGGTTTAACGACTGAAGACGCTGAGAAATTAGCTCGTGGTATTGGTATTCCTGAGGAAGCAGTTGCAGAGGCAGTTGACCAATTCCAGAAGCTTTATCAAGCGTTTTGGGAAACTGACGCTTCCCTCGCCGAGATCAATCCATTAATCTTAACCGGTGATGGCCATATCCGTGCCTTGGATGCGAAGTTTAACTTTGATTCAAATGCTTTATACCGTCAGCCTGAGATTCTTGCGTATCGTGACCTTGACGAAGAGGACCCAGCTGAGATCGAAGCGAGTAAATTTGACTTAGCCTATATTCAGTTAGATGGCAATATCGGTTGTTTAGTTAATGGTGCTGGTTTAGCGATGGCTACCATGGATACCATTAAGTTGTTTGGCGGTGAGCCTGCTAACTTCCTCGACGTAGGTGGTGGTGCAACTGCTGAAAAAGTGACTGAAGCCTTTAAAATCATGCTCAAAAATGATGATGTCAAGGCCATTCTGGTGAATATTTTTGGCGGTATCATGCGTTGTGATGTGATTGCTGAGGGTGTGATTGCTGCATGTCGTGCAGTAAACTTGAGTGTACCTCTAGTAGTTCGCATGAAGGGAACCAATGAAGAATTAGGCAAGAAGATTCTTGCTGAATCCGGTTTGCCGATTATCAGTGCTGATACGATGGCTGAAGCCGCAACTAAAGTTGTTGAAGCAGCCAAATAAGATAGAGGATTACTAATGTCAATTTTAATCAATAAAGATACCAAGGTTATCACCCAAGGAATTACGGGTAAGACAGGTCAATATCACACTCGTGCTAGCCGCGAGTATGCTAATGGTAAGGAAGCTTATGTTGCCGGCGTAAACCCAAAGCGTGCCGGTGAGGATTTTGAAGGTATTCCTATTTTCGGTACAGTACAAGATGCCAAGGACGAAACAGGCGCATCAGTTTCTGTTATTTATGTACCACCGGCAGGTGCTGCCGCTGCGATCCTAGAGGCTGTTGAGGCTGAGCTTGAGTTGGTGATTTGTATTACCGAGGGTATTCCTGTGCGCGATATGCTTGAAGTCCGCAATAAGATGCGTGCGATGGATAGCAAGACCTTATTATTGGGCCCTAACTGTCCAGGTTTAATTGTTCCTGATGAGTTAAAAATCGGTATTATGCCTGCTCACATTAACCGTAAAGGTCGAATCGGTGTAGTAAGTCGTTCTGGTACCTTAACCTATGAAGCAGTTGCTCAGTTGACTGAGTTAGGCTTAGGTCAATCTGCTTCGGTAGGTATTGGTGGTGACCCGATTAACGGTCTAAAACACGTTGATGTCTTGAAGATGTTCAATGATGACCCTGATACCGACGCTGTGGTCATGATTGGTGAGATTGGTGGCCCTGATGAAGTTGAGGCTGCTCGTTGGGCCAAAGATAATATGACTAAACCAATCGTTGGTTTTATTGCAGGCGTAACAGCACCAGCTGGTAAGCGTATGGGTCATGCCGGAGCGTTAATTTCCGGTGGTGATGATACCGCTGACGCTAAATTGGCAGTGATGGAAGAGTGCGGTATTAAAACTACCCGTAACCCTTCTGAGATGGGTAAGTTATTAAAGTCCATTCTCTAAACTAGTCATTTAGTTGCTAAGCCCCTGCCTGTTTTTAATAGCCAGGGGCTTTTTCTTTTCTTTTTCTAATGGATTGGTATTTTTGCTACTGTATAGTCGGCATCCATGAGTTATAATTTTGCTCTATTCGTGCTTATCAGGAAATAAAAGGACATGATTGAATTCATACAACTGATTCACTGGGGTGCAGTGTTTCAGATTATCTTAATCGATATATTGCTTGGTGGTGATAATGCGATCATCATCGCTCTAGCGTGTCGCAATCTCGAAAAAAGCCAACGTATCAAGGGTATCCTTTGGGGGACAGCAGGGGCTATTTTTCTTCGAGTAATTCTTATCGCTTTTGCGATGTCACTTCTACTGATTCCGTATTTAAAAATTATCGGTGCTGTGTTGTTGTTATGGATTGGGGTCAAACTTTTAATCCCTCAGGAAGAGCATCATGAGGTCAAAGGAAGTGCTAGCCTCTGGGGCGCGGTTAAAACCATTTTGATTGCAGACTTAGTCATGAGCTTTGATAATGTCATTGCAATTGCCGGTGCCGCTCAAAATACGGCGGATGGTCACGAGATGTTTTATGTCATCTTCGGTTTACTAGTGAGTGTGCCCATTATTATTTGGGGTAGTGCCTTAGTACTTAAATTGATTGATCGTTTCCCTGTCGTGGTCATTTTTGGTGCTGCTTTATTAGGATGGATTGCTGGTAGTTTGGTGATCGGCGATGTAGCATTTAAAGACTTCTTCTTTGGTGGAGAGGCTGCTCCTGCCGTAGTTAAATATACTGCCGAAATTATTGGGGCCTTATTTGTTGTTGGGCTTGGTTTACTTTTGGCCAAAAAGCAGAAAAACAAATTGGAGTCTGCTGCTAAGTAGTAATCATCTAGATTTGCTTGTTAAGTAACCACCAAAGGTGTGGCTTTGATATCATTAATTAAAGTCTGACCTTGGTGGTTATTTTTTATCTTTAAGAACTTATATCGAGAGTACATTGAATTTACCTGAAAAAATCGTTATTGCGACCCGTGCCAGCCGTTTAGCTTTGTGGCAAGCTGAATTTGTTCAAGAAGCCTTACAAACTCAATATCCCGGTTTAAATGTAGAATTACTTAAAATGACTACTAAAGGTGATCAGATTATTGATCGCAGTTTGTCTAAAATCGGTGGCAAGGGCCTTTTTGTTAAAGAATTAGAAACTGCGTTGCTTGATGGTCGTGCTGATTTAGCGGTACATTCTCTTAAGGACGTACCGATGGAGCTCTATGAGGAGTTTTCTCTAAGTACGATTTTAAAACGTGCCGATCCGCGTGATGCTTTTGTTTCTGAGAAGTATGAGACCTTAGATGAGTTGCCAGAGGGGGCAGTTGTCGGTACCTCAAGTTTGCGTCGTGAGTCACAGATTCGTGCGCGTTACCCGCATCTAGTGGTACAGCCTTTGCGTGGCAATCTGGATACCCGTTTAGGAAAGCTTGATGCTGGTGATTATGATGCTATCATTTTGGCGGCTTCCGGCTTAGAGCGCTTGGGTTTAGGCGCGCGTATTCGCTCTCGACTGTCTTTGGAACAGAGTTTGCCGGCTGCCGGTCAGGGTGCTTTGGGTATTGAAATCCTAGCGTCTCGTGATGATTTGAAAGAGTTGCTGTCTTTTCTTGAGTGTAAGGAATCAACCGCAACTGCAACTGCTGAGCGAGCTATTTCTCAGGCCTTAGGGGGCTCATGTCAGGTACCTATAGCGGCACATGCCATCATTGAAGATAATCAGCTTTACTTAAGAGCAATGGTTGCTTTGCCTGATGGCACTGAAACGTTATTAACTGAAATTCGTGGTGAATTAGCAGATGCACAGGCATTAGGTAATCAGGCCGCTGATGATTTATTAGCTCAAGGCGGTCAGCGTGTGCTCGACGAAGCATTAAAGCAAAGTGCAGCTCGTACTTTCTAAAGATTGGCCAAAATGGTGTTCGATTTAATTGTTAATACGCGGCCAGCTCATAAGAATCAGGCACTTCAACAGCTGTTAAGGGGTTTTGAGGTGCTGAGCTTGCCAGCGCTAAGTCTAGAGTCTCTGGACTTCGAACTACCGGAAGATTGGCAAAATAACGACTTTGTTTTTTTTGTAAGTCAGTTCGCGGTTGATAGCTTTTTCGCTCGTTTAAAGAATCTTGGACTTCAATGGCCTGCCTCTTTATATGGTGCAGCTGTCGGGCAAGTATCGGCTGACGCATTAGTGGCCCAAGGCCTTTCCACTAATAAGGTTTTGGTGGCACCGGAGGGGGGCTCTGACTCTGAGTCATTTTTAGATTGGTTTGAAAAGAATTATCAACGGCCTGAACGAGTCATGATCGTGCGTGCTGAGCATGGTCGTAACTGGTTAAATGCTGAACTTCAAAAACAAGCGGTGCTAACTACTTTTTTAGCGGTTTATAAGCGAGGGCCTGCGCAGTGGTCAGCACAAGAAAAGCATCCCTTATTAAATCAGCTTAAAGCTAATCCTCAAGCGCGTATTTGCTGGTTGTTGACGAGTCGTGAGAGTGTGGATGCTGTGGTCAATGAATGGCAAAAGGAGCCATTGCTAGCTGACTTATGTTGGCAACACGACTTTCTGGTTTTTCACCCACGAATTGCTGAGCATTTAAAAAATAAACAAATTCAATATATGCCTAGTTTCCAGGGAGAGTTAAAAACCTATTTATCCAAACCGGATAATCCGAGCATTGTCAAAACTCTGCAAGCCATCATCTAAAAGAAGGGCTCATATTGAATAATCAGGCCATCAATTATTTCGTCTTGTTGGATGATATGTCTAAGCAACAGGCGATCTTGTTAAGTGACTTTCATCATCATGCTCATTTTGCTGTATCGCAATTGAGTGAATTTGATAACTCCTTGTGCCAAGGATGGGAACAAGGGCTTTATTCTTTTGTTTATATTCCTTATGAGTTTGGTGTGGACCTCGTTAAAGAGCCACTGACAGTAGATGGTACAGAGTCAATTACACGACATATTCATATCTTCTGGTTTAAACAGAAAAAAATACTGTCTGTTGAAGAAGTGAGGAGTTTTTTAGACACTCACTCTTCTACGGTAGCGGGAATAGCAGAGGCACAGTTATCAATTGCTGAAAAGGACTATGTTAAAAAAATTGCTGCGGTCCATGATGCAATCCGCCGTGGTGACGTGTATCAAATTAACTTTACCAGCACCCTTGACTTTAAGTCCTATGGGCATCCGGTTGCACTTTATCGCCGTCTTCGGGAGCAGCAACAAGTGCCTTATGCTGCCTTGGCAAATTTACCGCTAGATACGTTACCTTGGCTACTTAGCTTTTCACCTGAATTATTTATGGATATTCAGCCGGATGGTGTGATTCGAGTCAAACCAATGAAGGGAACAGCGCCTATTTTAAACGACGGTCAGGATGAGCAGCGAGCGATTGATTTACAAAATGATCCTAAAAATCGAGCAGAGAATTTGATGATTGTTGACTTGCTACGAAATGATCTAGGTCGTATTGCTGAAATAGGTCAAGTCAAGGTGCAGCACTTATTTGAGGTAGAGCGATTTGGTGCGGTATGGCAAATGACGAGTACGATTGAGGCAAAAATGCCTACCAATTTGCAGTTTTCTGATGTATTAAAAGCTACTTTTCCCTGTGGCTCCATCACTGGAGCACCCAAAAAGATGAGTATGCAGCTTATTGATGAGCTAGAACAAAGAGAGCGGGGTATTTATACGGGCAGTATCGGTTTGATTGAAAAAAATGATAACGGCTCGGATTCAGCAGGGACATCATGGATAGGGAGGCTTAATGTCATGATTCGTAGTTTTCATTTGCGTGATGCAGGCGAACACTATGAGGCTTCAATGGGAGTCGGTTCTGGTATTGTTATTGATAGCAAAGCAGCTGAGGAGTATGAGGAGTGTTTTTGGAAATCTCGTTTTGTGCTTGGTCTGATGCCCGAATTTAGCGTATTTGAGACGATGCGTTGGGAAGACAGTCGCTGTGCTCTTTTAGAGCGTCATAAATCTAGGTTGTTGAGTACATCAAGGGCGTTGGCCTATCCACTCTCGAGGGCAGAACTTGATCAGGCTTTAGCTTATTTCTTTGAAAAGTTACCGACTACTGGAGCTTATCGATTGAAATTAAGCTTATCGACCATCTCTTGTCCTTTTGAACAATTAGAAAATAGTTGGTTTTTAGAATTAAACCAACACTTAAGAATGACATTAAGTCTCTTTTCTTTGGAAGAGTTGGGTGATGAACAGCGGGTGTTAATTAAAAGAGGAGCCGTATTTTCCCCTACTTACTTAAGTCGTCATAAAACGGACCAACGAGCACGTTATGATGAAGCGTTGTTCGAAGCATTAGCGTATGATGCCTTTGATCAGTTGTTATTTGATGCTAATGGTTTACTTCTTGAGGGAGGTAGAACAAATGTCTTTTTAAAACTGGAAAATAACTGGTATACGCCAAGCTCTAAACTACCACTATTAAATGGCGTGATGAGACAAGAGATAATGGCTAACCCCGAACGATATTTAAATACCTCAGAAGTTTTTGAATCAGAGCTTGATATTGACGACGTTCTTAGAGCACAAGAAGTTATATTGACTAACGCGTTGAGAGGGCTTGTTAGCGTAAAAGTCTTCATAGTTTAAACTTTGTCAATTAAGCTATCTATAATTCATGCTAAATTGCATTAATCGCTTAATCGGCCTTTACGATTGGTATAGAATCAAAAAGGTAGTAAACTTTTACATTACATAAGTATTATGCCCATTAGGGTGTCGATCTAACGATAAGAATATTAATTCTAATTAGGGTAGCAACTAAATCATCTGAAGGAACAACAATATGGCAAGAAGTCGTAATCGTAATAATCAGGGCTCTAAACGCTCTGAAGAGGTTGAGAGCACTACTGATGCAGAATTTCTAGATAATGATGATCAAGTTGAAGTTCAATTAAGAGAAGAAGAGGAGCAGTCTACAATGGCTAAAGAGCCGTTAGAGGATAATAATTCCAAGCTTGATGAAGCATCCACGAAAAAAGCTCAAACTGAGCCAGAAACGCTAACTCAAGTAGAAACTAAGAAATCTTCACAACAACAAGAGCCTGAGAGCAAACCAGAAGTTACTAAGAAAAAAGGTAATAATGCTGTCTGGTATGGGGTTGCTGCTGTGTTAGTTGCCGCTGCAGTGGGCGGTATTTACTACTCTAATCAAAGTGACGAGAGTGGTTTAGCGTCTAGCTCGGTTAATCAGTCAAGCTCAGAGACTAGCCCAACTCAAGAAGATTCTGCTGATGCGGGTGGTGAGCTCCCACTAGCTGTAACAGAGGGCGCTGAGCAGCCTCAGGATGAGAGTTATGGAACTGAGATAGTTGATGAACAGGTTACTTCTGACTCTGAAGCTGAATTGTCTGCTGAGGATGATTCGACTCTAGCCAGTGCTTCGGATGTGATTGAACATCAAGCTGGAGTTGAGCTTGATACTGACAACGTAGAGGAATCGATAGATTCTACAGATTCAGAGCACAGCGAAGTGACCTCTGAAGAAGCTTCGATGTTAGCAGATGAAGCACCAGAAGATGAGGCTATTCCTGCTGAGCAAGGACCTATTGTGAGTCCAGAGATTGGTATTGGCGCATTTGAACAAGAGGAATTAGCTAGAGGCGAAAGAAGTCCTGAAGAGGTCAATTCAACTGATGAGCCTAATGCTGAGGTTGTTCCAAGCTCTGAGGTTCAGGAGCTAAATGAGACCGAGCTAGTAGTTGTGCCTTCAGAAGGTGAATCTTCTGCGTTTACTGAAGGTGCCGTAGAGCCTGTAGATGAAGCGACACAAGAAGTGGTGGAGCAGTCATCACCTAATACAGAGATTATTGCTCAAATGGAGCGAGAGTTCGAAGTGTTAGCAGCGCGTCAGCAGCAAGAGATTCGCCGATTACAAGAAGAGTTAGTCGGCATGCAACAACATTTACAGGCAAGTAGTTCTAATGCTGAAAACTTGTTGTTAAATGATGTGTCACGCTTGCTTCAGTCAGCAGAAAATGAATTGCGCTTTAATGGTAATGTAGCTAATGCAGTTTCAATTTTAACTGTAGCCCAGCGTATCTCCGCAGAATCAAAAAATAGAATGCTAGAAGGTTTAGTGGGAGCTATCGGTGCTGATATTGTGTCTTTAAAGTCTAGTGAATTTGCTACGGTTGATGATATGTTTAGACAGGTACAGCAGATTGCCCTTTTAGTCGATGCAGCTCCATTAATTACGCCAGATTATGCTTCTCATAACAGCTTGATGACACCAGCTCCTGTGGCTGCTGAAGAAGTGCAGCGCAGTCAAGAGCAGCAACCATCAGGTACTTCGGCTGCTGATGCTAAATGGTACGAACGTACCTGGACCCAAACTAAATTTTTTGCAAATAAAGCCTATGATGCTGTTGCTAGCGACTTAGGTGAATTAGTGCGAGTAGAGAAGTTATCAGAACCTGACTCTGGTCTTTTATCGACTGAGCAGGCCGGTATCATGCGTAACAACCTGAAGATGCAGTTAAACTTTGCGCAGCAAGCTTTAATGAGTAGACAGCAGGGAGTTTGGCAAACCTCTTTAACGACAGTAGCAGAGGCGTTTGAGCGATACTTCCGGTCAGATGCGGCTGAGACAGTAAAAGCTCAAGCCATGCTTGCCCAGTTGAGTAAGTCCTCCGTGCAGCCTGCGATGCCAGATATTTCTCATAGTCGTAGGGCGTTAGCAGAGACTTATGAGCAGCTGCGTGTTCAGCGTTCTTTTGAGGAGTAACTAATGAAAGGAGTCATTAAATTACTCATATTGATTGCTATTGCCGTCTTTGTTGGAGTTACTTTGCAGGATACGACTGGGTATATCAGTCTTGTGGTCAATGATGAGCGACGTACAGTTAGCCTTGTCGTAGGTATCTTGTTTTTAGTATTGGCATTTTTTATCACTTACCTTGTTTTACGTATTATTTCACGTCTTCTTAATGCTCCTAAAAGTATTGAGAACTGGAATGAGAAGCGTCGAACTCGTCGAGACCTAGATCTCTTAGAGCGTGGCTGGATGGGTTGGTTAGAGGGTCGTGTCGATATTGCTGAAAAAGATTTTAATAAACTGCATAGTAAGACTCGTAGTGAACAGCGTCAGGTCTTGGCTAGTCTCGCTGCTGCAAAAGCTGCGCATCAAGCAAATGACGAGTTAAAGCGTGATGAGATGCTAGCTTTAAGTCTTGATACAGCGATGAGCTATCCTGAGTTATATGATGCCGGACTGACGGTTAAAGCTGAGATTTTGCTTGATCAAAGTAAAAGTGACGAAGCTATTTTGATTTTAGAAAAGCTCAATGAAGCACATCCAAATCAAATCCATATACGCAAAATGTTGCTACGCGCATATAAACAAGCTGGGCGTTTACGTGAGGTGATTAAAGAAGCACGCTATCTCAACAAGAAAAAGAAAATTGATGTAAATTATGCAGAGGGCTTGATTGAAAGTGCTGCTACAACGATTATCTCTTCACCGTCAGAATTGCTTTGGGAGTCGGTGTATGATCAGCTGACCTCCGAGGAACAGACAAAACCATCAATTGCTATTGCAGCAGCCCGTCGTTTTGCAGATAGAAATGACGATAAGCAAGTAATGAAGGTCTTGGAAAGATCTTATGAGTCTGAATATAACCCTCTGATTCTCGAAGAGTACATTTCACTGGAGCTTGATGAGTTGAAGTCACAACGACTGGCTAAAGTCCAAAAATGGCTAGAACATGCACCTACTGACCCAGATTTATTGCGAGCAGCTGGTCATTTGTGTTTGTTAGATCAGTTATGGGGGCAGGCTGAGCGTTATCTTAATAAAAGCTTGACTACCAAAGACGATCCACGTACTCATGCTTTATTAGGTACTTTATATGACCGCTTGTCTAAGCCTGAAGAGGCGTTAAAGCATTGGCGACACGGATCTTCGGCGGTCATCATGCTGCCTGGTGGTTCAGCTTTGCCTTCTGCTGATACTAAAAATGATCCATCAGGGCCACCTGATATGAAGAGTTTGGACGGGCCTGATGATCATTTCATTTCATCAAGAGCTAAATTACAGACAATTGATAAAAATGAATTGCCAAAAGATAAAGTAAAGGCTGAGGCTTAACTTGTTTTTTTAGTAGTTATTGATTTAAAACTTAAAGTTATTTTTAAAGGTAAATTATGAGCTTAGTAAATGTTGCTGCCGGTAGTAATCTTCCGGAAGAGTTCAATGTAGTAATTGAAATTCCTATGAATTCTGATCCAATCAAGTATGAGGTATGCGAAGAAACAGGAGCTGTTGTCGTAGACCGTATTATGCTTGCAGCGATGCATTATCCATTAAATTACGGTTACATACCGCAGACTTTATCATTAGATGGGGATCCGGTTGATGTTCTAGTAAAAACACCATTCCCTCTTCAAGCGGGTTCTGTTGTTAAGTGTCGTACGATCGGTGTATTGGAGATGGAAGATGAGGCAGGTATTGATGCTAAGTTAATTGCCGTGCCAGTAGACAAGATTTACCCTGTGTACTCTCCGATTCAGTCGATTGATGATTTGCCAGAACTTGAGCGCGCTCAAATTAAACATTTCTTTGAGCATTACAAGGATTTAGAACAGGGTAAATGGGTCAAAGTGACTGGCTGGAATACAGCAGAGGTAGCTAAGAAAGAAATTAGTGATAGCGTTGAGCGTTTTCAAACTAAATAACTTTTATATTTGACCTTCTATAGAGCTTAAAAGCTGCACTGAATATGGTGCAGCTTTTTTTCATTTGTATTTGCTTGTAAAAAGCGGAAGAAGATTGCTCGACTTACTGTTTTAAGCTTATTTACTTTGTAAACCTAGATTTTAAGGTGGTTTTGGCTATTATTACGATATTGAGTGTAAATTATTGTCAGCTATTCAAAAAATAATCAGCTTTTGATAATAAGTCCTGTAATAATATGTCGCATCTTAGATTTATTAGTAATAATACTAAGCTAAGTTTAGAGTTAAACTTAGTCTAAGTCTTAGTTTTGATGGAAGTGAGCTAAGGTTAGTTTCCTTAAGGAGAGTGACGATGAATTTAAAAACAGCATTTGCTGTGTTGTTTGCCTCTATGACTTTAGTTGCTTGCGGTGAAAGTGAATCAGGTGAGGATTTAGTTGCTTCATCAGTCGAGTCTGAAATAAGCGCAAAGTCTGAATCGAAGGTCTTGTCAGAGGGGCCTATAGCAACGACTAGCGAGCTACCACCTGTATGCCTTGAATACTTTGAGACGGTTGAGCGCTTTGCTGCTCAGTATCCTGACTTAGGTGCAAGCTATCAGGGAGCGATGGAGGATATTAAAATGCAGATCGAAAGTGTTGATGGCGATGTTGTTGGTTTTGAGTCAACTTGCCAGGATGCTTTAGATGCCTTTACCTCTTCAATTACCAATATGCCTCAATAATTTTATTAACTATTTTTAATCATTTTGATAAAGGTGAAACCATGAAATTACAATTATTAATTGCGTCTTTGTTTGCTTCAGTAGCATTAGTAGCGTGCGGTGATAGTAATACTGCCGCTGATGAAAGCGCAACTCTTAATGAGCCAGCAGCTACAGAGTCCGTTACACCAGCACCAAGTGCAACTGAAGAAGTTGAGATTGCTCCGACTGAAGGCTTGATGGATGAGTCTACTTCTGAAGAGCAGGGTAGTACTGATGAGCCAGCTTCTGAGACAGCACAGTAAGTATTCTGTGTTTTAAAAGCATTAAAAAAGCTGTGATTTTTTAAATCACAGCTTTTATTTTTATAACTTATGAGTTAAGCAAGTTTGGCTATTTGATCCTTAACTTGTGCAAGTTGCTCACCAAATTTGACGACTCGTTCTTTTTCCTGCTCCACAACCGCTGGAGGAGCTTTTTTAACGAAGTTTTCATTGTTTAGTTTGCCTTGGGCCTTAGCGATTTCACCTTCTAAGCGTTGAAGCTCTTTGTTTAGTCGAGCGAGCTCAGCTTCTTTATCAATTTCTACTTTTAGCATTAATTGACTCTGGCCTAAACTTTGGACAGGGAAGCCAAGATCCGGAAGCTCATCTACAATTTGTACCTCACTTAGTTTGGCTAAAGCCTTAAGGTAAGGGACATAGGTATTGAGCTTATTAGCATCTCCTACGGCAAGTAACGGCACACGTTCAGCAGGGGAGAGTTGCATTTCCCCGCGGAGTACGCGAATGGCTTCAACATGAGCTTTTAAGTCTTCCGCTTGTGCAATCGCTTCCTCATCAATGAGGCTGTCATTAGCTAAGGGGTAAGGCCTGACACTGATTGAGGTTTTTTGAGACTTAGTCATGACGCCAGCTGCTAAAGCTACTTTTTGCCATAACTCTTCGGTAATAAATGGGATAACTGGGTGTGCAATACGTAAAAGTGACTCAAGCACATTAATCAAGGTGCGACGAGTGCCACGTTGCTGAGCTTCGTTTTCAGTTTGCAGCTGAACCTTAGCTATTTCAAGATACCAGTCACAATAAATATCCCAGACAAAGTGATAGATTGAGTTAGCTAATATATCAAAGCGATAATCAGCAAATGCCTTAGCTACCGTTTTTTTGAATTTATGCAATTCACTGATAATCCAACGATCAGCAAAACTCAGTTCAAATTCAGATTTGTCTAAGTTATGGCCTTCTACATTCATCAGAACAAATCGAGTTGCATTCCATAACTTATTGCAGAAATTTCGATAACCACCGCAGCGATTTAAATCAAAGTTCATGTTACGACCCGGTGTAGCATAGGCAGCCATGGTAAAACGCAATGCATCCGCACCATAAGCTTCAATGCCGTTAGGGAAGTTTTGACGAGTGGATTTTTCAATCTGAGCCGCTTGCTGAGGATTCATCAGGCCCTCGGTGCGCTTCTTAACAAGCGTTTCCAAGTCGACACCATCAATAATGTCTACAGGATCCAAGGTGTTGCCTTTGGATTTAGACATTTTTTGACCTTGAGCATCTAAGATCAGGCCATGAATATACACTTGTTTAAAAGGTATTTGGCCAGTCAGGTGCTTACTCATCATAATCATACGGGCAACCCAGAAGAAGATGATGTCGAAGCCAGTGACTAACACATTAGATGGCATGTAGCGACTATAGTCTCTTGTTTTTTCAGGCCAGCCCATGGTGGTAAAAGGTACTAATGCAGATGAGAACCAGGTATCAAGTACGTCTTCATCGCGTTTAAGTGGGCCTTCGATACCAGCTTTTTTTGCTTGTTTTAGTGCTTCGCTTTCACTGCGAGCAACGAAGATCTGACCATCTTCGCTATACCAAGCAGGAATTTGGTGACCCCACCATAGTTGACGGGAGATGCACCAGTCCTGAATGTTGTTAAGCCATTGATTGTAGGTATTAACCCAGTTTTCAGGATGAAATTTGATTTCGCCGCTACTAACTGCTTCTAAAGCAACTTCTGTAATACTTTTGCCGGGGTTAAAGGTATTTTCAGGCGCTGGTTTGGACATTGCTACAAACCATTGGTCAGTGAGCATTGGCTCTAATACACTCTTAGTGCGATCGCCTCGAGGAACCATGAGTTTGTGTGGTTTAATTTCGGCTAATAAATCCAATTCCTTCAGTGTGGCAAGGATTTGTTTTCTAGCATCAAATCGATCCAGGCCTTGATACTCAATCGGCGCGTTTTCATTAATTTTGGCATCTAGAGTCAGGATGTTGATAGGCTCGAAGTTGTGACGTTGACCAACTGCATAGTCATTGAAGTCGTGTGCGGGAGTGACCTTGACAACGCCCGTCCCAAACTCTTTATCAACGTAGTCGTCAGCAATGATAGGGATGATGCGTTGGGCAATTGGTAAAATGACGTTTTTGCCAATTAAGTGTTGGTAACGTTCGTCTTCGGGATGCACCATGAGTGCCACGTCACCAAGCATGGTTTCGGGGCGAGTGGTTGCTACCGTTAGGTGGGTGAGTTCGCCGGTAGGCTCCACCAAGGGATAGCGGATGTGCCAGAGTAGACCATTTTCCTCGACATTTTCTACCTCAAGGTCTGAGACAGCCGTACCTAAGACTGGATCCCAGTTAACTAGACGCTTACCACGATAGATTAAGCCTTGTTCGTATAAACGAACAAAAGTCTCAACCACACCTTTTGACATGCGGTCGTCCATAGTGAAGTACTCGCGACTCCAGTCAGCTGAAGAACCTAAACGGCGGAGTTGAGACATCATGGTGTTGCCGGATTTTTCTTTCCAGTCCCAAACGCAGTCTACAAAGCTGCTACGACCTAAGTCATGACGTGAAATTTTTTGTGCATCTAATTGACGCTCAACAACGATTTGAGTGGCAATCCCAGCATGATCCGTGCCTGGTACAAAAACTGTATCACAACCAAGCATACGATGATAGCGGATTAAGCTGTCCATCACGGTCTGGTTAAAAGCGTGCCCCATGTGTAGGGTGCCGGTGACATTTGGTGGTGGAAATTGGATAGTGTATGGCTTACCGCTTTCGGGTGAGCTGGTTTGGGTAAATTGACCCGCCTTAAAAATACCTAATTCATTCCATCGATCATACCAAGAAGACTCGATATTTTTTGGCTCAAAACTTTTTGCAAGCTCTTCGCTGAGAGGGGTTTGATTCATTTTAGTACCGTTATTAAACACTGGATTAATTCAAGATTTATAAAACTGATAGTTTTTCTTATTTAATGCTATATTTTAAGATGTAAGAGCTACTGTTTGCATGTTAAAATGGACGTTTGTGTAAAACAGCTAATTTTTCCTTTGGTTTTCCTTTAATTATGGGTGCTTAGTAAAACTAGCAAGCATTGCTCGCTAGTTTAATAAGAGCCTGTTTTACGCAATTGTTTTTAAGATTAACATATTTATTTTTTGGAGCACGATATGGCGGTTGAACGCACGTTATCAATTATTAAACCTGACGCAGTTGCTAAAAATGTTATCGGCGAAATTGTTTCTCGTTTTGAAAAAGCGGATCTTAAGGTCGTTGAGGCAAAAATGGTACAGTTAAGTCGTAAAGATGCTGAAGGTTTTTATGCTGTGCATAAAGAGCGTCCTTTCTTTAATGACTTAGTAGAGTTCATGATTTCAGGTCCTGTTTTCGTTCAGGTCTTAGAAGGTGAAAACGCCATCGCTAAAAACCGTGAGCTGATGGGTGCAACTAATCCTAAAGAAGCTGCTCCTGGTACTATTCGTGCTGACTTTGCTGAAAGCATCGATGCTAACGCAGTGCATGGTTCTGATGCGCCTGAAACTGCAGCAGTTGAAATCGAATATTTCTTCGGCAAGTAATTCCGTTACTATTTAAATGACTGAAAAGCAAAACTTATTAGGCTTAGACTTAGAGGCCCTGACCTTAGATTTACAAAAGGCAGGGCATAAGCCTTTTCGTGCTAAGCAGTTGCTACGCTGGGTTCACCAGCGTGGCGAAGCTGATTTTTCTCAAATGACTGATCTGGCCAAGGATTTTCGTGGTCAGCTGGCAGACCATTATTGTGTAGAGCTGCTTAAGCCCGTCCTAGATAAGGTTTCTTCGGATGGTACTCGTAAGTGGCTTTTTGATGTAGGCAATAACAACGCTATCGAGACGGTTTTTATTCCTGAAGACGATCGCGGTACTTTGTGTATATCGAGTCAAGCCGGTTGTACGGTAGCCTGTCCATTTTGTTCTACAGGTTATCAAGGTTTTAATCGAAATTTGACTGCAGCTGAAATTATTGCTCAGCTTTGGTATGCTCGCTCGGAATTGATTAAAAATCAGTCAGCGGCTCGAATTGATGGACAAGAGCCAAGCGAGCCCTTACGTGTCATTTCCAATGTTGTCATGATGGGGATGGGTGAGCCTTTGTTGAACTACAGAGAGTTGTTGCCAGCCTTAAAATTGATGGTTGAGGATAATGCCTATGGCTTGTCTCGCCGTCGGGTAACAGTTTCTACTTCTGGTGTGGTGCCGATGATGGATCGTCTGGCGCAGGATTGTCCTGTGGCCTTGGCAGTATCTTTGCACGCACCTAATGACGAGCTTCGTGACCGGCTCGTACCCTTAAATAAAAAATATCCATTACGTGAGTTAATTGCTGCATGTAATCGTTATTTAGAACATGCTCCACGAGATTTTGTCACTTTTGAATATATTATGCTCGATGGGGTTAATGATACCGACGAGCATGCAGATGAACTGATAGAAATTAGCAAACAGGTTCGTTGTAAATTAAACTTAATTCCTTTTAATCCCTTTCCACAATCAGGTTTAAAGCGTTCATCTAATAACCGAATACGCGCGTTTTCCGAACGTTTGCAAAATGCTGGCGTGATTACGACGACACGTAAAACCCGCGGAGATGATATTGATGCTGCCTGTGGACAATTGGCAGGCGATGTCAAGGATCGCACTAAAATTACGCAAAAACGTCGTGACGATGAGGTGATTCCTATTGCTGATGGGGTTATTCCAATTTACGAGGTGCAAAAGTGAACCCTCAAGAAGATATGCCCGATTTGACAAGAGAGTCTGCGCCGCAGCCTGAATTAGCAGATTCTCTTAGTGGTTTGTTGCATGCAAATCGTTTACGCAAAAATTTAAGTATCGAAGATGTTGCTAGTATTACGAAATATAGTCGTTGGCAACTGCAGGCACTTGAGGATAAAAATTGGGAAGTTTTGCCTCAAGGTTTTATTCTTCGGGCCATGGTGCGTAAGTATGCAGAGGCATTACATATTGATCCCGAATTAGCAACTGAGTTGTTGGCGCGTGAGACTGGTAATAAACCGCATAGTTCCAAACCCGATAATTTAGTCAGCAGTCTGGATTATAAAATGTCTCCAACGCCGACTGGAGATGCTAAAAGCGGTGGTTTTTCTATATCCACTATTATTTGGTTATTGGTTTTAGTGATACTGATCGTTGTAGCCGTGGCACTTTGGCAAGGGGCTATTACTCTTGAGGATCTGAAGTTGGGATTTGTTAGAGATTGGTTTGATGGTATATGAGTGGAGATATGAAGGCTAATTTTGAAGTAAGAGAAACTCCTTATCCTATCGGTCCCTTGACACGTCATCACACTCATCAGGTCAATATTTCTTGGCAAGATAATGTGATTCAGGTTGGCGGTTCAGCTCCGGTGGTGGTGCAGTCAATGACAAATACTGACACTGCTGATGCAATTGCGACCGCTATACAGATTAAAGAGTTAGCTTTGGCAGGCTCTGAGTTGGTGCGTATTACAGTTAATAGTCCAGAAGCAGCTAGAGAGGTGCCAGTAATTCGTGAGCAACTCGATAAGATGGGGGTTCATGTTCCCTTAGTTGGTGATTTTCATTTTAATGGTCATAAGCTGTTAACTGATTATCCAGATTGTGCGCAAGCTCTCTCTAAGTATCGAATTAATCCGGGCAATATGGGCGGTGGAAAACGCAGAGATGATAATTTTGCGAAAATGATCGATGTTGCCATTAAAAATAATAAGCCCGTACGCATAGGCGTGAACTGGGGCAGTCTTGATCAGGACTTAATGGCCCGAATGATGGACCAAAATAATCACCGTGCAACTCCTTGGGAGGCTCAGGCTGTAATGCGTGAGGCACTGGTTGTGTCCGCTATAAGTAATGCGATGCGAGCTGAAGAGCTGGGGTTGCCAGCTAATAAGATCATACTCTCTTGTAAAGTGAGTCACGTACAAGATTTGATTTCTGTTTATCGCAATTTAGCTTCTCGCAGCTATTATGCCTTGCATCTAGGGCTGACTGAGGCAGGTATGGGTTCTAAAGGTATCGTAGCTTCTACAGCCGCATTATCAGTTTTGATGCAGGAAGGGATTGGTGATACTATCCGTATTTCATTGACTCCGGAGCCAGGTGGTAATAGAGCAAATGAAGTAGTTGTGGCTCAAGAAATGCTACAGACGATGGGACTTCGTGCTTTTACTCCGATGGTTGTTGCTTGTCCTGGCTGTGGTCGGACGAGTAGTACTTTCTTTCAGGAGCTAGCAGACAAAATTCAACATTTTTTACGCCATAGTATGACTGAATGGAGTCATCAGTATCCTGGTGTTGAAACGATGAATGTGGCGGTCATGGGTTGTGTAGTTAATGGTCCAGGTGAAAGTCGTCACGCGGATATAGGTATCAGCTTACCGGGCACAGGAGAGGTTCCTGCTGCCCCTGTGTTTATTGA